>OCPX01002394.1_pt1 | contig 11801 bp, 8 predicted proteins | sample 1538771 | NCBI WGS metagenome assembly OCPX01 (sample SAMN04571725, study PRJEB22368) | human gut metagenome | biome: human gut; material: stool | host: Homo sapiens | place: Luxembourg | collected 2012-11-01 | reverse complement strand
GCGCTTCTCCGTCCGGGAAGATTTGACAGGCGTATCATCGTAGATAAGCCAGATCTCAAGGGACGTATTGATGTCCTGAAAGTACATGCCAAAGATGTTAAGATGGATGAGACAGTCAATTTGGAAGAGATTGCACTTGCAACTTCCGGGGCAGTCGGTTCTGATCTTGCCAATATGATCAACGAGGCTGCGATCAATGCAGTAAAAAAAGGAAGAAATGTTGTATCCCAGGCAGACCTTTTTGAGGCTGTTGAGGTCGTTCTTGTGGGTAAAGAGAAGAAAGACCGTATCATGAGTCAGAAAGAACGCCGTATCGTATCATACCATGAAGTCGGTCATGCACTGGTAACTGCCCTTCAGAAGGACGCAGAACCGGTACAGAAGATTACAATCGTTCCGAGAACCATGGGTGCACTCGGTTATGTAATGCAGACACCGGAGGAAGAGAAGTTCCTGAATACCAAGGCTGAGCTGGAAGCAATGCTGGTGACAGCCCTTGCAGGACGTGCAGCAGAGGAACTGGTGTTTGACACAGTTACAACCGGAGCATCGAACGATATTGAGCAGGCAACCAAGATCGCAAGAGCGATGGTAACACAGTATGGTATGTCTGAAAAATTCGGACTTATCGGACTGGAATCTATCCAGAACCGTTATCTGGACGGAAGAGCTGTTATGAACTGCGGAGAGGCAACCGCGGCAGAAATCGATCAGGAAGTTATGAAGATGCTGAAGGGAGCATATGCAGAAGCGAAGAGAATGCTTTCCGAGCATCGTGAAACGATGGATCAGATCGCCGGATTCCTGATTGAGAAAGAGACGATCACCGGAAAAGAATTCATGAAGATTTACCGCAGATGTGAAGGAATTCCGGAACCGGAAGAAAAGAAAGAAGAGAATCCTGTAAAAGAGCAGACGATCGAGATGCCGAAGAAAGAGGCAGATACCGAAGCAGCACAGCAGGAAGAGAAAGAAACGCAGAAGAAAGCAGAAAGAGATGAAGACGGATTCATCCTTCCGCAGAAGCGTGACTAGTCTAAAATAACAGAAGATGCAGAGGTTTCAGAACAATAGGTTCTGAAGCCTCTTTTTTCTGTAGATTCTTTTGAAAGAATGACTTGTATTGTCTGCAGGAAGCAAGGTATAATGTGACTATGGAAAATCAGACATTTATTATAGAAGACGAACTTAAAAAACTTCCTGGGAAACCGGGAGTCTATCTGATGCATGGGGAAAAGGACGAGATCATTTATGTTGGAAAGGCGATCAGCCTGAAGAACCGTGTCAGACAGTATTTTCAGCCGAGCAGGAACAGGGGGGCCAAGATAGACCAGATGGTGACGCATATCACCCGGTTTGAGTATATCGTGACGGATTCGGAACTGGAAGCACTGGTTCTGGAATGCAATCTGATCAAGGAACACCGGCCAAAGTACAATACGATGCTGATGGATGATAAGAGTTATCCATTTATCAAAGTGACAACCGGCGAAGCATATCCAAGGATTATGATGGCAAGGCAGATGAAGAAGGACAAGTCAAAGTATTTCGGCCCTTATACCAGTGTGACGGCGGTAAAAGATACGATCGAACTGATCCGGAAGCTTTACCGTCTGCGTAGCTGTAACCGCATCCTTCCGCGCGATATCGGGAAAGAAAGATGCTGTCTCTATCATCATATCAAGCAGTGCGATGCACCGTGTCAGGGGTATATTTCGCAGGAAAAATACAGAGAGTCGGTTGATGAAGTACTCAAATTCCTGGGAGGAAATTATGATAAAATCTTAAAGGATCTGGAGAAAAAGATGCAGGAGGCATCGGATGATCTGGAATTTGAGAAAGCAATTGAATACCGGGAGCTTCTGCACAGCGTGAAGCAGATTGCACAGAAGCAGAAGATTACCGATACAGGGGGCGAGGACCGGGATATTGTGGCTCTTGCAAGAGAGCATGAGGATGCGGTGGTACAGGTATTCTTTATCCGCAATGGTCGTCTGATCGGCAGAGATCATTTTTATCTGCGGATTGCCCAGGGAGATGAAAATGCAGAGATCCTCTCCAGCTTTATCAAGCAGTTTTATGCCGGAACGCCATATATTCCGGGCGAACTGATGCTTCCGGTGGAACCGGAAGAGCGGGAGATCCTGGAAGCATGGCTTGGAGAAAAACGTGGGCATAAGGTTCATTTCCGTATCCCGAAAAAAGGGGAAAAAGAAAAGCTTGTTGAGCTTGCGGCGAAAAATGCAAAGATGGTACTGGAAAAAGATAAGGAGCGTATCAAGCGTGAAGAAGGAAGAACGATCGGTGCAGTAAAAGAAATAGAAAAGTTGCTTGGTCTTAATAACCTGGTGCGTATGGAGGCGTATGATATTTCCAATACCAATGGATTTGCCTCGGTAGGGTCGATGATCGTTTATGAGAGGGGCAAACCGAAACGAAACGATTATCGTAAGTTCCACATCAAGGGTGTGCAGGGGGCAGATGATTATGCAAGTATGCGTGAGGTCCTCACCAGAAGATTCCGACATGGTCTGGAGGAACAGAAAAGCGGGAAAGAGCTGGGAAGTTTTAATGTTTTTCCGGATCTGATCATGATGGATGGTGGAAAAGGACAGGTTAATATAGCACTGGAAGTACTGGATGAACTTCATATATCCATTCCGGTATGCGGTATGGTCAAAGATGACCATCATCGGACGAGAGGACTCTACTATCAGAATATCGAGATTCCGATCGACCACAATTCCGAAGGGTTTCGACTGATCACAAGAGTGCAGGATGAGGCGCACAGATTTGCTATAGAATTTCACCGGAAACTGCGTAGTCAGGGACAAGTGCATTCGATCCTGGATGATATTCCGGGAATCGGACCTGCGAGAAGGAAAGCACTGATGCGGACATTTGCCAGCCTGGATGAGATTAAGAATGCAGAGGTGGAAGATTTGAAAAAAATTCCATCAATGGATGAAAAATCGGCAAAAAACGTGTATAATTTTTTCAGGGGAAGCGAAAAGGAAGATACAGAAGCTACTCTGATGGAAGAACAATAAAAGGAGACAGGACTATGGGAGTTACATTAACAAAAATCGTAGAGAAGATGGAACTTAGAAATCTTACTCCGGATGTCGATATGACACAGCGGGAAGTAAAAATTCCGGATATTAACCGTCCGGCACTTCAGCTCGCCGGATTTTTTGATCATTTTGATTGCGAACGGATTCAGCTTATCGGATATGTAGAGTACACTTATCTGCAGACACTGGAATATGAGCATAAGATGAAAATATATGATACACTGCTTGAGTATGGGATTCCATGCTTTATTTTCTGCAGAAATCTGCAGCCGGATCCGGAATTTCTGGAGAAAGCAGTGAAGAACAATATTCCGGTATTTATTACGGATAAACAGACTTCTTCCTTTTCAGCAGAACTGATCCGCTGGATGAAAGTGGAACTGGCACCGTGTATTTCAATTCACGGGGTACTGGTGGACTGTTATGGAGTCGGTGTTCTGATCATGGGAGACAGCGGTATCGGTAAAAGTGAGGCGGCACTGGAGCTGATCAAGCGAGGTCATCGTCTGGTAACAGATGACGTGGTGGAGATCCGGAAGGTCAGTGATGATACTCTTGTTGGTACAGCACCGGATATTACCCGCCATTTTATTGAACTTCGCGGAATTGGTATCATTGACGTAAAGACGCTGTTTGGTGTGCAGAGTGTAAGAGAGACACAAAATATTGATCTCGTCATTACGCTTGAGGACTGGAACAAGGATCGCGAGTACGACAGGCTTGGACTTACTGAGGAGTATACAGAATTTCTTGGTAATAAGGTTGTATGTCACAGTATTCCAATCCGCCCGGGACGTAATGTTGCCATTATCGTAGAATCAGCGGCAGTCAACCACAGACAGAAACAAATGGGCTATAACGCAGCGCAGGAGCTGTACCGCCGAGTACAAGAAAATCTAAAAAAGAATATGTAAGGAGCAGGAGACAGATGAAATATTGTTTTGGTATCGATATAGGCGGAACGACAGTAAAGATGGGACTTTTTCAGGAAGACGGAGAGCTTCTTGACAAATGGGAGATCAAGACACGTACTGAGAACCAGGGAGAAGCAATCCTCCCGGATATTGCGCAGGCAGTGAAAGCAAAGATGGCAGAAAAGAAACTGGTGAAGGAACAGATCATCGGACTTGGAATGGGGCTTCCGGCACCGGTAACCGAGGATGGAATTGTTCAGAATACAGCAAATCTCGGATGGGGATACAAAGAAGTGACACGTGAACTGGAAGAGCTTCTTGACGGAATGAAAGTGATTCCGGGGAATGATGCAAATGTAGCTGCGCTTGGTGAGATGTGGAAAGGTGGCGGAAAAGGCCACAAGAATGTTATTATGGTTACCCTTGGAACCGGTGTTGGCGGTGGAATCATCGTGGATGGAAAGTGCCTTGTAGGGGCACACGGTGCTGGCGGAGAGATCGGTCATTTGTGTGTAAACTACCAGGAGACAGAAACCTGTGGATGTGGAAAGAAAGGCTGTCTGGAACAGTATGCTTCTGCAACAGGAATCACAAGACTTGCCAATATGCGTCTTGCAAAAGATGAGAAACCAAGTACCCTCAGAAATGTGGCAGAGATGTCTGCGAAAGAAGTGTTTGATGCAGTGAAAGCCGGAGACGAAGTTGCAATCGAAATCGCAACTGAATTTGGAAAGTATCTGGGACATGCGCTGGCGAACCTTGCAGCTGCCTGTGATCCGGCGGTTATCGTAATCGGCGGAGGGGTATCAAAAGCCGGAGAGGTTCTGCTGGATTACATCAAAGGTCCATTTAAAGAAATGGCATTCTTTGCAGACAAAGATACAGAATTTGCACTCGCAGAACTTGCAAATGATGCAGGAATCTGCGGAGCAGCAAAACTGGTACTGAAATAAGTGAAAGATATTATAAAAAAACAAAAATCTTGTGAGAAATATTTAACATTCTTGCAAGATTTTTGTTTTTTATAGAAGAAAATGCAGAATAACAAATGTTTACATTTGACATTCTGCACAAAATGATGTAGACTTATCGTAGTAACATTATTAAATAAGCCTATGAACTCTAAAAAATTGTGAAAAGGAAGACAAAATGATAATACGTAAAACATTAAGAGAGCAAGTAGTTGAAATTTTAAGACATAAGATTTTATCAGGAGAGATCAAACCGGGAGAACGAATTATAGAGGCAAAAGTAGCAGAAGAGCTGAAAGTCAGCAGAGGTCCCTTAAGAGAAGCTCTCAGGCAGATTGAAGAAGAAGGGTTGGTTGTATATGAAGCGCAGAAAGGCTGCGTAGTAAAGACGATGACTTATGAAGAGATGCAGGAAACATACCTGATCCAGTCTACGCTTGAGAAACTGGCAGTGCAGATGTGCGGGGGAGAGATCAGCAAAGAACAGGATGAAGAGATGCAGAAGCTTGTCCTTTCCATGGAGAAAGCGGCCAATCAGAAAAATCTGTATGATGTTATAAAATTCGATGAACAGTTCCATGAATGTATTGTGAAGACCGCACACAGTGAAAAACTTCATAGAATCTGGAAAATACTGGAAGGAGGGAATACGGCGGCATATTATACGATGGATACAAAAACTCTGGTACCATTTGATGTGGTCCACATCAATCATCAGAGAATTTTGGATCTGTTTCATAAAGGGACAGTCGAAGATATCTGTAAAGAGATAGAATTACACTACATGGTTGTCCCGCATGTTCTGTATGAAAATCAAAAGAAAAAAGGAGAAAGGAACTGAAGGTATGGTTAAATTTATTGGGAAAAGGCTGGCATATGCTGTTTTGACATTGTTCTTGATTACGACAGCGACATTTTTCTTGGTAGCAGGTGCTCCCGGAGATCCGATCGCTGCGAAGGTTGGTCAGATGCCTGAACAGGCACAGCAGATTATCCGTGAGAAATACGGACTCGATCAGCCGGTAGTAAAACGGTATACAACTTATATGAAGAATCTTCTTACAACAGGAGACTTCGGAGAATCTATTATTTATACCGGTCAGTCAGCAAATGACATTATTAAAAACAATACGCTGGTATCAGCGAAGATAGGTTTGTTGGGACTACTCTTCCAGACAACGATTGGTATATGTCTTGGAATGGTAGCGGCTCTTAACAGGGGAAAACCGGTGGATCATGTCATAAGGGTACTCGTTGTATTAGCTATTTGTGTTCCTAGTTTCGTATTTGCATCTGTATTGCAGTATTTTCTGGCATTTAAGTGGAAACTGGTGCCGGTATTCGGCTGGGGACAAATGAAACATTATATTCTTCCGGTTGCCGCATATGCGATCGGCGGTATCGCATCTTATACAAAATATATGAGAAGCAGTACCTTATCTGTTATCGGAGAAGATTATATTATTACAGCAAAAGCAAAGGGATGTACAAAGAAGAGAGTTGTACGGAAACATGTTTTGAGAAATGCAATGCTTCCTATCATTACTATGATCGGACCTTCTCTGGCAGGAATTTTTGCAGGATCATTCATCCTTGAACGTATGTTTGCGATTCCGGGACTTGGATTCTACTATGTAAAAGCAGTTTCGGATAATGATTATACGATGGTAATCGGTCTTACAATTTTCTTTGCTATTTTGTTCGTTGGCTCGCTGATTGTAGTAGACATTCTGTATGGAATCGTCGATCCGAGAATCCGAGTTGCAAAAGGTAAGAAATAGGAGGGCTTCTGATGAGTACAAAAGAGGTAGTAATGACAGAAGAATGGAATGAATCAGATGATTTTAAACGTGTTGGGACGGAAGGATTATCTGGTGAAGATATCGGAGAGAAATCCCTGACCTATTGGGCGGATGTCTGGAGAAGATTCAGGGAAAACAAACTTGCAATATTTGGTCTTATATTATTAGGCCTGATCGTAGTGCTCCTGTTTATCGGACCAATGGTCACAGGACAGGATTATCAGCTGATCGATGCGTCGATCAAGAATCAGGGACCAAGCAGTGCACACTGGTTTGGTACAGATGATATGGGAAGAGATCTCTTTACCCGTGTCTGTGTAGGTGGACGTATTTCAATTTATATTGGTTTATGTTGTACATTGGTAATGTTTGTGATCGGAGCACTTCTTGGAGCGCTGGCAGGATTAAAAGGCGGACTGGTAGATGACATCATCATGCGTATCTGCGAATTTATCGGAAACCTGCCATATCTGATCATTGTAGTAATTTTATCCATGGTACTTGGAAGAAGTATGTTCTCCCTTGTTTTTGCAATGAGCCTTACCGCGTGGGTAGGAACCGCGCGTATGGTAAGAGGACAGATCCTTCAGATCAAGGAACAGGATTATGTGCAGGCAGCAACAGCACTTGGTGCATCAACCGGACGTATTATTGTCAAACATCTTCTTCCGAATACACTTGGAATTATTATGGTTGATATCACGATGTCAGTTCCGGGATTTATTTTCAGTGAGGCTTTCTTAAGTTATATCGGACTTGGAGTAAGACCACCGGAAACCAGCTGGGGAGCACTTGCATCAGCAGGACAGCAGCAGCTTATGTTTTACCCACATGAATTGTTCTTCCCATGTCTGATGATCGTACTTACAATGCTGACTTTCCATCTGATCGGTGATGGACTTTCAGATGCATTGGATCCGAAGCTGAGAAAATAAAAGGGGGAACTACAAGATGAAAGAAAAAATACTGGAAGTGAAAAACCTGGAGGTATCTTTCAAGACCTATGCCGGAATCTCACATGCAGTAAGAGGAATTGATTTTAATCTGCATAAAGGAGAAACTCTTGCGATTGTAGGAGAGTCTGGCTGTGGTAAGACAGTATCTTCAAAAGCAATCATGCGATTGCTTCCAGAATCGAACACAATAATAGGTGAAAACTCTGAAGTATTGTTCCACGGGGAAGATCTTCTGAAAAAGTCAGAAAATGAAATGGTTTCCATTCGAGGAAGCAAGATTTCAATGATTTTCCAGGATCCAATGACTTCACTGAATCCGACCATGAAGATCGGAGATCAGATTGCAGAAAGTATTCTGATCCATAGACAGATTTCTATAGAAATGCTGCAGCTGGTTAAAATACCAAATGCAGAAAAACGAATGAAACAGTATCCGTTTGAATTTTCAGGCGGTATGAGACAGAGAGCGATGATCGCAATCGCACTTGCATGTAAACCGGAGATCCTGATTGCGGATGAGCCGACAACTGCTCTGGACGTAACCATTCAGGCACAGATTATGGAACTGATCGGAGAACTGCAAAAAGAACTGGATATGGCGATGATCCTCGTAACCCATGACTTAGGTGTTGTAGCGAGTGTTGCAGATAAGATTCAGGTGATGTATGCAGGAAAAATTGTAGAACGTGGTGATGTACGAGAGATTTTCTATCAGTCTACACATCCTTATACGAGAGCTCTTCTGGATTCCGTTCCGAAGATTCATTCTACAAACAAAGAAACATTATATTCCTTAAAAGGAACGCCGCCGGATCTTATCAATCCGCCGGTTGGATGTTCTTTTGCTCCGCGTTGTGAGTATGGAATGAATATCTGCAGAAAGAAATATCCGGAGCTTACAAAATTCAGTGATACACAGGAATGCAACTGCTGGCTTCATGATCCAAGAGCGGATGTGAGCAATCTTCCTGAGAATATGATAAGGAGGAGACAGTAACCATGGATAAAAAAGAAGTACTGATCGAAGTGAAAGACCTGAAGAAATATTTTCAGGTTGGAAGAAACCAGACACTGAAGGCAGTGGATGGGGTAAACTTTAAGATCTATAAAGGTGAGACTCTTGGAATCGTAGGAGAATCCGGCTGTGGTAAAACAACCTGTGGAAAGACAGTTATGGGGCTTTACAAGGCTACAGGCGGTGAAGTTCTTTTTGACGGAGTTGATATTAATAAACTGAATAAAAATGAAAAGAAAGAGTTTACAAAGAGAGCTCAGATTATTTTCCAGGATCCATATTCTTCACTGAATCCGAGAATGACAGTCGGTGACATCATCGGGGAAGGAATTGACATTCACAAGCTTTATACCGGAAAAGAACGCCAGGAAAAGATTTATGAATTACTGGAACTGGTCGGACTTAACCGAGAACATGCGCTTCGTTTCCCTCATGAATTCTCAGGCGGACAAAGACAGCGTATTGGAATCGCAAGAGCACTTGCTATCGAACCAGAATTCATCGTTTGCGATGAGCCGATTTCAGCTCTTGACGTTTCCATTCAGGCACAGGTTGTCAACCTGCTGATCGAACTTCAGCAGAAGAAAAACCTGACCTATCTCTTTATCGCACATGACCTGTCTATGGTAAAACATATTTCAGACCGTGTCGGTGTAATGTATCTGGGAAATATGGTTGAATTTGCAGAGAGTGATGAATTATATCAGAATCCACTTCATCCATATACAAAAGCGTTGATGGCAGCGATTCCGATCCCGGATCCGGACACAGAAGAACAGAAGAAGAGAATTCGACTCGAGGGAGAGATCCCAAGCCCGGTTAATCCAAAACCTGGATGCAGATTTGTGACGAGATGCAGATATGCAACAGAAAAATGTCATCAGGAGACACCGCAGCTTGAAGAACTCAAACCGGAACACTTTGTAGCTTGTCATAGAGCAAAAGAGTTGATGGAAGATCACCCGCAAGAGTAATCTTGCTGGATATAAAGGAGGAAGACTATGAAAAAAAGAAAAACATTAGCGATGGGACTCGCAGTAGCAATGGCAGTCAGCTGTCTTGCCGGATGTGGCGGAGATGACAAAAAAGCTAGTTCTGACGGAAAAACAGAACAGGTTCTGAATATCTCCAACAACAGTGTGGTTGTCGGACTGAACCCGCTGATCAACACAACTGGCCCGGATAACTCAGCATTTAACATGGTATTGGATCCACTCGTTAAAAGAGTAACTCAGGAAGGAAATACCTATAAAATCGTGCCTGCTGCAGCAGAGAGCTGGGATATCAGTGAAGATGGACTTACTTATACTTTCCACATGAACAAAGATGCGAAGTGGAGCGATGGAACGAAAGTAACTGCAAATGACTTTGAATTTACTTTCCAGAAGATGGCAACTCCATCCGTTGCAGCAACAAATGCATGGCTGTTTGATGGAATTATCGAGAACTTCTCAGAAGCTCTTTACGATCAGGGAAAGAAACCGGAAGAAATCGGTGTACATGCCATTGATGAAGATACACTGGAAATCAAAATTATCCACCCGGCATCTTACTTCCTGGAACTGGTTTCCTCATCAGCTTATCCGGTAAACAAAGCAATGTATGAAAAACTCGGAAGCGACTATGCAACATCAGAAACAAAGACTGTATTTAACGGACCTTTCAAGATTGAAAGCTGGAGTCAGAATACAGAGATGGTATTGGTAAGAAATGATCAGTACTGGGGAGCCGACGATGTGAAGCTTGACAAGATCAATAGCAAGATCATTCAGGAATCAGGTACTGCAGTTCAGTCTTATATCAACGGTGAACTGGATGTGATCGGTACAACGGATGCAAACTGGGGAAAGACTATCGAAGAACAGGGAGAATCTGAATCTTATCAGGTTCCGGATAGTGCACCGGAATTCTTCATGCTGAATGCAGCAAACGAATATCTGTGCAATGAAAAGATCAGACAGGCTTTATCAGTAGCTTATGACCGTCAGGAAATGATCGATACTCTTCGTAATGGAAAAGGTGTTCCGATTTATTCTATGATGCCAGATACCATTCAGGTTGGGGAAAAAACATACACAGAATTAGTTGGCGGAAAGAACCATTTCGTTCAGGAACTTCAGGATGAAATCAAAGATCCGAAAGCTTTACTTATTGAAGGGTTAAAAGAACTTGGTAAAGATCCAGACCCGTCAAAAGTGACAATCCGTTATGCAAGCCGTGGTACATCTGAAGTATCTAAAAAGATTGCTGAATGGATGAAACAGCAGTGGGAAAGCGTTCTTGGAATCAATATCGAAATCGATATGATGGAATGGAACATCATGTGGGATAAGATTGACGCCGGTGATTACGATATCGCAACAGGCGGCTGGGGACCATACTACAATGAACCAAGTGCTCTTCTTCAGTTATTCGATCCGGATAATGGATATTTCAACGCAGAAAAGACAGGATGGTCTGGAGAAGATCCTAAGAAATATCAGGAACTTCTGAATGAAGCAAAATTTGAAGTTGATGACCAGAAGAAGGCAGAGCTTTATTTGCAGGCAGAAGAACTGGTTGTTAAGTCAGGATTGATCGAACCTACCTATGTTGAAGAAGCACCTACATTTGTTAAGAAATATGTGAAGAACTACTTCGTTTCTACAGTTGGTCAGGTTGATTTCTCAAAGGTTTATATTGAAAAATAGCATGTCTTTTAGAGATATAAATTAAACAAAAATGTCATAGAGGTTGCAAAACCTCTATGGCACTTTAAGGTAAAAAATAAAAGTAAATGGAGAAATGATTATGTATGTAATTAAAAATGGAACCATTCATACCGGAACGGGTGAAGTGCTCGAAAACTATGATATCTTAATCGAGGGGAAAAAGATTAAGAAAATCGAAAAGAATATCTGCGAAGCAGATGCAGAAATTATCGATGCAACCGGAAAACAAGTTTTCCCTGGTTTCATCGATCCACATTCTTCTATCGGAGCTATGGGGATTCCGACTCGTTACAGAGATAATGCAGAAACTACAAATGTAATCAATCCGGATCTGAGCGTGAAGTATGCCATCGATCCA
>OCPX01002391.1_pt1 | contig 11813 bp, 10 predicted proteins | sample 1538771 | NCBI WGS metagenome assembly OCPX01 (sample SAMN04571725, study PRJEB22368) | human gut metagenome | biome: human gut; material: stool | host: Homo sapiens | place: Luxembourg | collected 2012-11-01 | reverse complement strand
TCTGCAAGTGAACCAAGCAGTGATGCGGGGGCAGGTTCTTCCGATTCATCAGGAGATGACGCATGTTTGGATGATGGATTGTTATACTAGAACAGTAAGAATGCAGAAAGTATTCTTGAATAATTAATTAAGAAAGAGAAAAAGAGATGGGGGCCGTGTGTTCCCATCCCTTTTAAGGTATAAGAAGAAATATGTCATTAGTATCAAATTTATTTATTATATTTGTAGCCGGGGCTGTGCTTTTGTATTACCTGCTTCCAAAAAAGATGCGATGGTGGGGGCTTCTTTTAACAAGCTACATTTATTATCTTGCTGCAGGGACAAAGTACTTTCCATTTTTACTTTTCTCAACGATAATCACTTATCTCTGTGGATTGGCGATAGAACATGAAGTGAATCAAGATAAAAAGAAAGCAAAACGATATCTGATCATAGGGCTGATTCTTAATTTTGGAATGCTTGGTGTTATCAAATATACAAATTTTATTTTGGAAAATATAAACCTTGCATTTCATCTTGAATTACCTGGAATGCAGATTTTATTGCCGTTAGGTATTTCATTTTACACGTTTCAAACATCAGGATATTTGCTTGACATATATTGGAAAAGAGATCATGCAGAGAAAAATATTTTCCGTTATGCATTGTTCGTATCCTATTTTCCACAAATTTTACAGGGACCGATTGGGCGACATAGTAGATTAGCAGAACAATTATACGAAGGACATTCCTTTGATCTACAGAGAATTTGCAGAGGAATTCAGCGTATTTTGTGGGGATTTTTTAAGAAGATGATTCTTGCAGACTGGTCAGCAGTGTTTGTAGATGCTATTTTTGGTAACCCAGATCAATACAATGGATTAGCGATTTTTGGTGTACTGTTTTATTCCATCCAGTTGTACGCTGATTTTTCCGGAGGTATGGATGTTGTTATCGGTATTTCTGAAATGTTTGGCATTGTGTTGGATGAGAACTTTAAAAGACCTTATTTTTCCACATCAATTACTGATTTTTGGCATAGATGGCATATTACACTTGGAACATGGATGAAAGACTATGTGTTTTATCCACTAACACTTTCCAAAAGCATGGTGAAATTTAGAAAAGCAGCTAAGAAAAAACTTGGTAAGAAAATATCAGTAAAACTTCCAATTTGCGTATCGAATCTAATTGTATTTTTTCTGGTCGGAGTATGGCATGGTGCTGCATGGAAATACATTGCATATGGAATGTTTAATGGAATCATTATTGCATTCAGTGGAATGATGGGGGACCAATATAAAAAGTGGAAGAAATCTCTGCATGTTACAGGAAAAGAAAAATGGTATCATATTTTTATGATCGTAAGAACATTTATTTTAGTAAATATTAGCTGGTTTTTTGATTGTTCAGATACCGTTGGACAGGCTATCAGAATGATGAAAAATGCAGTAACTTCTTTTTCACCGGGACAACTTCTTCTGATACCAGCAGGAAGAGAGGGAGTAGCATTTACACCGTATGCACTTGTCATTCTTTTTGTAGGAAGCATGATTTTATTTACAGTGAGTTTATTACAGGAACGTGGAGTGAAAATACGAGAAACAATTGCAAAGAGAAACTTTGCAGTTCAGTTTCTTATTTATGCAGGGCTGGTGCTTTGTATTGGATTTTTTGGTTCCACCGCAGCAGTGAGAGGGTTTATCTATGCACAGTTCTAAAAGAATAAGAAGATTGATTATAGCAATTATTTTAATGTTGGTCATTATATTAGGGTTGGACTTTGTTTTATATCCATGTACTTTTATGAGAAACGATATTCATAAAGTAACTACACAGGCACATCAGGATATATTTCTAGGAACATCGCATGGAAAGATGAATTTGGATCCAAATTCGATTTCTTCTATAACAGGAAGAAGTGGACATAATCTATGTGTCGGAGGGGAATATGGAATTGATGCATATTACCTTGCAAAATTATTGATAGAAAAACAAAAACCGGAGCGTATTATCTATGAAATTGATCCTGGATATTTTGCAACACAAAAAGAAGAGGGAAATAATTATTTGCTGTTTTATCATCAATTTCCAATGTCAATAGCGAAAGCAGAATATTTTTCATCCTTACTATTAGATTGCGATTTTAGAACAGTACTGTTTCCGTGGTATGAATATTCCTTATCTTATGAAGTTGAAGCAATACCGAAGACGGTTTCTTTGAAATGGAATAAGGATTATGATGTTTCTAATCTAAAAAGTGAATCGCAAGAGTATCATGAAAATGGGTTTATTGAAAGATATGCAGTAGATACGTCAAAACTGAAAATGACACAGCCAAAGCTCTTCACAAAAGAAACTGCAAATAAACAGAGTATAGAGTACTTGCAGAAATTAATCGAACTTTGTAAACATGAGAATATTGAGTTTGTAGCTGTAACAACACCTATTCCGGAAGAAACACTGAACGAATATCAGGAAAGCTACAAGGAAGCATGGGAGTATTTTGGAGAGCTTTTTGAAAAGGAAGAGGTAGAATATCTGAATTTTAATACGGAATATTATGATTTGTTTTCGCATGACATTACAAAGTATACAGATTATGATGGTCATATGAATGGAGAGTCAGCGAGGAATTATTCAACTATTTTGGGGTATTTTTTGAGATAATAAGAGTATAATAAGAAAAAATCATCAAAAGTCATAAAAAAGAGATAAGATGATGTATTGTAAAATGATACAAAATTTGTTATTATATAATCGTGTGTAAAAAAATCGTAACAATTTATAAAAGAGGATATAAAGATGAAAAAGATACTTAATTTGCATAATTCCAGAAATCGAATGATTTTACTATGTGGAGTAGATATATTAACAATTATTATGCATTCATATTTGTCATTAATACTTCGGTATGAATTACATTACTCGTGGATTCCAATAGAATATATTCATAGTATGAAATCCTATTTGCCTATTGGAATAATTTCAACACTTGTAATATTTATGATTTTAAATTTGTATAATAGTGTTTGGTCTTTTGCAGGATTAAGAGAGCTGACGATGATAGGCGTTGCTTGCTTCTTGTCAACAGTATGCCAGGGGTTTGGAATGCAACTTTTAGTTCTTCCTGTTCCGAGAAGCTTTCATGTATTTTACTTTTTTTTACTGCTCAGCACTACAGTTTTAACAAGATTTTCATATAGAATTTATTGGGTATTGAAAAGTGGACTAAGAAAACCTCAAGGTCACGTATATCATACATTAGTGATCGGAGCTGGTGAGGCCGGAAGTATGATCATTCAGGAACTGAAGTACAGTGCACATTTGAACAGTAAGGTAGTAGGCGTTATTGATGATAATCCACACAAGAAAGGAAAACTGATTCACGGTGTTCGTATTCTTGGTGGCAGAGAGTGTATTTTAGATGTAGCAAAGAAATATGAAGTTGATGAGATTATTCTTGCAATCCCTTCTGCATCTCCGAAAGTAACAAGAGACATCCTTCGCATCTGTAATCAGACAACTTGTAAGCTGAAGATCCTTCCGGGTATGTACCAGTTGATCACAGAGGATGTGAGTGTTTCAAAACTAAGAGATGTTTCTATCGAAGATTTACTTGGGAGAGATCCGATTAAAGTAGATCTGGAAAGTGTGCGCGGATTTATTGAAGGTAGATGCATCATGGTAACTGGTGGTGGCGGTTCTATCGGTAGTGAACTTTGCCGTCAGATAGCAAAATATAAACCATCAAGATTGATCATTTTTGATATTTATGAAAATAATGCGTATGATATTCAGCAGGAGTTGAAATTAAACCATCCAGAGTTGAATTTGACTGTGTTGATTGGATCTGTAAGAAACACAAGCCGTATTGAATCCGTTATAGAAACATACAGACCGGATGTGATTTATCATGCGGCTGCACACAAGCATGTTCCGCTGATGGAGGATAGCCCGAACGAGGCGATTAAGAACAATGTATTTGGAACTTATAAGACAGCGAGAGCTGCAGATAAGTTTGGAGTAAAGAGATTTGTCCTTATTTCAACAGATAAGGCAGTAAATCCAACCAATATCATGGGTGCATCTAAGAGAATGTGTGAGATGATCATTCAGACATTCAATAGATACTCTAAGACAGAATATGTAGCAGTACGTTTTGGAAATGTTCTTGGAAGTAATGGAAGTGTTATTCCATTGTTCAAGCGTCAGATGGCTGCAGGAGGTCCGCTTACAGTTACACATCCGGACATCATTCGTTATTTCATGACAATTCCGGAAGCAGTATCACTTGTACTTGAAGCAGGTGCGTTTGCTAAGGGAGGAGAAATTTTCGTATTAGATATGGGAGAACCTGTGAAGATTGCAGATCTTGCGAAAAACCTGATCCGTCTTTCAGGATATACACTTGGTGTGGATATGGATATTAAATATACAGGATTGCGTCCAGGAGAAAAATTGTATGAGGAACTTCTGGTAAAAGAGGAAGGAATTCAGAAGACTGATAATAATCTAATCTATATTGGAAAACCACTTGAGTTTAATGAAGTGCATTTCCTGAGTGGATTACGAGAACTGGAAGAGGCAGCAATGAATGAAAGCTTGAGTGTAAAGCAGATCGTATCTGAAATCGTTCCAACTTATCATATCAGACAGGAAGACTTGAAACGAGATGAAGAAGTGAATAAGGAATTACGTGAACTTGGAAAAATCAGTCATGAAAAACCTGTAATGGAGGATTAATACAATGGAAAACAGACATATAGCATTTTCACCACCGGATATAACAGAAGAGGAAATAGCAGAAGTTGTAGATGCGCTGAAAAGTGGCTGGATCACAACCGGACCAAAGACAAAGAGATTTGAGAAGGAATTGGCAGAATACATGGGAACAAGCAAGGTGGCTTGTCTGAATTCTGCGACAGCTGCAGCTGAATTGATTCTTCGTGTGCTTGGAATTGGAGAAGGCGATGAAGTGATCACAACCGCATATACATATACTGCAACTGCAAGTGTGATTGCTCATGTCGGTGCGAAAATTGTCATGGTCGATGTAGACAAAGATTCTTATCAGATGAATATGGATCAGGTAGAAGCAGCTGTTACGGAAAAGACAAAAGCAATCATTATGGTAGATTTGGGTGGACGAATCTGTGATTATACAAGAGCATTTGAGATTGCAGAAGAAAAGAAATATCTTTTCCAGCCAAAAACTGACATTCAGAAGAAGATGGGACGTATTGCAATTCTTTCAGATGCTGCACATGCAATGGGTGCAAAGCAGAATGGCAAGATGTGCGGAAGTATTGCTGACTTCACAAGCTTTTCTTTCCATGCAGTGAAGAACCTTACAACAGCTGAAGGTGGTGCAGCGACTTGGAGAGATATTGATGGTGTAGATAACGAAGAGTTATACAAGCAGTTTATGCTTCTTTCACTTCATGGTCAGTCTAAGGATGCTTTGGCAAAGACTCAGCTTGGAGCTTGGGAATACGACATTGTAGCACCTTATTTTAAATGTAATATGACTGATATCATGGCATCACTCGGACTTGCGCAGTTGAGAAGATATCCGGCACTCCTTGAGAGAAGAAGAGAAATCATTGAGAAATACAACGAAGCTTTGAAGGATGAAGATGTTACAGTTCTTGAGCATTATACAGAGAATAGTCAGTCAAGCGGTCATTTATATCTTGTTCGTGTGAATGGAAAGACAAGAGAAGAGTGCAACAAGATTATTGAGAAGATGGCAGAAAAGGGAATTGCGACGAATGTACATTATAAACCACTGCCGCTTCTGACAGCGTATAAGAATCTTGGCTTTGATATTAAAGATTACCCGAACGCTTATGCAATGTTTGAAAATGAAATTACACTTCCACTTCACACGAAGTTATCAGATGAAGATGTGGAGTATATTATTAAATCATTTAAAGAATGTCTGTAGTTTTGAGTGAAAGTTACGGATACTTATAAGGATAGTATATATGAAAAAATGGAATGAATTGCCAAAAGTAATGCAGAATGATAAAGTAAAATACTATTATGATATTTTACAGGAGCATGAAAAAGAGTTGAAATTGAAAAGAGCATTTGATATTATATGCTCTTTGATTATGATCATTATTTTATCTCCAGTTCTTATCATACTTAGTGTTATGATTAAATTGGATTCTAAAGGACCTGTTTTATTTAAACAGGTTCGTGTGACAACCTACGGAAGAAAATTTAAAATTTGGAAATTCAGAACAATGGTTAATAATGCAGATAAACTTGGAACACAGGTTACAACAAAAGGTGATGCTCGCATCACAAGAATGGGACATCTGCTTAGAAAGGTACGTCTGGATGAGTTACCGCAGTTGTTTAATGTCTTAAAAGGAGATATGACTTTTGTTGGTACAAGACCGGAAGTGCCAAAGTATACAGCTCACTATACAGAAGAAATGATGGCAACATTCCTTCTGCCGGCAGGAGTAACATCTCGTACAAGTATTGAATACAAAGATGAAGAAAAACTTCTTGAAAATGCAGAGAATGCAGATGAAGTATATATAAATGAAGTATTACCGGCAAAGATGGTATATAATTTGAGAGAGATTGAAAAGTTCAGTTTCTTACGAGATATCAGTACAATGATTAAAACCGTGATTGCTGTGATCAAGTAATGAAGTAGGGGAAATGTAAGATGATAGTATCTGTTTGCGTTGTTGCTTATAACGAAGAAAAAGTTTTAGGAAAACTCTTGGAAGATATTCAAGCACAGGATTATGATCATGAGAAGATGGAAATCTTGTTAATTGATAGTATGTCCACAGATCATACAAGAGACATTATGGAAAAATTTCGAGAAACAGAAAAAAGTTTTTTGAAAATAAGTGTTTTTTCAAATGAAAAGAAAAAACTTGCGCCTGGATGGAATGTTGCATTGAAGAATTATATTGGTGATGCAATTATAAGAATTGATGCACATGCGACAATTCCAAATAATTTTATAAGAAAAAATGTAGAAATTTTGGAAAGCGGTGAAAGTGTATGTGGTGGAATTAGACCAAATATAATTGATGAGCATACACCATGGAAAGATACATTGCTATTAGCTGAACAGTCAATGTTTGGTAGTAGTATAGCACCATATAGATCAGGAAAGAAAAAAACTTATGTTAAGTCATTGTTTCATGGTGCATATAGAAGAGAAGTATTTGATAAAATCGGTTTTTATAATGAAGAGTTAGGTAGAACAGAAGACAATGAGATTCATTATAGAATGAGAAAAGCAGGATTTAAATTATGCTATTGTCCTGAAATTGTTTCATATCAACATACACGTAATACATTAAAAGGAATGTTAAAACAGAAATATGGAAATGGATATTGGGTTGCACTGACATTAAAGGCGTGCCCAGAGTGTTTAGCAATTTATCATTTTGTGCCTTTTGCATTTGTAGGAGGCATTGTTGTGACATCTGCGCTTGCAGTCTGTCACCATTCTTTGTTAGCTAAACTCATGTGGGGAGCATATAGTTGTCTGGCAATCCTTATGTCATTTATGGCAGTGAAGGGGCAGAAGAAATATTGGCAGCAATTGTTGTTACCGATTCTATTTTTCTTGTTACATGTAAGTTATGGAATTGGAAGTGTTGTAGGATTTTTGAAACTTCCATTTTGGAAATATGAAAAAAGAACAGGGGTTTAAATAGGAGAGACTCTATGAAAGATATAAGGCTTAATGCGTTAGCCAATACACTTGTAAGACTTTTAAATATATTTTTTCCACTTATAACTACTGCTTATTTATCACGTATTTTAAGTAAACAGTTATATGGTGAATTTAACATAGCTAATACATACCTTAACTGGTTTATACCATTTGCAACACTTGGTGTTTATAACTATGGTATAAGGGAGATAAGTAAGGTTAAAGATAACGCAGAAAAACTTAATACAATGTTTTCTACATTGTTTTATATATCTCTTTTCTGTACAGCTGTAACAACAGTTTTTTATATTATTATAATGCCGATTTACAGCAAGAGTCCAAGTGTGCATTTACTTATGCTTATTCTTGGTGTTCAGCTTATTGCCCAGATTTTCTATATTGAATGGATAAATGAAGCTTTCGAAAATTATACGTTTTTATTCTATAAGACACTTTTTATACGTATTCTTATGTTAGTATCTATATTTGCATTCGTTAAAGAAGCAGATGATATTGTTCAGTATGCGATAATTATGTCAGCAAGCCAGTTTCTTAACTATTTTCTTAGTTATTTATGGATAAAGAAGGAGGTTAAGTTTGTTAAGGTTCCTCTTGAGAACTTTAAACATCTTATTAAACCACTTATTGGCCTTTTCCTTCTTGCCAATGCTGGAATGCTCTACACTAACCTTGATCTTACTTTTGTATCTAAGATAGGTGCGCCTGAGCAGGTTTCATACTATGCCAATGGTCAGAGAATGATCATGCTTATATCGGGTGTTATTAGTGGTGCCATAAGTGTCAGTGTTCCACGTTTGAGTTACTATATAGGTCTTGAAGATGAGAAATCTTACCAGGATCTTATAAATAAGAGCAGTAGTATTTTCAGTTTCTTTATGGCTCCTATTGGTATGGGACTTGTTGCTCTTGGTGTTCACGCAACTGTTATAATGTATGGAACACGTTATATGGCTGGTGGTATCGTAACACAGGTATTTGCTTTTAGAGCTATATCATGGGCTCTTGAAATTGTCATGGGTACACAGGTAATCCTTATAAGGGGATTTGAGAATAAGTTGTCTATATTCTATATTATTGGTGGTATATGTAATCTTATATTTGATAGTATATTATTTGCATTTGGCGTATCATCACCACAGTATTACATTATGACAACTTTACTATCTGAATATATATTATTATTTATTGAATACAGCTTCATTAAAAAGAATAATCTTGTTGATTTGAAAATAGTTATACATTCATTTAGAAAATATACTTTTATAACTGTAGGATTTTTACCTTTATCATTTTTGGTAAATCATTTAATACCTACAGATATGAATATGGGTATTCCATTTATACTTAATATTGCAGTTACTATTATTGTATGCTGTGTATATTACGGTATAGCTCTTATTGTTACTAAAGATGAAGTGTTCATGGAAATGTTTAATAAAGTAAAGGGTAGATTACATGGATAAGATAAGTGTTGTTGTTCCGGTATATAACGTTAAAAAATATTTGGAAAAATCATTTGAATCTATTGCAGATCAAACATATGATAATCTTGAAATTGTCTTAGTTGATGATGGAGCCACTGATGGAAGTGGTAAGCTTTGTGATGAACTAGCTAAAAAAGATAACAGAGTGAAAGTCTGCCATAAAGTTAATGGAGGACTTTCATCAGCACGTAATCACGGCCTTTTAAATGCCACTGGTGATTATATTATATTTATAGACAGCGATGATTATATTCATCCTGACATGATAAGTTCTCTTTACAGTGAGATAAAAAGAACTGATTCTGATGTTGCAGTATGCGGAATCATGAATGTTTACAATACAAAGGAAGTTCCACAGTGCAGTGACACAGAAATTGTTTTTGAGTGTGACAGAGAGAAGTTTTTAAAGGAACTTCTTATAGGTGAAAAGATTCCGGGATCTGTTTGTAATAAGCTTATTAAAAAGGAGATTGCAGATAAATTACAGTTTCCTGTCGGCAAGATATATGAGGATGCTTTTTATCACCTTGACCTTGTTAAGGCAGCTAAATCATATGTTGTTATTACAAAGCCTTATTACTATTATTTCCACAGAGGGGATAGTATAACAACTCAGAAATACAACCCTAGAAAACTTCATATGATAGAAGCTTATACAGGATATATTGATTATATCAATAATGAATTTCCATCTCTTAAGGATGAAGCTTTCTTCAGATTAGCATATGCTCATTTTGTAGTTCTTGACAGTATGCTTCTTGTAGATGATTATAAGAAACTTCCTGACTATAAAGATGTTGTTGGATTTTTAAAGAAGAATGCTTTTAAGATCGCAGATAACCATATTTTCAGAAAAGGCAGACGTATTGCGGCTCTTGCCTTAAAAGTAAATGTTGGTATATACAGAGCTCTTATGTTACAGGATTTAAAGAAGAATAAAGGGATTAATTAAATGAAAAAACTTACTGATAAAGAAGTAAAACAGATTGAACTTGATATATTAGAGTATGTTCACAACTTTTGTGAAGAAAACGGCCTTAAATATATTATGAACTACGGCACACTTATTGGTGCTGTTCGTCATAAGGGATTTATTCCATGGGATGATGATATTGATATTTCAATGCCAAGAGCTGACTATGAAAAGCTTATTGCATCATTTCCAAAGAACGGACGTTACAAGATTCTTGATCACAGAACAAGTAAGGACTACTTTAACAACTTTGTAAAAGTTATTGATACTAATACTAAAATAGTTGATAACCGTAATGATAAGACTTACGAGTCAGGATTATTTATCGATATTTTCCCAATGGACAGGTTCGATGATATGAAGGCAGTAGATAAGACCTACAACCTTGAGAGCTTTAAGCTTTTATCTTTTAGCAAGCACTGCAATATCGTTTACGGTGACAGTGTTATTAAAGATATGATAAGAAGCGTATGCTGGTTCTTCTTAAAACCGGTATCACCTACATTCTTTGCCAAGAAGATAGATAAGGCTTCAGCTAAGTATACAAAGGACAATGGTAAATATATAGGTCTTCTTGCTTCTAAGTTTAAGGAAAAAGAAGTTCTTGATTTTGATCCTTTTAAGGAAATAATAGATATGCCGTTCTTAAAGGTCCAAAAGAGTATGACAAACTTTTAAGACAGTATTATGGTGATTATATGCAGCTTCCACCCGTTGAAAAACAGGTAAACCCTCATGAGCTTGATGCGTATATGAAGTAGTTTTAAGTAAATAATAATTATGTAAGGGAATTAGAGATGAAACAGTTAACAAAAGAAGAATTGCAGGGATCCCAGCTTGGAATCTTAAGTTATATAGATAAAATTTGTAAAGAAAATAATATTAAATATTTTATTCATTACGGAAGTATGTTAGGTGCAGTTCGTCATAAAGGATTTATTCCATGGGATGACGATATTGATATAGGAATGTACAGAGAAGACTATGAACGTTTAAAAGCGGCTGTTATAAATGACAGAAATGAACGCTACGGTATTTTTGATAAAGATACATGTGACTGGTACTTCCAGAACTTTATGGTTGTTGTTGATAAGGATACTGTTATCAAAAACCATGTTACAAGAAAACCACATGACACAAGTGTTTTCGTAGATGTTTTCCCAATTGACCGATTTAATGATACTAAGGTTATTAAGAAAGCTCATCTTATGGTTACACTTCGTCAGATCTGTTATATTCAGAAACAGTATATCCAGTATGGTGACAGCAAATTAAAAGATTTCTGCAGACTTATATTCTGGTATGCTTTAGGAGCAGTAAACCCTCGCTTCTTTACTAAGAAAATTGACAAGCTTATTAAAAAATACAGCGTTAAAGATGGTAAATACGAAGCGGCAATTGGTGTTGGTAAAGACGGAATGAAGGAAGTATTTAAAAGAGGTACATTTGAGAAACTTATTGATGTACCTTTTGAGGATATGGTTGTTCCAATTCCGGAAAACTATGATCTTTTCCTCACTCAGTTTTATGGAAACTATATGCAAAAGCCAAGCGATGAAGAGATTGCTTATAAGAGTCACCTTTTAAAAGCTTACTGGAAAAAGTAAGAGTTTTATCTCAGTGGGAGTCCAATCTCCGACTGAAATAAACGTTC
>OCPX01002389.1_pt1 | contig 11818 bp, 8 predicted proteins | sample 1538771 | NCBI WGS metagenome assembly OCPX01 (sample SAMN04571725, study PRJEB22368) | human gut metagenome | biome: human gut; material: stool | host: Homo sapiens | place: Luxembourg | collected 2012-11-01 | reverse complement strand
TAATAACTCTTTGCTCCGACACAAATAGCGATCCGGTCGAATCCCAAGGTCTCGGGAGTAGCATATCCGATTTTCAACGGTACCTCCAAAGCAGGCGAAGCTTCCAGCCAGTAATCGGCTTGCTCTTTTATAGCCAGCTGCATTTCGGAATCGATATGACCACTTCCGGTAAGAAATATCCAAACCTTTTCCCCTTTTTCTTTCCATACCCGAATGTCTTCAAGAATCGAATCCAACCGATAGTTTACCCCGATCAGCCGGTCTTCCTGAAAAAAAGCATATTTACTACGGGTATTCCCGATATCGATTACCAAATTCATTGCCTAAAATTCAAATCTCTGATCTATCATCTGTTACCTGCCTCTGTTTTCTCCCACATCTCCCGCACATAACGCGACATTTTCATAATATTCGTAATCTCTGTAAACACGAGCGATAATTTATTATTTTTTTCACTGAACCGGCAAGGCAAAATTTGCAGCTGCACAAACCTCAGTATAGCGGCAAACAAGGCCGACTGATAAAAAGGAGAAGTCTGTTCGCCGACAAAATACATGATCATTTTCCCATTCTTCACCAATAATCTCTCAATCCCTAAATCCATACACCGGCGTCTCATCCTCACAATTTCCATCAATCCGGTCACCTGTGCCGGAATTTCGCCAAAACGGTCTTTCAGCTCTTGCCCGAATTTCTCCAGGCCAGCCTCATCCGGAATATTGTCCAACTCCCGATACAGCCGAATTCTCTCGCTGATATTCTCCACATAGGTATCCGGAATCAATACTTCGAAATCGGATTCGATCACACAATCGGCAACGTAAGCCTGCTTTTGTTCGGTCGGAGGCGTTTCCATTCCAGGGAACTCTTCTTCGCGTAATTCCAGCAGAGCTTCATTCAATATACGCTGATAGGTTTCGTAACCGATTTCAGCAATAAATCCCGACTGTTCCGCTCCCAGGATATTCCCGGCCCCGCGGATATCGAGGTCCTGCATCGCTATATTAAAACCACTTCCTAAACCGCTGAAATCTTCGATCGCTTTCAGCCGGCGCCTGGCATCCGAATTAACCGTATCCAAAGGAGGGGTCAATAAATAACAAAAAGCCTTTTTATTCGAACGTCCCACCCGGCCTCTCAGCTGGTGCAGATCACTAAGCCCATAATTCTGGGCCTGGTTGATGATCATCGTATTGGCATTCGGAATATCCAGCCCCGACTCGATAATAGTCGTAGCGATCAAAACATCGTAATCGCCCCGGACAAAATCATGCATCACTTTTTCAAGTTCTTCGCCTTCCATTTGTCCATGTGCAACACAGGTTTTCACCTGCGGGACAATCCGTTGCAGCATGCCCTGAATATCCCGGATGGTCTCGACCCGGTTGTGGATAAAAAACACCTGACCGTTACGGGCCATTTCATAAAGAATCACCTCTTTGATCAGCTGCTCGTCGAAACGGTGCAATTCCGTTACAATGGGATAACGGTTAGGCGGCGGAGTACGGATAATCGACATATCGCGGGCTCCCATCAATGAAAATTGTAAAGTACGCGGGATCGGAGTCGCCGTCATAGTCAGGGTATCTACATTCAATTTCAGGGTCTTCAGTTTTTCCTTTACCCCGACTCCGAATTTTTGTTCCTCATCGACGATCAACAATCCCAGATCTTTAAATACGACATCTTTGCTGGTCAGCCGATGGGTACCGATTATGATATCTACTTTGCCTTCCTTCAGATCGTTCAGGATTTTCTTAATTTCTCCGGATTTCTTCATCCGGCTGATATATTCCACCCGACAGGGCATGCCTTCCAGCCGCCTGGAAAAAGTATGGTAATGCTGATAAGCCAAAACAGTCGTCGGCACCAGGACAGCCACCTGTTTGCTATCGGCCACCGCCTTAAAAGCGGCCCGGATTGCAACTTCAGTCTTCCCAAATCCCACATCTCCACAGATCAGGCGGTCCATTACCTGAGGTTTTTCCATATCGGCTTTTACCGCTTCGATCGCTTTTATCTGATCGGGAGTCTCGTCATACATAAACGACACTTCCATTTCTTCCTGCAAATAACTATCTTTAGAAAAAGCAAAAGCAGCTTCTTTCTTGCGGCGGGCATAGAGGGCGATCAACTCCCTTGCAATATCTTTTACCCGGGACTTAGTCTTCTGTTTAAGTTTATTCCAGGCATCTCCTCCTAATTTGTTCACGACAGGAGGAACACCGTCTTTCCCCTTATATTTGGATATTTTATGCAGGGAATGCAATCCGACATACAATTCCGAATTATTCTTATATACCAGCCGGATCGCTTCCTGTTCGTTGCCATCGTTGTTGATTTTGACCAGTCCGCCGAATCGTCCGATCCCATGGTCGATATGCACGACATAATCCCCCGGATGCAAATTTTGCAATTCCCCCAGGGTGATCGATTCCCTCCCCTGCCGGATGCGGGTAGTCTGCAGGCGGTATTTATGATAACGATCGAAAATCTGATGTTCCGTATAAACACAAATCTTTTCATTCGAATCCGAAAATCCTTCATGTATTACGCCTTCCAGCCAGGTAAAACCGATTTCGTATCCTTTATCTTTAAAAATATCCCGGATACGCTGGATTTGCATTTCATTGTTCGAACAGATATACAACCGGTAATCGTTGGCCTGGCGGGATTGCAAAGTCTCTGCCAGCAAATCGAAATGCTTGTTGGTCGGAGGCTGAGGTTCACAGGCTACGTCTATCGTTTCTCCCCGGAAATACATATCCGGTCCCCATTCCACCACATGGCAATCTTCGAGATAATTCATCAGTCCTTCGGCAGAAGTGACGAGCTCTTCCCCGGCTTCGGCATATAAAGCTTTCACTTTATCGTGAAGGAACATCCCATTTTTGATCCACCAGACCGGTTTAACAGAGAAATAGGAACTCAAGTCCGTATGTTTAAATCCTCCGGCCTCTGTTTTGCCACTGAGATCAGGAACGATCGATACTTTCCCGGTCTTTTTATCGGATAACTGGGTCTCGATATCGAAAAAACGAATCGATTCGACCTCATCTCCGAAAAAATCTATCCGGACCGGCTGTTCTTCTGCAAAAGAATACACATCCACAATACTCCCCCGGATCGAAAACTGTCCCGGTTCATAGACAAAATCATTCCGTTCGAACCCGTATTCTACCAAAAGATTTTCGACGAAAGAAATCGATAAGGCATCTCCCTGATTCACCACCATCGACATGCGGGAAAGCACTTCCCGGTCGACGACCTTTTCAGCCAATGCTTCCGGATAAGTAATCAAAGTATCGACTTCGCCATTCCGGATATTATTCAGCACTTCGGTACGCACCAGGACCGAATCGTTATCTTTCTCTTCCTCTTTAATCATCCTGCGATAAGAAGAAGGCAAAAAGGCGATTTGTTTTTCATCGGCCAAAGCCAATATATCATTATAAAAATAGGCAGCTTCTTCCCGGTCGTTCAGCACAACGACCCGCAACCCCGGCCGGGTGATACGCATGGCTCCGACAATCAGGGAAGTCACCGAACCGGCATTGTTGACAAGTCTGTATTTCCGGTCACTACGGGTAGTTAACAGCTCCGTTAACTTTTTCACCGCCCGGGCAGAGAGATATTTTTGCAGTAAATCCTTTGTGTTCAATTTTCTTCTAATTGATTTCGACAAAGGTAAAAATAATGTAGCAAAACTTACACAGCAAAAAAATAAAAAGTCAGATTCCCTTAGAAAACAGGATACATCCATACTGTATACAACAAACCTATTGCGGAACAGAATGCGTGATACAGTTACTTCCCATATTACAAATAGGGACAAAAAATACTTGATTTCAATATTTGAAATAATTGAGAATATTTTTTGTTTTTTCTTAAAATTAATATATTTTTGTTATGACAAACAATATTAAACTAAAAAAGAAAAAATAGATGGTTGAAAGACTTTATACCCAACGACTCGTCTTGCTACTTTCTAATATTAATAACAGCTACATTATTAAGCCAAATCATAAGTTTTATTAGTTTTGATCGCTCTAATAATTTTTTACAACAAATGCTTGGCTACAATGTAGAAGCATTGGCACAAGATGAAGGATACAACAAAGGAGATAAACTAAAATCAGTAAGCTGTACATGTCCCAATAACAAATCAGGATTTTCCTTGAAATGCCGTGCCGATGGTAATTTAGAACAGTGTACTCCTACCCGACAAGGCTCAAATGCTTGTTATAAAGTCAAATTTAGCACCAAGCCATTGGATTTGATTTGCGAAGGATCAGGAATTAAACGGGATGCCAATTGCTCTGCAAGAATTACCTTTTTTTGCCGACTCTTTTGAAATACTAAATGATTCGATACTTATTTTTAATGGAGCAGCATTTGAAGACCAAATCATACTTTGGGATTATCGCAATAAAAAACGGATTAACTCACACTTAAAATATGACCCTCATTACAACTGCCGACCTCTAAAACCATTTACCAAATGCAATAATGAAATATTATGGCAGCGAGAATTTGAACAAATGCTATACAGAGTTACAGAGCAAGAATTAATCCCAGCCCGATACATTGATTTTCAAGAGTTCGCGTATAATGGCAAATTAGAAAAAACACCTCAAGGTATATACTTTCTACAACCGGATATAGCACACATGAATCGTTATTACGAAAATGACAAGTATATCCATTTTATTTTTGAATGTGAAGCTTTAGATGATATGCCGTTTTTGGTCTATTATTTTAAAAAGTCAGGGAAAAAAATCATTTTAAACAATAATCATTATAAAGACGACCTAACCTTTTATCACATAACCCCACCGGCCATCAATGCATTTACAACCGCCGGAGATCCTGTTTCTGTTTTATATACATCATTTTAACATAAGGAGGCTAATAAGGCAAAAATCCAGACAGGCATTCCTTAAAAAGTATATTTGTCGAGATACTGTTTCCTGACAGTATCTCGCTGATTTTTATCATTGCTGTCCGGTAAAACTAAAACGAAACCATCAACCGCATCTGCAATTCATGGAAATTCTTATCCATCGGATAATACACATTACTCAAACGGCTGTATTTGTATTCCCCCATCACCTTGATATACTGATTCAGTGTATAGTTCAAACCGACGGTAGCCGCCTGCATTTTACCCCCTCCGATACTCGTCGAGACAGGAGGATAATCCGAAACGACTCCGCCCGGGTAGAAAACATGCTTTCCGATCAGGAAAAAATCTCCTTTATTGATATCGTTGAGATTGACAATGCTATAACGGGCGACGATTTCCAGCGAATTCTTTTCATTCATACCGTCCAGTAAACCGTATTCGTCGTTGTAGGTATAACGGTTGCCCATGATCAGATAGCCGGCTTCTACATAACCACCGTCGAATTTGGTACTGCGGATCGGGTTACCGGCTTTCCAGGCATCCAGCGTCGTCCAACTCCATACTCCTCCCAGTTGATTGGTGAATAATTCAAAATCGGGCCGGTCTTTGTACAAACGTTTATACAGATATTCCCCGCGGACGAACAAACGGTCGGTCTTAAACAAGAGTTCCGGATTCAGATCGAGAATATTCTTAGCCCAGGCGACATCGGCATTCAGAAATTTTGTAGTCGCATCCACATAAGTCTCCATGGCCGACTCTATAGTTACTTCAGTTTTAAAAGCATCGTCATCGACTACCCGTCCGGTATTTATCCGGGAGTAACGCAATCCCAATCCGACATGCAGCGTCATATAATCGTCGTTGATCACCTTATACAACCAACGACCGCTCAGACTAAACCCCTGAAATCCGCTGATCTGATCATTGTATTTATTTTCGGCAAAAATACCCTGATCGGCCAACACCTTCTGATTGAAAAACTTATAAGTAATCCCCAGACTTCGGCCAGGCGCCAAAGCATTGACGACTGCCGGACGGGAAATAAAATGATAGTTATAAAGACTCGTATTGTAAGCCATCGTAGAAGGCTCGCAAAAATAACCGGCTTTCACACTCTGTACCCCCCGGTAATTCTCTTTAAAGTTGTATTGTCCGAAAATATTCTTCTGTTTGAAAGAACCTTTAGAAAAATCGAAATCGGCATAAAAATAGAATTGTTTGTATTTCAATGAAGTACGGATACGTGCATCGGTAATAGCAGCCCCCGATTTCATCGGCGTATATTCGGAATGATAATAAGCTACATCGGTAAACAAACGGCCTCCGGCAGTAAATCTGAGTCCATTGTTCCGATTGACATATTTCAACAGCGGATTGGCCACATCTTCAACCTGAGCCTGAATATTCCCGGACCATAAAAAGATCGCAACCAAAAAGGCGGGGAAAAATATTTGTTTTTTCATCTGATTCATTTTTACAAAGTTTTGAAATTCACCCTAATTAATTATTATCTAAGTATCCCAATTTTCTCAATACTTCCCTTGCATCGACCAGGGTCTGGGAAGCAGGACTCTTCCGCCATCCGTGCGTAATCATATAGTTGATACTCATATCGGAATGGTTTGTAAATAAAGCATCCAGATAAGGAGGATTGAACATTCCGTCGGCTACGCCGAAATTATATTGTCCGAAATACTTCGCCATCTGATCATAGGTATCGAAAGTATAAGGATGGTTTTTCATCTTCGCCCGATGGATCAGGTAATCCTGCCAGGGTTGATCCAATTCAGGATAATCATTAGGGGCCCCCGCGATACACGGTCCGATAAAATGTGCTTTATATTTTACGCCCAGGTTGATAAAAGAAGCATATCCCAGCGGATCGTCATAAGTGAGATCGGTAGCACCGGTCCCTTTCCACAACAGGAAACACATGGGAACTTTGCCCTGGAATACCTCGGCCACCCGGACCAAACTTTCCAAAGAGAAGGTTTGCAGGATCACTTTACCGTTGGTATTTCCTACATTAATCGTCCCGTTGTTGATATAAAAAGGCGTGTCCTCGGGTTCCGGTTTTTCGATAATATTCATATCCTGCGTATTGGCCAGTACATCATACACGATCTGTTCGAATCCTTTGGGATTCAGCCAGGGTTCTTTAAATTCGATATAGATTCCCGGGATATTCTTATTTCCGGCTTCCCATACCGGATCGATTTCATACCCGAAATCATATTTCACAATATCGGCAGTACCGCTCAGACTGGTAATCGTTTCCCCTGTTTTCCCGACAATGGAATATTGCCGGGGCATTCCCGGTTGATTGCGGTCCCGGATCAACCGATACCCTTTCGAATACATAATCAGGTCTTCCAGTGTGGAAATATATTGCTTTTCTTTAGCCAATCCGGGCAGGGCTTCTTCGAGATTCTCGTTATTGAACCAACTACCGGCATCGAGCATCAGCAGTTCTTCGTAAGTATAATAAGCCGGTAAGTTAGGAACAAAATTCGCTTCATCCGCTTTTACCTTTTCTTCGGCTTCTGTCTCCGAGTATCCGATTTTCATATAATAATTCTTCCGGATTTCCCGGGGTAGTGTTTCTCCGAAAACCGTTTCGATGTTAGTGGTCCGTTTCAGGTTATCGTCATGTAGTGCCAGTACCACTCCGTCTTTCGACACCTGCATATCGCATTCCAGGTAATCCGCACCGATTTCTCTCGCCCACCGATAGGCGGATTCCGTTTCTTCGGGTGTCCAGAAAGTAGAGCCCCGATGTGCAATAACCGCATATTCGGGAACATAGTCGCGCACTTTGATCATTTCAGGAGAAAGCTCATCGACATGTACCCGGTCGACATCCACCTTCACATCATTAAATTTCTGATTTTCACATGACATCGCAGACATACCTAATCCGAATGCCAATGCTACATAAACCCATCTTTTAATCATAGTTGTGATTTTTAAATAAAGTGATTATTGTTTTGCTTGTTTCACTAGATATTGTTCTTCCTTTGCCGTGAATCCAATAAAGATGAACGCCAGGGCACAGGCCACCAATAACACGATAAAATTCCAGTTCCAGCCCAAATTCTGAACAACATATCCCAAACCGATATTAGCAAAGAGGGCGGTCCCGAAGAAATAACCGAAAAATCCGGTAAATCCGGCAGCCGTACCGGCCGCTTTTTTAGGGGCTAAATCCAAAGCATGAACCCCGATCAGCATTACCGGGCCGTAGATCAGAAAACCGATGGCGATCAGACAGATACTGTCCATCAGCGGAGTTTTACTAAATTCCCAATAGACAAAAACAAAAATGGCGACGGCGACCATATAAATCATGGTCGTAATAGCACGTCTCCCCTTGAAGACTTTATCACTCAACCAACCACAGAAAATCGTCCCGGGGATAGCGGCAAATTCATAAGAAAAGTAAGCCCAACCGATCTCTTTGATATCGTAGCCTTTCACCTCTTTCAGATAAGTAGGTGCCCAATCGAGTACTCCATAGCGGACGAGATAGATGAAAGCGTTAGCGATAGCGATATACCACAATATTTTATTACTCAATACATATTTAAAGAAAATTTCTTTGGCTGTCAGTTCCACTTCCGACTGGGCACTATAGTTGGGCGGATAGTCGTTACGGTATTGTTCGATAGGTGGCAGACCACAAGACTGAGGGGTATCGCGGATCAGCAGATAAGCGATCACCACAATGCCCAAAGCGACAATAGCAGGAAACCAGAAGGTACCGGCCTGCCAGGAACCGAACCAGGCCATCCCCACGGCAGCCATCGGACCGATCAAAGCACCACCTACATTGTGAGCACAATTCCAGATAGACATTTTCGTTCCTCTTTCGTTTTGTGAAAACCAATGCGTCATAACACGACCACACGGAGGCCATCCCATCCCCTGGAACCAACCGATCAGAAATTGCAAAATAAACATAGAGACGATGGAAGAAACTCCCACTTTCGTACCTAATAAAAGAGTAGCTAAAGCCGACAATGTCAACCCCAAGGGCAAGAATTTACGGGCACTACTACGGTCTGAAACCCCACCCATAATAAACTTAGACAATCCATAGGCAATAGCATTAGCTGAAATAGCAACCCCGAGAAGCCCTTTATCGAATCCCATATCCACCAGATAAGGCATAGCAAGAGAAAAATTCTTCCGAACTAAATAGTAGCCTGCATATCCAATAAAGATACCGATGAATACTTGCCAACGCAGACGCTTATACGTCGGATCAATCTTTTCTTTTGACAACAAGGGCCGATGAGGCTCTGGTTTTAAAAAACTCCACATAGCTATTAGTTTAAGATTCAAATTGTTTCTAAGAAAAACCTATCACTTTCGTTATTACAACGTTTTCGGCGCACATTATTTTGAAATGAAATAAAACATCTTCATTTCGAAACAAAAGTAGATAAAAACTCCATATATCCAAAAAAAATTATGAAAATTTTTGGTAAATTTATTTAAAAATATCCGGTGCGAATATTTCGCTTCGAAAAACACCCTTTCGAACTCAAAGTTCATCACGCACAAGATGTTTTATAACAAACAAATCCCCGATTTTTGAACACACTCCATGGTTTTCAAACCTAACCGACCGGGAAACAAGCCTCCGGCCGGTCAACTCCCAGAAAACTATTTCTTTCAATCCTGTAACATTTCCGCCAAGACCGAGATTGGATGTTTACAACATTTAGAAGTAGACATTTCGATCTGCCATTTACAAGTTTCACAATCAGTTACGACATAATCCACACCGGATTCCTCGATCTGTTTAAACAAGGAATTACCGATATCCTGCGAAGTCTTGTAATTTTCCTTTTTGAAACCGTAAGTCCCGGCAATTCCGCAACATTGCGAATCGAGCAATACCAGTTCCACATTCGGAATCGACTTCAATAATTCGATCGAATAATAAGCCCACCCCAGCTTTTCCATATGACAAGGAGTATGATAAGCCACCCGTAGTTTCTTATCTTTTCTGAACTCCAATTGTCCGGTTTCCTGACTCAGCAAGCGGTAAATATAGCGGGTAGCCAGCTCTACCTGCTCTCTCACATCTTCATTCTTCACGCCCAACAAATGCGGATATTCATCCCGAATCGTAAAAGTACAGGTAGAAGAGGTGGCAATAACAGGAATATTTTTATCCACGACCGATTTCCGAATCGAACCGATATTGATATCAGCCTGTTTCCGAGCTTGTTTGATAAAACCATTCGAAATCAGCGCCACCCCGCAACATTTTTCTTTTTCCAACAACCTCACCCCGATCCCGAGGGCATTCATAACCTTAACGAGATCTTTCCCCAACTGCGGGTAATTGTAATTCACATAACATCCATGGAAATAACTCACCTGTTTCGGAAAAGCAAGTTGTTCTTTCACTTGTTTCTTATACCAGCTTTCGAAAGTTCCGAAAGCATATTTCGGGAAAGTACGGCGATGATCGATTTTCAACACTCCATCCAAAATCGCTTTTACCGGTTTCAATCCCAGCGTTGCATTCACAACCGGCGCCACAGGAGTGGAGAGAGTCCCGACCAAATCGGTATTCGCCAGAATAAAATCCCGTACTCCCGGTTTCTTTTTACTGAATTTAATCCTTGCCGCCTGGATGATATCTCCGATCTTCACATTAGAAGGACAGGCCACTTCACACCGCTTGCAATTGATACAATATTTCAAGGTCTCGTCATAAAAACCGAACTTCTTCAGACGCAGGCGTTCTCCGTCAGGACCTGCCTGTTTAGGACCGGGATAATCCGGATTGACAGCCGCTACCGGACAATAAACCGTACAAACCGTACATTTGATGCACTGTTCGAAATTATTGTCACTAATATTATGTTGTTGAAGATTCATAACCTCTTTTATTTACTTAAAATTTGTTCAGCTACATACAAAGCACTCAAAACAGAAACCCCACCACCACATCCTTCTTTAATCGGATTAAATCCCTCCAGAACAGCTCCCGCCACATACAAATTTTCCAATACCTGCCCGTGCACCATCCCCCGGAAATCGGTTCCCGTCTTCACACCGAAACCTTCATACGGTTGCCGGTCGAATGCATTCCGGCCATACCACTGATTCCGATCTTCCGGATAAGTGACATCCAAATCAAAAACAGGTTCATACACCCGTTCGGAAGTAGCGATCAATCCCTGACTGAAATAACTGCCACTAGCCAGGATGATATGCTTTCCGACAAAAGGAATCTCTCCGTGATTATAAGAAAAGAGCCGGCTAATCCGATTCCCTTCCTGTTCTGCCCGCAAAACGGTATCCCCTAGCATATATACACCTCCGGCTTGCTGGAAACATTTGCGTAATTGCTGCTGTGTACGGATCCCCGGGACAGAAGGAGGCAGAGTAGGCAAGAGACAAATTTCTTTTCCAACCCTCTTTTGTAAATAATCCAAGGCTGTATCCTGATTCAAACCGAATACCGCCGGCAACACGATCGCCTCGACCTCACCGGCTTCCCTTTTCAACAAAGTGGCCAGTTCGTCCAGATTTTCCTGTTTCTCAAACATCCGGGCAATATTGACAGACCTCATCTCAGTAGGATTTTTACGCAAATATTCCAAAGCAGGGAAATTAAACGAATGAATCCTACTTTCAGTACCCATTTTCCGGAACTCATCCGCGATAAACTGAGTATAGAAATCCAAAAATCCCAGGACATTGAATATTGCTATTTTCTTCCAGGGTAAACGATCGGCAGCATCACAATCCGGATGATCTTTCAAGGTAAGCCAGGCAGGCTTCAGCGTCCCCATCGGAGTCACCCGATAATGATTCTTCAAGGCGCTTCCACTCATATGGATTCCGACTTCCTCAAAAAATCGCTCAGCCTCACCGGTCAGTCTT
>OCPX01002380.1_pt1 | contig 11875 bp, 11 predicted proteins | sample 1538771 | NCBI WGS metagenome assembly OCPX01 (sample SAMN04571725, study PRJEB22368) | human gut metagenome | biome: human gut; material: stool | host: Homo sapiens | place: Luxembourg | collected 2012-11-01 | reverse complement strand
AGGAACTTCTTGACCTTCACATCCCCCAGGCCGCCCCGCTGATAGTGGGCCTTCAGCTCATCCAGCCCGCTGTATTCCGGCAGGAACTCCGGGAAATACTCCGGGCGGCAGAAGGCGTCCAGATAGATGAAGACGGGGTTCCCCTCGGTGTGGCCGGGGTCCTCCCGGCGCAGGTGGGTGGGGTCGGTGAACATGGACATGACCTTGGTGCGGATGTCCTCGGGACTGTCGGACAGATAGATGCAGTTGCCCAGGGACTTGCTCATCTTGGCCTTGCCGTCAATGCCCGGCAGGCGCAGACACGCCTGGTTCTTGGGCAGGATGATCTGGGGATCCACCAGGGTGTCGCCATAGACGGCGTTGAACTTGTGGACGATCTCCTTGCACTGCTCCAGCATGGGCAGCTGATCCTCGCCCACGGGGACGGCGGTGGCCCGGAAGGCGGTGATGTCCGCCGCCTGGCTGATGGGATAGCAGAAGAAGCCCACGGGGATGCTGGCCTCAAAGTTGCGCATCTGAATTTCCGCCTTGACGGTGGGGTTGCGCTGGACCCGGGACACGGTGACCAGGTTCATATAATAGAAGGTCAGCTCCGTCAGCTCCGGGATCATGGACTGGATGAACAGGGTGGACTTCTCCGGGTCCAGGCCGCAGGCCAGATAGTCCAGAGCCACGTTCATGATGTTCTGGCGGACCTTTTCCGGATGCTCGGCGTTGTCGGTAAGGGCCTGGGCGTCGGCGATCATGATATAGATCTCGTCGAACTTGCCGGAGTTCTGAAGGGCCACGCGCTCCTTCAGGGAGCCCACATAGTGGCCCACGTGCAGGCGGCCGGTGGGTCGGTCGCCGGTGAGGATGATCTGTTTCATATAACGCTCCTTCTGCGACGCTTCAAAGGGGGAAAGCGCCGGGTATTTTTCCTTATTATAAGCGCTGGCGGCTGCTTCGTCAACATTTTTGCCGCCGGAGAGGGGAATTTTCCCGGAAAACCGGGGTTGACAAACCCTGGCAGAGCGGGTACAATATCCTTGATTTTCGCAAAAGACTGCGAAGGGAAAAAGACGGAGCAGGGCCCCCTGAAGAGAGCCGGCGGCTGGTGCGAGCCGGCGGAGGCGCTCCGTTGTACTGGCCCCGGAGTTTCCCGCCTGAACAGGGCGGGACGATCGCGCCCCGTTACAGGCGCCCCGAGCGCGGAGCTTAACTTCCGCGGAAGCAGGGTGGTACAGCGAGTGATTTCGCCCCTGACCGTGTTATGCGGTCGGGGGATTTTTCTTGTCATATTTATCATCAGAAGGAGAAAAGCATATGAAGTACGATTTTGCCGCCATTGAGAAAAAGTGGCAGAAGCGGTGGGAGGAGACCAAGCCCTATGCCGCCGTCACCGGGGACAAGCGCCCCAAGTTCTACGGGCTCATCGAGTTCCCCTATCCCTCCGGTCAGGGCCTGCACGTGGGTCATCCCCGGCCCTTTACCGCCATGGACATCGTCACCCGGAAAAAGCGCATGGAGGGCTACAACGTTCTGTTCCCCATCGGGTTTGACGCCTTCGGCCTGCCCACGGAGAACTACGCCATCAAGAACCACATCCACCCGGCCATCGTCACCAAGCAGAACATCGCCAACTTCACCAGCCAGCTGAAAATGCTGGGCTACGGCTTCGACTGGGACCGGGTGGTGGACACCACGGACCCCAACTATTACAAGTGGACCCAGTGGATATTCCTGCAGATGTTCAAGAAGGGCCTGGCCTATAAGACCACCATGCCCGTGAACTGGTGCACCAGCTGCAAGTGCGTGCTGGCCAACGAGGAAGTGGTCAACGGCGTGTGCGAGCGCTGCGGCAGCGAGGTCATCCGCAAGGAAAAGAGCCAGTGGATGCTGAAGATCACCGCCTATGCCCAGCGCCTGCTGGACGATCTGGAGGACGTGGACTTCATCGAGCGGGTGAAGATCCAGCAGCGCAACTGGATCGGCCGCTCCACCGGCGCGGAGATCACCTTCGACACCAACGTGGGTGACCGGGTCACGGTGTACACCACCCGGGCCGATACCCTGTTCGGTACCACCTATATGGTCATCTCCCCGGAGCACCCCCTGCTGAAGGAGTGGCAGCCCAAGATTAAGAATTGGGACGCCGTGGCCGCCTATCAGGAGGAGGCTGCCCACAAGTCCGATTTTGAGCGGGGCGAGCTGAACAAGGAAAAGACCGGCGTCCGGCTGGAGGGCATTGAGGCCATCAACCCCGTGACCCACAAGCCCCTGCCCCTGTTCGTGTCCGACTATGTCCTCATGGGCTACGGCACCGGCATCGTCATGGGCGTTCCCGGCCACGACCAGCGCGACTGGGAGTTTGCCACGAAGTTCGGCCTGCCCATCATCGAGGTGGTCAAGGGCGGCGACGTCACCAAGGAGGCCTTTGTGGCCAAGGACGACAGCGCCGTGATGGTGAACTCCGGGTTCCTCAACGGCATGACCGTGAAGGAAGCCATCCCCGCCATGAAGAAGTATGTGGTGGAGCAGGGCTTCGGCAAGGAGAAGGTCAACTATAAGCTCCGGGACTGGGTGTTCTCCCGCCAGCGCTACTGGGGCGAGCCCATCCCCCTGGTGAACTGCCCCAAGTGCGGCTGGGTGGCCCTGCCGGAGGAGCAGCTGCCGCTGGTCCTGCCCCAGGTGGACAGCTATGAGCCCACCGACGACGGCGAAAGCCCCCTGAGCAAGATGACCGACTGGGTCAACACCACCTGCCCCTGCTGCGGCGGCCCCGCCAAGCGCGAGACCGACACTATGCCCCAGTGGGCCGGTTCCAGCTGGTATTTCCTGCGTTACTGCGATCCCCACAACCACGATGCTATCGCCAGCAAGGAGGCCCTGGAATACTGGAGCCCCGTGGATTGGTACAACGGCGGCATGGAGCACACCACCCTGCACCTGCTGTACTCCCGGTTCTGGCACAAGTTCCTGTATGACATCGGCGTGGTGCCCACCAAGGAGCCCTATGCCAAGCGCACCAGCCACGGCATGATCCTGGGCGAGGGCGGCGAGAAGATGTCCAAGTCCCGGGGAAACGTGGTCAACCCCAACGACATTGTGGCCCAGTACGGTGCGGACACCATGCGCCTGCACATCATGTTCATCGGCGACTTTGAAAAGGCCGTCACCTGGTCCAACGAGGCCGTGAAGGGCTCCAAGCGGTTCCTGGACCGCTGCTGGAACCTGATGGACCTGGCCCAGGACAGCGACGAGATCTCCGAAAAGAACGAGGCCCTGATCCACAAGACCATCAAGAAGGTCACCGCCGACATCGACGATCTGAAGATGAACACCGCCATCGCCGCCCTGATGGCCATGGTCAACGAGTTCTATACCAACGGTCTGACCCGGGGTGACCTGGAGCAGCTGATGCTGCTGCTGTCCCCGTTTGCGCCCCACATGGTGGAGGAAATGTGGGAGCTTACCGGCTACGCCGGAAAGACCGGCAAGATGGCCATGCAGATGCCCTGGCCCGCCTATGACGAGGGCAAGACCGTGGACACCCATGTGGACATGGCCATCCAGGTCAACGGCAAGCTCAAGGGCGCCGTCACCGTCCCCGCCGGCAGCGGCCAGGAGACCGTCATGGCCGCCGCCATGGAGCTGGACAAGGTGAAAAAGGCCACCGAGGGCATGACCGTGGTCAAGACCATCCTGGTGAAGGACAAGCTGATGAACCTGATCGTCAAGCCTGCGAAATAATCGGAATCGTAAAAAATGTTGGAAAACGGCTTGACAAGGCAGGACCTACACAGTATAATGCTATTGTTAAAGTCATGTCCAATGGCTCTTAAAGAGTATCCTGGATGAAGCCGGATACATCGGAGGGAGGGAAAATAGATGTCCGAAGTCCACGTCAAGGAAGGCGAGTCCCTGGACAGCGCTCTGAAGCGTTTTAAGAGAAGCTGCGCCAAGGCAGGCGTCCTGGCTGAAGTGCGGAGAAGAGAGTGCTACGAAAGCCCCAGCGTCAAGCGCCGCAAGAAGTCCGAGGCTGCCCGCAAGAACAGAAACAAGAGATATTATTAATCGTCTCAAAAAGCGTGCTGGACGTTGTGTTCAGCACGCTTTTTACCGATTCAGGGGACAACGCTCCTTTTGGGGGGGAGTTATTCTGACAGGCGGCCCGGCATGCCGGTGCATCTGCGAAGTCGGAGGTATAAAATGTCATTGCAGCTGAACATCCGGAAATATGAGGAAAAAGATTTTGAGCGCCTGTGTCAGGTCCACGATCCGGCCCGGAAAAGTGAGCTGGAGTATGCCGGCCTGCCGGCGGCCTTTCTGCCGCTGTCCATCGCCGCGGAAAGAGAGGGCTTGTTTGAATATCAGGTCTATGTGGCCGAGGATAAGGGACTGGTGGTGGGCTTCATAGCATTTTCGGACACGGAGCTGGCGTGGCTTTATGTGGACCGGAGCTGCGCCCGGCAGGGAGTCGGGTCAGAGCTGATGCGTTTTGCGCTGGAGAGAGTGCAGGATGACGCGGAGATCGAAGTTCTGGACGGGAATGAACCGGCTCTGGCTCTGTATGCCAAATTCGGATTTACCACGGTCCGGATGGTGACAGGCGTAATGCCCGGAAATGAAAGCTTTCCGGTGACCGTACATGTGCTGGAGCGGCAATAACCGTGCGCGGCTTATAAAAGGGGAATCCTTCCGTTTGGGTACGATGTATCGAAACGGAGGGATTTTATCTTTCCCCGGCGAACAGCGGCTCCAGAAGGTCCTCCACCTCCGGCAGCATCACCAGGGCGTCCCGGATGCCCAGCTGACGGGCCAGCTCCAGCTTCCGCCGAAGGGTCCGGGCGTCGTCAAAGAGGACGAAGTGGGTCTGCCCCTGCCGGGTCAGGGTGAAATACCGGGCGCACAGGGCGTCGGAATAGAAGGTGGGGCGGCCTGCGGCCAGGGCCTCCAGCTGGGGAAGGGTCAGGGGCGTGCCCTGACCTCCGGGGCAGGGGAGGGGGAAGTCCATGGCCAGCCGCTGCAGGTCCAGGGCCAGGTGCTCCGCCCCGTATTGGTCCACCGCCTGGGTCAGCCGGCCCTTCAGCGTTCCGCCGGACAGGGCGGTGCACAGCAGTATCGTCGCCCCGGCGATGGGGCAGTGCTCCGGAACATACAGGGTCCGGCCGCAGGAGGCCAGCAGGGGAGAAAGCGTCTCCAGCAGGGCCAGACGGTCCGGCCGGGCAGGCGGGTCAAGCCCCGCCGCAGGCAGGTCCGGGCGATCTGCCGGGCCAGGCGGTCCGGTTCCTCCACCGGCGGACAGTCCCAGTCCGACAGCACCATCAGCCCGCCCCGCAGAGCGGGCGGAAGCGGCGCGGCCAGCAGCTCCGAGCCGGGGCCCAGACGATAGGCCACATGGGCCAGGCGCGGCGTCACGGCCCGGGCCCGGGTCAGATGGTCCGGCGTGGCGGCAAGATACAGCGGCATGGAGATCCCCCCTTGCGTTCCCATGAAAAAAATGCTACACTATAGCCAAAGCTATGAGAAAGGGAACTGGTGTATGCGCATTTCTCTGGTGCCGGACGGGGTATACGAAAGCTATCAGCAGATCACGCCGGAGCTGCTGCAGAGCAGGGGCATCCGGCTGCTGCTCAGCGATCTGGACTATACCCTGGCCCCCAAAAGCGTGTCCCGCCCCGACCAGGCGGTGCGCGATTGGCTCAGCCGCTTACAGACGGCGGGGATCCGGGTGATGATCCTGTCCAACAACCGCAGCCCCCGGCGGGTGGAGCAGTTCTGCCGCGACCTGGGGATCACCTATGTGGGCCACGCCAAAAAGCCGCAGACGGCGGGCTTTCGCCGGGCCATGGACCAGGCGGGGACCGACCCCGCCCACACGGCCATGCTGGGAGATAAGCTGCTGACGGATATGCTGGGGGCCAACCTCAGCGGCGTCACGGCCCTGATGGTGGAGCCGGCCGGCGGGGCCAGGACCCCGTGGCAGAAGGTGCTGCATGCCCTCCAGGCCCCCTGGAAGCATTTAGCCGGTGGCGTTCACCGGATCTGAAAGGAGTTTTGATTATGAACCATTTTGCGAAAATTGCGGAAAAGCTGTCTGCCTATGAGCTGGACGGTATGCTGCTGACCTGCGAGGCCAACCGCTTCTATGCCTCCGGCTTCCACTCCACCGGCACCGACGGCGTGGCCCTGGTGACCCGGGAGGGGAACTTCTATTTCACCGACTCCCGCTATATCGAGGCCGCCCACAACAAGGTGCAGGACGCCGAGATCGCCATGACCGACGCCGCCCACCCCTATGTGGACCTGATCAACGCCGCCATGGAGAAGACCCATGTGCAGAAGCTGGGCTTCGAGGATGCGTACATGACCGTGGCGGACTATCGCCACTATTCCGAGAAGCTGCACTGCCAGCTGGTGCCCGCCACGGAGCTGCTGATCTCCCTGCGCCAGAGCAAGGACGAGGAGGAGATCCAGCGGATGATCGCCGCCCAGCGCATCGCCGAGGCCGCTCTGGACCAGATCGTCAAGGAAATCGGGCCCGGCGTCACCGAGAAGGAGATCGCCGCCCGGCTGCAGTACCTGATGCTGGCCGGAGGCGCGGAGAATATGTCCTTTGACCCCATCGTGGCCAGCGGTCCCAACGGCAGTATGCCCCACGCCGTGCCCACCGACCGGAAGATCCAGGACGGCGACTTCGTGACCATGGACTTCGGCTGCATCTATCAGGGCTATTGCTCTGACATGACCCGCACCGTGGCCGTGGGCCACGTCACCGAGGAGATGGAGAAGGTCTACAACGTCGTGCTGCAGGCACAGCTGGCGGGCATCGCCGCCGCCAAGGCCGGCGCCACCGGCCACGACGTGGACGCCGCCGCCCGGAAGGTCATCGAGGATGCCGGTTACGGTCCCTATTTCGGCCACAGCTTCGGCCACAGCGTGGGCGTGGAAATTCACGAGTCCCCCAATGCCACCCCCGCCAACAACAAGCCCCTGCCCCTGGGTGCGGCCGTGTCTGCCGAGCCCGGCATCTATCTGCCCGGCCGCTTCGGCGTCCGCATCGAGGACGTGGTGGTGCTGCAGGAGGGCGGCTGCCAGGATATCACCCTGGCCAAGAAGGACCTGTTAATTCTGTAAAATAACTTGGTAGAAAAAGGGCACCGCCCTTTTTCTGCCAAAAGAGATTTCGCTCCGAACCGCGCGTTCCGATGGGCACGCAGCCCATCGGAACACACTCTCTCCGCGCAAAGTGTTTTTTGCGACGTACACGCCGCCGCAAAAAACGGATTGCACTTGATTCACGGCCTGCGGGCCGTGAACTCTGCGAGGCTTTTTAACTTTGCTTTGTTGGAGACTGATTTTTCGGGAAAACCGGGAAAAAATCCCGTCTGGCTCTTGCAATAGCACCTATTATCGTGTAAAATAATAGAGCTGTATAGGCAAATTTTTGAATACGAGGAAATACTCCCGCTGAGGATTATTTTCTCATGACATGGGAGGATACACATATGGCAACCATTACCGCCGGCGATTTCCGTAACGGTAAGACCTTTGAAATGGACGGCAAGATCATGCAGGTCGTGGAATTCCAGCACGTCAAGCCCGGCAAGGGCGCGGCCTTCGTGCGCACCAAGATGAAGAACATCGTCACCGGCGCCGTCACCGAAACTTCCTTCAACCCCACCGCAAAGTTCGAGGAAGCCTTCGTGGAGCGCAAGGACATGGCTTACAGCTATAACGACGGCGACCTGTATTACTTCATGGACCAGGAGAGCTTCGACATGGTGCCCCTGGGCAAGGACCTGCTGGGCGATGCGTTCCGCTTCATCACCGAGAACACCGTGTGCAAGGTGCTGAGCTATAAGGGCAGCGTGTTCGGCCTGGAGTGCCCCAACTTCATGGACCTGGAGGTCACCGAGACGGAGCCCGGTCTGGCCGGCAACACCGCCACCAACACCCTGAAGCCCGCCACCGTGGAGACCGGCGCCGAGGTGAAGGTGCCCCTGTTCATCAACATCGGCGACAAGATCACTATTGACACTCGTACCGGTGAGTATCTGAGCCGCTGCAAGTAATTTGACAACCAACCGACCGTACAGAAAGGAGCCGAACATGGAGATTTCTGAAAAGGTAGCGTATCTGAAGGGTCTGGCCGAGGGCCTGAACCTGGACACCGACAGCAAGGAAGGCAAGCTGATCGCCGCCATCATCGATGTGCTGGACGACATGGCCGAGAAGTTCGCGGAAGTGGACGACGAGCTGTGCGATGTGGAGGACGGCCTGGATGCCGTCAGCGACGACCTGAGCGATGTGGAGGAGACGCTGTACTTTGCTCTGGACGACGATGAGGATGACGACGAAGACGACGAGGAAGAGGAGTGCTTCGTGACCACCTGCCCCGAGTGCGAGGAGGAGGTCTACTTCGACGAGACTGTTCTGGAGGACGGCGAGGTCGTCTGCCCCAACTGCGGCGCCAAGCTGGAGTTTGATCTGAGCGACCTGGCGGCTGCCGCTGAGGACGGCGAGGACGAGGAGTAATTCCCATATATAAGCATATCCCTCGGCATTGCCGGGGGATATTTCTTTCTATTTACGCATTTGCTCAAAAATGCCGGGAAATGGCGGCGGGGCTTGCCTTAACGGGAGAAAAGCGGTATAATAAAAAATACTACACTTTGCGTCACGCGCAAAGACCGATTTGAGGTATACGAATGAAAACTCAGGAAAAGCTGAACATGACCATGCTCTGTGACTTCTATGAGCTGACCATGGGCAACGGCTACTTTGAGGCCGGCTGCAAGGAGCGCATCACCTATTTCGACGTGTTTTTCCGCAAGGTGCCCGATGGCGGCGGCTTCGCCATCGCGGCAGGTCTGGAGCAGCTGATCGACTACATCGAGAACCTGCACTTCACCGAGGAGGACATCGCCTATCTCCGCGGGCGAAACCTGTTCTGCGAGGAATTCCTGGACTATCTGCGGAACTTCCGCTTCACCGGCGATATCTACGCCATTCCGGAGGGTACGCCTGTGTTTCCCAAGGAGCCGCTGGTGGTGGTCCGCGCACCGGCCATCGAGGCGCAGCTGATCGAGACCTTCACCCTGCTGACCATCAACCACCAAAGTCTGATCGCTACCAAGGCCAACCGTATCGTCCGGGCCGCCAAGGGCCGCACCGTGCTGGAGTTCGGCTCCCGCCGTGCCCAGGGGGCCGACGCGGCCATTGTCGGTGCGCGGGCGGCCTATATCGGCGGCTGTGCCGGTACGGCCTGCACCATCTCTGACGAGGTGTACGGCGTGCCCGCCGGCGGCACCATGGCCCACGCCTGGGTACAGATGTTCGACAACGAGTACGAGGCATTCAAGACCTACTGCCAGACCTATCCCACCAACGCGACCCTGCTGGTGGACACCTATAACACGCTGAAGTCCGGTATCCCCAACGCCATCAAAGCGTTCAACGAGGTGCTCAAGCCGCTGGGTATCACCAAATGCGGTATCCGCCTGGATTCCGGCGACTTGGCGTACCTGACCCGCAAGGCGCGGGAGATGCTGGATGAGGCCGGCTGGACCGAGTGCAAGATCTCCGTGTCCAACTCGCTGGACGAGTACCTCATTCAGGATATGCTGCTGCAGGGCGCGCAGATCGACCTGTTCGGTGTGGGCGAGCGGATGATCACCGCCAAGTCCGAGCCGGTGTTCGGCGGCGTGTACAAACTGGTGGCCATCGAGGAGCCGGACGGCACCGTTATCCCCAAGATCAAGGTCAGCGAGAATGTGGAGAAGATCACTATTCCTCACTTCAAGAAGGTCTATCGCCTTTTCGGACGGGACACCGGCAAGGCCATCGCCGACTATATCACGGTCTATGACGAGACAGTGGACGACACGAAGGGCCTGACCATCTTTGACCCCATGGCCACCTGGAAGCGAAAGGCCGTGTATAACTTCGAGGCCCGGGAGCTGCTGGTGCCGATCTTCAAGAACGGCAAGCGGGTGTACGATTGCCCGCCGCTGGAGGAGATCAAGGCATACTGCGCCCAGCAGGTGGATACCCTGTGGGACGAGGTCAAGCGCTTTGACTATCCCCACAAGTACTATGTGGACCTGTCGGACAAGCTGTGGGATATCCAGCAGTGCCTGCTGCGGACCTCACAGCTGTGATGACCATCTGAAATAAAAGAAAAGGGAGGAGGATCAACAGTGAAAAAGCCGAGAGTCCAGCAGCGGACAGAGCGACGGATATCCGCTGCGCTGCGGCTGGTGATGGTGGCGGTATTGCTGTTGGCACAGATTGCGCTGGTGGTCGGCCTCAGCGACCTTCTGAAGCAGCGCATGGCGCTGGCCTACACCGCGCTGCAGCTGCTGGCCGGTGTGGTGGCCATGCGTATCTGGTCCCGCCCCGGGGCCACCAGCTATAAGATGGGCTGGATCATTCTGGTGCTGTTCGTGCCGGTGGTGGGGCTGATCCTCTATCTGCTGTGGAACGGCGACCGGCCGTCCAAGCGCCTGAGCCTGAAGAAGCCGGTGCCCATCGAGGAGCCTATGGCGCAGCAGGAGCTCGCCCGCACCAATCTGGAAAAGCTGCGCCAGACCGCGCCCCAGTGGTATCCGCTGGCAGCGTATCTCAGCGGCAAGGGCTTTGACCTGCACCGCAACACGGCGCTGTGCTATCTGCCCACCGGCGAGGCGTATCTGGAGGATATGCTCACCACACTGGATACGGCCCAGCGGTTCATCTTCCTGGAGTACTTTATCATGGCCGAAGGCGAGATATGGGATCGGTTGTCTGATATCCTCTGCCGCAAGAGCCGTCAGGGCGTAGAGGTCAAGCTGATCTTTGACGATTTCGGCAGCATGATGCGTATGCCCAACGAAAAAATAGACGCGTTGCAGGACGCCGGGGTGGAGGTCAGGGTATTCAACCCCGTGCACCACTACGTCAACCGGCTGTACTTCAACTACCGCGACCACCGGAAGATCACCTGTGTGGATGGAGATATTGCCTACACCGGCGGCGCCAATATCGCCGACGAGTACGCCAACCTGATCGAACGCTTCGGCTATTGGAAGGACTGCGGTCTCCGGCTGGAGGGCGAGGGCGCCTGGGGCCTGACCCGGGAGTTCCTGCAGATGTGGCAGCGGATGGACGGTCAGCTGTACCATGAGTACGACTATTATCGCCCCCTGCACCACCCCCTGGAGCAGGGCTTCTGCCAGACTGTGGTGGACGGCCCCGATGACAACCCTAACAACGCGGCGGAGGATCTGTTCCTCCAGATGATCAGCCGTGCCCGGCGGGAGGTGTATATCACCACACCCTACCTGGCTATCGACGAGCCCATGCTCAAGGCGCTGTGTCTGGCCGCGGAAAGCGGTGTGGATGTCCGCCTCATCATGCCCGGCATCCCGGACCACAAGTTTGCCTATCTGGTGGCGGAGAGCTACTTCGACCAGCTCATGGCACATGATGTTAAGATATATACCTTTACACCTGGCCTTGTCCATGGAAAAACCGTCCTGACTGACCGCGAGACGGCCTTTGTAGGCTCCGTCAATATGGACTACCGCAGCTTTCAGCTGCACTTCGAATGCGGCGAGGTGTTCTATGGCACGCCCGCCATCGAGACGCTGCTGGAGGATATGGACACCACCATGGCCCGCTGTGCGCCCATGACGCCGGAGCGTATGGCGGAGCGCCCGTTTTGGCGGCGGGCGATGGGGACGGTATTACGGCTCTTCGCCATGTGGATGTAACCCCCGTCTGGTATATTTCCGCCCCGGCTGCGTCGAATATCCAAGAAAGGAATTACCCATGGCCTGCTTTATCATCGGCGCGGGCAGCTTTTACGGCCTGCCTGTGTCTGTTCAAAGGACCGATATGGTCATCGCCG
>OCPX01002346.1_pt1 | contig 12027 bp, 9 predicted proteins | sample 1538771 | NCBI WGS metagenome assembly OCPX01 (sample SAMN04571725, study PRJEB22368) | human gut metagenome | biome: human gut; material: stool | host: Homo sapiens | place: Luxembourg | collected 2012-11-01 | reverse complement strand
GTCGGCGGGCCGTTTTTGTATAGATAAATTCAGTCTTTTTTCACAAAGTCCGGCTTGCTAATTAAGAGGGAATCCGATATAATGTAAGAGTTAAAGTGTCCGTAAAAAAGAGGGGCGGTTTGACATACAAGGAGGAAAAGCATGGACGATAGAAAAAATCAGAACCGGGAACCAGAAAAAGGCTCCGGGGGAGGACCGAAAAACAGACAGACGATACTCATTATCCTGATCTGCCTCCTCGTCAGCCTGATGGTGATGGGACTTCTGAACAATGCCCTTGGGGGAATTACTTCCGAGGATCTTGACTATAGCAAATTCCTGGATATGGTAAACAACGATGAAGTGCAGGAAGTTGTCTTGAAATCGGGAACACTGACCGTAACGCCGAAAGACCAGAAATCGGAGGGAATCACCTATCAGGTAACGATGATGGGAGATGAGCAGGAGCTGGTCGATTTGTTACAGGAGAAAGGCATTACGTACCACAAAGATCCGCCGGATTCTACCGGAACGATCATTTACACATTGCTGACCGTCATTCTGCCGGTTGTAATGCTTGTCGCTGTCATGGTATGGGTGATGCGCAGCATGAACAAAGGCGGCGGAGTCATGGGCGTAGGAAAGAGCAGAGCAAAGGCCTACGTACAGAAAGAAACCGGCGTGACATTCCGCGATGTTGCGGGACAGGACGAGGCAAAAGAATCGCTCCAGGAGGTTGTGGATTTCCTGCATAACCCTGGAAAATACACGACAATCGGTGCAAAACTTCCGAAAGGAGCACTTCTTGTAGGCCCTCCTGGAACCGGAAAAACACTGCTTGCCAAAGCCGTAGCCGGTGAGGCGCACGTACCGTTTTTCTCGATGTCCGCTTCGGAATTTGTCGAGATGTTCGTCGGTGTCGGTGCATCGCGTGTGCGTGACCTGTTTGAGGAAGCAAAGAAAAACGCACCGTGCATCATCTTTATCGATGAGATCGATGCGATCGGAAAGAGCCGTGACAACAGCTACAACAGCAACGACGAGCGGGAGCAGACGTTAAACCAGCTCCTCGCCGAGATGGACGGATTCGACAGCTCCAAGGGTATTCTGATCCTTGCGGCCACAAACCGCCCGGAGGTTCTTGACCCGGCGCTGCTGCGTCCAGGCCGTTTTGACCGCCGGATTATCGTAGAAAGACCGGACCTGAAAGGCCGTGTGGAAATCCTGAAAGTACACGCCAAGAACGTATCGCTCGATGAGACGGTTGATCTCGACGGCATCGCACTTGCGACATCGGGAGCCGTTGGTTCTGATCTTGCAAATATGATCAACGAGGCAGCGATTCTTGCGGTCAAGAACGGAAGAAAAGCCGTTTCCCAGAAGGATCTTCTCGAGGCAGTCGAGGTTGTCCTCGTCGGAAAAGAGAAGAAGGACCGCATCTTAAGCCAGGAAGAGCGAAAGATCGTTTCCTACCACGAGGTAGGCCACGCACTTGTTACTGCACTGCAGAAGGATTCCGAGCCGGTACAGAAAATCACGATTGTGCCGCGTACGATGGGTGCGCTCGGCTACGTCATGCAGGTGCCGGAGGAGGAGAAATACCTCAACACGAAGAGCGAACTCGAGGCGATGATCGTCGAGTGCCTCGGTGGAAGAGCGGCAGAGGAGATCGTATTCGGCAATGTGACAACGGGAGCTTCGAATGATATCGAGAAAGCGACGAAGATTGTCCGCGCGATGATCACGCAGTACGGTATGTCGGAGAAATTCGGTCTGATCGGTCTTGCGACCCAGCAGAATCAGTACCTCGACGGAAGAATGGTCTTAAACTGCGGCGATGCCACAGCAACCGAAATCGACCACGAGGTCATGAAGATCTTGAAAGAGTCGTATGAGCAGGCAAAAGAACTTCTGGCAGCTAACCGCGATGCGATGGATGAAATCGCAGCTTACCTGATCCAGAAAGAGACGATCACCGGAAAAGAATTTATGGAGATTTTTCATCAGGTGATTGCAAAACGGAATGGAAACGCGGAAGAAGCGGTTGAAAATCCAGAAGTATAAAAAGAAAGCGAAAAGGCCCGGCGGGAGCAGAGAAAACGATCTCTGCACGCTGGGCATTTTCAACATTACAGTCCCAAAAAGAGGAGGGTCATATGGCGTTTGATATCCAGGAAGAACTGAAAAAACTGCCGGGGAAACCCGGCGTCTATCTGATGCACGACGCGGACGATACAATTATCTACGTAGGAAAGGCGATTTCGCTGAAAAACCGTGTCCGCCAGTATTTCCAGACGAGCCGCAACAAAGGGCCGAAGATTGAGCGGATGGTCACGCATATCGCCCGTTTTGAGTATATTGTGACGGATTCCGAACTGGAGGCGCTCGTGCTGGAGTGCAACCTTATCAAAGAGCACCGTCCGAAATACAATACGATGCTGAAAGATGACAAGGCGTACCCGTACATTAAGGTGACCGTGAACGAGGATTTTCCACGCATTCTATTTTCCCATCAAATGAAGAAGGACAAGGCGAAATATTTCGGCCCGTACACGAGCGCCGGAGCTGTGAAAGATACGATCGAACTGTTGCGGAAGCTGTACGATATCCGTTCCTGCAATAAGAGCCTGCCAAAGGAGATCGGCAAGGACCGCCCGTGTCTTTACTATCACATCCACCAGTGTAAGGCACCGTGCCAGGGATACATTTCCAAAGAAGAGTACGGCGAGCAGATCAAAAAGGCGATCAGTTTTCTGAATGGAAATTACAATGACATTATCAAAGAGCTGACTGGAAAAATGACGGAGGCGGCTGAGGAGATGCGGTTCGAGCAGGCGGCGGAGTACCGTGATCTGATCGACAGCGTGCGCAGGATCGGCGAGCGGCAGAAGATTACGAACAGTGACGGCGAGGACAAGGATGTCATTGCGCTTGCGATGGACAAAGAGGATGCGGTGGCGCAGGTCTTCTTTATCCGGAACGGAAAGCTGATCGGGCGGGAGCATTATTATCTGCGGATCGGCGAGGAGGAGCAGAAAAGCGAGGTGCTGCTCACGTTTATGAAACAGTTCTATTCCGGCACGCCGTTCATCCCGCGGGAAATCATGATTTCCGAGGAGATTGCCGAGCAGGAGCTGATGGAAGAGTATTTAAGCAGCAAACGGGGCCAGAAGGTCCGCATCCGCGTGCCGAAAAAGGGCAGCAAGGAAAAAATGGTGGAACTGGCAGAGCGGAACGCACAGATCGTTCTCGATCAGGACCGCGAGCGGATCAAGCGGGAAGAGGGTCGGACGGTTGGTGCCGTAAAAGAGATCGCCAGATGGCTGAACCTGCCGTCAATCGACCGCATCGAGGCGTACGATATCTCCAATATCAGCGGTTTCCAGTCGGTCGGCTCGATGATCGTCTACGAGAAAGGAAAGCCAAAGCGCGCCGATTACCGAAAATTCAAGATCAAATCCGTCGAGGGACCGAACGATTACGCCAGTATGAAAGAGGTCTTAAGCCGCCGTTTTCTGCGCGGCATCCAGGAGGACAGCGGTTTCGAGCGGCTGCCGGACCTGATCATGATGGACGGCGGACGCGGCCAGGTCAACATTGCGCTTGAGGTGCTTGAAGAAATGGATCTTGCGATTCCGGTCTGCGGTATGGTAAAGGACGACAAGCACCGCACGAGGGGTCTGTATTTCCGAAACGTGGAAATTCCGATCGACCGGAACAGCGAGGGCTTCAAACTGATCACACGCGTGCAGGACGAGGCACACCGCTTTGCAATCGAATACCACCGCCTGCTGCGGAGCAAGGGCCAGGTCCACTCGATTCTCGACGACATCCCGGGCATCGGGCCGACAAGAAGGAAAGAACTGATGCGCCACTTTCAGGGAATTGATGATATCAAGGCGGCAACCGTGGAAGAACTTTCCGGACTTCCGGGCATGAATAAAAAGGCGGCGGAGCAGGTTTACACATTCTTTCACGCACCTGCACAGGAGGAAAATGAGGATTCGTCAAAATAGTTAAATTTCTAGGTTGCCCGTGATGCTTTATTGTGCTAAAATCATAGAAGAGACGGATTTAAAAAGACGTCGAATGAAGTCGGAGGACAGGAAAATGAAAGAAATTGAAATGACCAAAATGGTGGAGGAAATGGATCTCCGCAACCTGACACCAGAGGTTGATATGACAGATCTTGTCATTGCCACACCGGATATCAACCGTCCTGCACTGCAGCTGACCGGTTACTATGAGCATTTTGCCAATGAGCGTGTGCAGATCATCGGTTATGTAGAGTTCACGTATCTGCAGCATCTTGAAGAGGGCGAGCGCGTCCGCGCGTTTGAAGAGTTTGTAAGCCGCAAGATCCCATGTGTCATTTTCACCACGAAGATGATTCCGGGACCGGAAATTCTGGAGCTGTGCAATCGTTATCAGGTACCGGCCTTTGCGGTAGACAAATCGACTTCCGTTTTCATGGCTGAAATCATCCGCTGGCTGAATGTCCAGCTTGCCCCGATGATCTCCATCCACGGCGTGCTGGTCGATGTATTCGGCGAGGGCGTTCTGATCATGGGCGAGAGCGGAATCGGAAAGAGCGAGGCTGCACTGGAGCTGATCAAACGAGGCCATCGTCTCGTCAGCGATGATGTGGTTGAAATCAGCCGTGTCAGCGACATTACGCTGGTCGGAACGGCGTCACTTTATCGAGCTGCGTGGTATCGGTATCATCGACGTCAAGACGCTGTTTGGTGTCGAGAGCGTAAAGGATACCCAGTCTATCGACCTTGTTATCAAGCTTGAAGAGTGGGACAAAGAGAAAGAATACGACCGTCTGGGCCTGGAAGAAGAGTATATTGAGTTCCTTGGAAACAAGGTTGTCTGCCATTCCCTTCCGATCCGTCCGGGCCGTAACCTGGCGATCATCGTAGAAACCGCTGCTGTCAACCACAGACAGAAGAAGATGGGCTACAATGCCGCACAGGAGCTGTACCGCCGTGTACAGGCTAACTTAGTGAAAAAAAGAGAGGAGAAGTAAGAAAATGGCAAACTATGTATTTGGAATCGATGTTGGGGGTACTTCAGTAAAATGCGGACTGTTCCAGACAGACGGAACTCTGTTGGAAAAATGGGAAATCCCGACCCGCACCGAAAACGGCGGAAGCGAAATTCTGCCGGATATCGCAAAAAGCGTAAAAGCAAAAATGGGTGAGAAGGGCATCGCAGCAGATGATGTTGCCGGTGTCGGCATCGACGTACCTGGCCCGGTTAATGACAAAGGTGAGCTTTCCATCGCAGTCAACCTGAACTGGGGATATAAAAATATCGTAAAAGAGCTTTCCGACGAACTCGGCGGAATGGCAGTAAAAGCAGCAAACGACGCAAACGCAGCAGCTCTCGGTGAGATGTGGGCAGGCGGCGGAAAGGGAAGCAAGAACCTGGTTATGGTTACCCTTGGAACCGGTGTCGGCGGCGGAATCATCGTGGACGGCAAGATCGGCGCAGGCGGCGAGGTTGGTCATGCATGTGTTGATCCGGAAGAAGAAGCGGTCTGCAACTGCGGAAACCACGGATGCCTCGAGCAGATGACATCTGCAACCGGTATCGTTCGTCTGGCAAAGAAATATCTGGCATCCCATGATACTCCGTCTTCTTTAAGAGAAAGAGGAGAGTCCATCAGTGCAAAAGCTGTCTTTGATGCATTAAAAGAAGGCGATGCAGCAGCAGAAGCAATCGTTCAGGAGTTCTCCGCGTACCTCGGAAGAGCACTTGCAGTATTCGCATGCGTTGTTGACCCGGAAGTTATCGTAGTCGGCGGCGGTGTATCCAAAGCAGGCCAGATCCTGATCGACGGCGTAGCTAAATACTACCGTGAAGCAGCATTCATCGCATGCAAAGATACCCCGATCGTACTCGCTTCCCTTGGAAACGATGCTGGTATCTACGGCGCAGCAAAAATGCTGATTGACTAATTGATTCAGATGGAAAAAGAAGTATAGAAAAACCGGTCCTGCTGGCATATGCCAGAGGGCCGGTTTTTTGTGCATAGACTGACTGAAAAAGCTATTCGGAAGAGCCGCTCTCTTCGGACTGCGGCTGTACTTCCGATGTCTCCGCCGGGGTATCCGGTTCTGACGGTGCATCAGGGGTATCCGGTGTGTCGGGAGTTTCTGGTGTATTAGAAGGCGGATCGGCAGGTGTTTCGGGCGGAGCCGGAGTTTCCTGCGGTGCCTCCGTCGGTGTCGGGGTTGCCTGCGGAGTTGATGCTGCAGAAGGGGTTCTGGTCGGCGTCGGTGTTGAGGTCGGCGCGGTGTAGTGGCCCTTGCAACGCTCGGTCGGCAGATCGGATACCGCAAAGTATTCGGTGATGGACGGGCAGCTTGAGCGGGCGAGCAGGCCGGTCTTCGTACAGATCGTTGCCTCCTGTACTGTTGCGGAAGTTTCGAAATCCATATCGGCAAGGCCTTCGTGGATTTCATTCATGACCTTTGCCCAGAGACGTTTGTGGAATTCACGGTCGCTCTCCGGAAACTCCGCGTGTGTATCATACGTTGCCCAGATGGCAGCGGTATAATATGGTGTAAAGCCTGCAAAGACGAGATCCTTGGCCTCGTTCGTCGTACCGGTTTTTCCGGCTGCGTGCATATTGTCGAGGCGGGCGGCAACACCGGTACCTTTTTCCAGAACATCCTCCATGGCATTGGTGAGGAGGGAGGCAGTGCTTGCCTTGAAGACCTGCGTTGCCTTGTTTTCTGTGTTGTCAATTAAAACATTTCCCTTGCTGTCGGTAACCTTTGTGTAGAACACCGGCTTGCGGTACTGGCCGCCGTCTGCGATTGCCGCGTAGGCTGCCGTCAGTTCGAGATCACTGACACCGTAGGTGATACCGCCGAGAGCCAGCGGCTGGATCACATCGTATTCCTCGGAGAGTTTGGAAAAACCAAGCTTCTTCAGATAATCAAAGCCGACCTTCGGCGTAAGCTCGGTCAGTACCTTGACGGCCGGGATATTGATGGAATTGATGATCGCCTGGCGGACGGTAACATCACCATGGTAGGTAAGATCCGAGTTCTGTAGCGGTGTGCCGTCGCTGTAGTTGAACGGCTCATCCTTAATTACCGTAGCGAGTGTAATCTTTCCAAGGTCGAGCGCCGGTCCGTACGCGGAAAGAATCTTAAACGTGGAACCCGGCTGGGAATAATTATCGGTTGCGCGGTTGAAGGTAAGACTTGCTGTTTTTTCGCCGCGTCCGCCGACGATGGCTTTCACGTAGCCGGTGCGCTGATCCATAACGGTCATGCACGCCTGCGGCTGCGGGGTGAAGCTGCTGCGCTCGGCAACAATCGTATCGCCCTCCTGCATGATAGCGGCTTTGTACTGGTCGATATAGCTCTGTGCCTCCTCCTGGGAGTCAAAGAGCAGATCGAAATTCGGATCGCTGTTGCGGAAGTAGAGCTGCAGCATCTCTTTGCTGTAGTTCTGTACCTCGCCGTCTGCCTGCTCTACGGTGAGCGCCCAGTCGAGACCGATCTGCGTGTTCGCCGGGAAGTTCTCCGGATTCTGGAATTCCGTATCGAGAATCGACTGCATGTAGGAATCCTGTGTGGTATAGATTTTGAGGCCGCCGCTGTAGACAACGTTCTTTGCCTGCACTTCGGTGTAGCCTTTCTGTACCATCAGATCGTTGATCAGGTTGGTGATGACTTCATCGATAAAGTAGGAGTACGGCGCGCTCTCCGCCTGGGACTGCGTGTGCATGGCGATGCGGTCGTAAACATTGTCGTTCATGGCAATGGTGTATTCTTCTTCGGTGATGTAGCCCTGCTTTTTCATGTTGTTCAGGATCTTGTCGCGGCGCTGCTGGTTTTTCTCCGGGTGGTTTTTCGGATTATATGCCGTCGGCGCCTTTGGAATTGCGGCAAGAACGGCGCATTCAGAGAGCGTCAGATCTTTTGCATCCTTTCCGAAATACGTCTGCGCTGCCGTCTGGACACCGTAGCAGCCGGAACCTAAGTTGATCGTATTCAGATAATTTTCCAGAATAACGTCTTTGGCGTTTTCACCCTCTGCGGTTAGTGTTTTTTCCAGCTTCAGCGCCAGGTACTGTTCCTGGATCTTCCGCTTGAAGCTCTGCATCCGCGTCTCTTCCATCCAGTCAGTGAAAACATTGTTTTTTAAGAGCTGCTGTGTGATCGTGCTGGCGCCCTCGGTAAAATGAAAGCCGTGGCTGACGCCGACAACGAAAGCACGGATGATACCGCTCGGATCGATGCCGTTGTGCTCATAAAAACGGGCATCCTCAACCGCGACGATCGCGTGCTGCATATCGAGCGGAATCTCCTCAATCGAAATCGAGACACGGTTTCCCTGAGCCCCGGTCAGCTTCTGTACCTGGTTGCCGTCAGCATCGTAGATAAACGACGCGTTGCCGAGCGGCATGATATTTGCCTCCGAGATATCAGGGGCACTGTCAATCACGCCGCGGACAGCGCCGATCACAAGCCCGGCACCGCAGACGAGAACGACAAGAAGAAGACAGAACGCGATGCGCAGCGCCGTCACGCCGGCCGTCTTTTCAATCTTTCCGTAATGGGACTGCAGATCTTCACGTTTGTCTTCCAGATGACTTTTTCCAAAGTGCATATAGAAAATCCTCCTTATGTCATATTCCTGCAAAACTGATTCAGTTCAGTAATCAATGGTGTTCCTGCCCTGCAAAAAGCAGGGTATACTTATTTTTATTATACCAAACAAAGGGCTGGAATAAAAGTATTTCTGAAAAGAATGCTGATTTTTCAGAAATGATATGGTAAGATAGGTACATATTTGGATGAAGGAGTAAGAACATATGATCGATCAGTTTCGGACGGTTTACCGGGGTGGAACCGGGGAAATCGTGGAGAAGAAATCACGTTTTATTGCGACGGTGCGTCTAGTGGAATCTGAGGAGGAGGCACTTTCCTGCCTGGAAGCTCTGCGGAAAAAATACTGGGATGCGCGGCATAACTGTTTTGTGTATATTATTGGAGAAAATCAGGAGACGGTGCGCTGCAGCGACGACGGGGAGCCTTCCGGCACGGCAGGGCGGCCGATGCTCGATGTGGTACAGGGAGCAGGCCTCCGCAATGTGCTTGTTGTGGTGACGCGGTATTTCGGCGGTACGCTGCTGGGAACGGGCGGCCTGGTGCGCGCGTACTCGCAGGCGGTGCAGGAGGGGCTGGCAAACAGTGTTCTGATTGACGAGATCTGCGGCGTGCGGCTGTTGATTGAGACGGATTACAACGGCATCGGTAAAATCCAGTATCTGCTCGGCCAGCGGGGGATTCCGATTCTGGAATCCGAGTACACCGATCAGGTGAAAATCCGCGTTCTCGTTCCGAAAACGGAGGTGGACCGTCTCTGCGCGGAGATTACCGAGGGGACGAACGGAAAGGCAAAACTGGAAAAAGAAGAGGAGCTGTACTTTGCGCAGAACGACGGAGAGCTGATCTTCGGGGATGCGCTGACGCAGTATAAGAATCTGGAGGCAGAAGAATTAGGATAAAGGAGGATGCGACATGAGGTTTCCGGAAAATCTGAAAAAGAGCGGAACGATCGGCTTTGTGGCACCATCGTTTGGATGCACAACAGAGCCATACAAGTCCGCGTTTGCAAATGCACAGAAAAAATGGAAAGAGATGGGATATCAGCTGGATCTTGGGCCAAACTGCTATGCAGAGCACGGCATCGGAATCAGCGCGGCACCGGAGGAGTGCGGAAAAGAGCTGACGGAATATTATGTCAGTGAGAAGAATGACTGTCTGATTTCCTGCGGCGGCGGAGAGCTGATGTGCGAGGATCTCGATTACGTGGATTTTGAAAAGATCAGAAAGGCACCGGCGAAATGGTATCTCGGCTATTCTGACAATACGCATTTTACGTATCTTCTGCCGACCATCTGCGATACGGCGGCTGTTTACGGTCCGTGTGCGAGTGATTTCGGCATGGAGCCGTGGCATAAATCCGTAGCGGATGCGTTTGGCGTACTGACGGGAGAAGTGCGTACCGTCCGCGGCTATGAGGGATGGGAAAGAGACGATGCGAAGGGCAGAAGCGAGGAAAATCCGTATCTGCCGTACCAGATTACAGAACCGCGCGTTCTGCGCCGCTTCCCGGATGCGGACCGTGCATTTGAGGGACGACTCATCGGCGGCTGTCTCGACTGTCTCGTCAATATTCTTGGAACGAAGTACGACGGAACGGTTGATTTTGTGGAAAAATATAAAGAGGACGGTTTTGTCTGGTTTCTGGAAGCGTGCGATCTGAACGTCTTTGCGATCCGCCGCGCAATCTGGCAGATGGAGCACGCCGGCTGGTTCCAATATGTGAAAGGCTTTCTGATTGGCCGCCCGCTGCAGTTCGGACAGAAATTCGGGGAACTCGACCAGTACCGCGCCGTGACGGATCTGCTTGGAAAATACAACGTGCCGATCGTGATGGATCTCGACATCGGACACCTTCATCCGGCGATGCCGCTGATCGTCGGAAGTTATGCGAAGGTGGCCGTGGAAGGAAATGAGATTGAAATTAAGATGGAGTGCCGTTAGAACGCTTTTGAAAAATATTTTCTCGAGCGGCAGGGCAGAGCCTGTGGGAAAATGTTTGCGCGCGTAGAAGAACTATCGGCGCATCCGGCAGATGCCGCGGAGCTTTTTGACATCGAGAATCGTGACCGTGCCGCGGGAGAGTGCGACGATGCCGTCTTTCTCGAACGACTTTAAGGTGCGGGAAACGACCTCTCTGGCACTGCCGAGGTTCCGCGCGATCTGCTCGTGCGTGGTGGAGAGCACCGGGGAACCGGTGCGGATGCGTTCATCCTCGAGATATCCGGCAAGGCGCTGGTCAAGCCGCGTAAAGAGAAGCTGGCCCATCGCCCACATGACTTCGGAAAAATGCTCCGTTGTTTCCCGGTAAATGTAGTTTTCAACGTAAATATTCTGATTTAACAGTCTGCGGAACGTGCTGGCTGGAGTGATGAGAACTTTCGTCTCCTCCTCGGCCTCAATCAGAATATCAAAGCTGATTTCCTGCATCGCACAGGAGGCAGACAGCGTGCAGACTTCGCCGGGACCGGTGGTAAACAGGGTAATTTCCCGCTGCTCGCCGGATTGGATAAAGATGCGGAGCTTGCCGGAGAGGACAAGCAGAACGCCGAGACAGTCATCGTCACAGCTGTAGAGAAAATCGCCGCGCTGATACGTCGTCAGGACGGAAGAGAGCACGAGTGTCTGCTGTTCATCGGTGGTAAGCTTTGAATAAAATGGATAATGCTCCTGAAAACAGGATTCCAGAAAAGATGACATAAATAAAACTCCTTTCGGAAGAAGAACGTTCTTTTGTAAACTACGGCAGCAGCCGTTTCTTCCATGATAGAAAAGAACAGAAAGAAATGCAAGAAAAAACGTATCGGTTTTTGTGCCGATACGTTTTTTCTGCATTTCCAATATTACGCTGTTTATTTTACAGAGTTAATCAGTTCTTCCAGCTCCTCATAGGAAACGGCGCCGACGTTTTTCTTTACGAGCTCGCCGTTTTTGAAGAAAGCGAGGGTCGGAACGCTCATGACTTTAAAGGATCTTGCCAGCTCCGGTGCTTCGTCAACGTCTACTTTGTAGAACTGGATCTCCGGCATATCCTCAGCTGCCTCTTCGATGACCGGGGCGAGCATTTTGCACGGTCCGCACCAGGTAGCAAAGAAATCAACAACGGCAACGCCAGGTGCTGCCTGCAGAGCTTTTTCAAAGTTTTCGGATGTAACATGAATTAATGACATAATAGAAGTCCTCCTTTTTATTGTACGGGTAATTCCCGGTAACTGTTTTTTTGTTGTGACTGTAGAATATCACAGCAGAACGGGAAGTTCTGTGACTAAGTCACAAAGTGATTTTTCAGTTCTGTTTCGGTTCTTTCCCCTGGCGGAAGCATTCGATCATCTCGCCGGTCAGGCTGATGAGGTTCGGGGTCTCCGGGAGGGAAGCACGGTCAAACCATTCGGCAACGGAGAGTTCCTCGCGG
>OCPX01002345.1_pt1 | contig 12035 bp, 8 predicted proteins | sample 1538771 | NCBI WGS metagenome assembly OCPX01 (sample SAMN04571725, study PRJEB22368) | human gut metagenome | biome: human gut; material: stool | host: Homo sapiens | place: Luxembourg | collected 2012-11-01 | reverse complement strand
AGCGACAGAATCGTGTAGAACGGCGCCATGGCCGAGCCGTAGTTGCGGATCGGATAGACCGGCTTGCGATCGAGCGCGACGGGGCCGGAAAGCGACACGGCCAGACCCTCGGGATCGTTGCCAATCATCGTCTTGATCGTGGCGAGGTCATCCGACATCAAGGCGCCGTCGAGCTCGTCCTTAAACGCACTGATCTTGTCCGACGCCTCGCCCAGCTGATCAGAAGCCTTGTTGACCAGCTTTGCAGCCTTGGAGAGGCCCTTTGCCAGCGAACCGGATGCGTCGGTCAGGCCGCCTACGGCGCTATCCAGGTCGCCCGAGATGCCATCAAGCGAGTCCAGAATGCCCGAAACCGTCTTCTTGAGCTCCTTGGCCTTAACCGAGAACGTGGAATCGTAATCGGATTTGGCACCCGCGATGCCGGCCTTGGCATCAGCGATGGCCTGATCGACCTCGGCACGCGAGTTGTTGACCTCGGCCATGCTATCGGAGAGAGACTTCGCGGTAGCCGCCAGATCCTTGGCATTGTTGCGGTACTCAACGGCGATTCTGCCCAGCGACGTCGCGGCGGACTTGAGGCCGTCCTTCAAATTCTCATCGCTCACCTGGTCGGCAAGGCTGCGGAGCTGATCGGCCATCGCATCGATATCCTTGGCGCGCGCATTGAGGGCCGCAGCGGCATCGTTGAGTTGGGACACCGTAAGGTCGACATGCTGGTTTGCGGTGTCGAACGCCTTCGCGAGCTCGGCAGACACATTGTCGAACGAACCAGCACTTCCATCGATTGCGGCATCGATGGCATCGTTTGCCGCCTTAAGCGCTTCTTTGGAATCATCGATGCCGCTTTTGGCATGTTCCATGAGCTGCTTTGTCGACTCATCGACGGCACCGGTCTGCTTGAGCATGCCGCTCGCCGACGTCAGCGAATCGGACGTGGAGCTCAAAATGCCCGCCAGCGACGAAGCATTTGCCTGAACGTCTCGCAGGTCCTCAATCGAATCGCCGAGCGTCGAGGACAGGTTGGCGATAAAGTTGCTGACCTGGTCGGTGCTCATGTAATCGAGCAGGCTGGACACCGTCTTAAGACCGATGCTCGTAATGGTCTCGGTAAAAGTTTCGTTAACCTGGCTCTGGACGGCGCTCGAACCCTTCTCGGTCACGATCTGCGCAATGGCGTTGGCCTTCTGATTCTCGTAGAACTCGATATCGGCATGCTTCACGTCGGTCGAGAAAAGCGTCATCATGTCAGCGCTAAACGTTTTGGGGATAACGACGGCAGCATAGTACGCGCCCGACTTAACGCCCTCGATAGCCTTTTCGCGATTGTTGAGCACAACCCAATCGAAGCTCTCGTTGCCGCGTAGGGTGGCGGTCACGTTTTCGCCCACGTTAACCTCGACGGGGATCAAATCGCTCTCGTAACCCTCATCGGTGTTGACCACGGCGATCTTAAGATTGCCGGTGTTGCCGTACGGATCCCAGCTGCCGGCGATGTTAAACCACGCGTACAGACACGGTACGATAATGAGGCCCATCACGACAACCAAGCCGATCACGGAGCGAGACACGTTTTGGACATCGCGCTTAAACAGATGCAGGATGTTCTTCATTTATGCCTCACCTCCTTTGGAGTGCTTGCCAAGCGCGGTGGTATCTCCATCATTTGTGGCTGTGCTGTCGCTGCCCTGAGATTTATGGTGCGAGCCGATATGCGGCAAGCGGCCCGTGGACTGATCGCCGCCCTTGGCACCACGCTCGCTGGCGTTGAGGCCAAACATGTGGCGGGCGGCAGGAATGGCGGCCGTGTGTTCGCGCATCTCGCGACGCAGGTCCTCATCCGAAAGCGCCGAGATGCGCATCTGGGTATTGAGGCTCGCTCGGATATATTCGATATTGATAAGCCAGCCGCAGATGGCAATAACCGAGATGATCCAAATGACAAGCAGGATGATCTTGCCGTTATTGTCGATATCGAGAACCGTCGACAGGACAAAGAGCAGGACCTGAACGCCCACCACGGCGGCAAAACCGCCCTTGATGTAGTACGGGTAGCGATGTTCAAAGGCGACCGCATGATCGAGCAGTTCGCGACGGTACGAATCGGAATCGAGCATGACGCGCATGGCCGTGCGCAGCGAGTAGCGCTGGCGCGGCAGGTCGTTGGACTCGCAAATCATCATACCGGTCGTGGAGAGCTGTTTATCAAAGAGCAGGTTAAGGTTGAGCAGCAGCGGACGCAGCTGCAGGCCGATAAAGAGCGCCACGATCAAGAACACGCCCAGAATGCACAGGTTAAACAGGTAGTTGAACGAATACATGCCGCCGACCGTCTCGCGCAGCAGATTGATGCCGTAGGTAAAGGGCAGCAGCGGGTGCAGCCACTGGAAGAAGCCGGGCATCATCTCGATGGGGTACATGCCCGACGAACCCGGGATCTGCACGATGACGAGAATGACGCCGATAGCCTTGCCGATATGCTTAAACGTGGTGGACAGCGCATAGATGATATTGACGTAGGTGAACGAAATGGCGATGCCGCCCAGCACGAACAGCAGCGGGCTGACGCACTGCACGCCAATCACCAGATCGCCTACCGTAACGATGATGGCCTGCAACGCGCCCAGGATCACCATGAGCAACCAGCGGCCAAAGTAGCCTTGGCGCGCCGTAAAGCTGCCAACACCTTCACGGTCGACCTCGAGCTTGTAAATGGCGATGAGCACATAGCCGCCCACCCAAAGCGCCAGATTGGTGTAGAAGGGAGCGATGCCCGAGCCAAAGCTCTTGACCGGATAGATTGACTTGGACGTCAACTCAACCGGAGACGCCATGAAATCTGCCACGTCATTGACATCGACGCCCATCAGATCGGCCAGCTCGCCCATGGACTCGGAGGTCTGCAGCGCCGCGATGTCATTGGCGGCGGTTGCAAGCTTGTCCTGGACCTTGGCAAGCGAGGAATCGGTCTGGGACAGCGTGGTCTTGGCCTGGCCGAGCGTAGCGCTAAGCTGCGCCAACGTGCCGCGCGCATTTGCAAGTGTAGGTGTCATACCCGAGACGATACCGGTCAGGTCGCCCGAAACGGCAGCAAAAGAGTCGAGCGCGCTCGAGGCCTTCGGCAGCGCGTTTTGGCCCAAGTCCGTCTGGGCTTGGCCAAGGTTGGTCGCACCGGTATGAATTGCGTTATTGATAGCGTCACTGGCACCCGAAACAGCCGCTGCGTCATTCGCCATGGCGCTCGACTGCGCGGACAGACCGTCCTTGATGCTCTGAAGCTTTTCATTCTGCTCTCGAAGCAAATCGATGGTCGATACAATGCGCGCGTCAATTTCCTCGGAACCTGTCGACGTGTCATTGGCGAGAATCTCTAAGTGCCCGATAACGGCCTTATTGTGGTCGATCGTCGCTTGGAGAGACTCGAGCGAGTTGTCGATACGGGTGGTCGTAGATGTGACCGTGCCCGTCAGCTTGCCGATGGCAGCGTTCGCAGAGGCTGACGTCTTGGTGAGCGCAAGGCTGCCTTCCGAGAGCGCCTTGGAGAGCGAGGCGACAGAGTTGCCCGCCGTGGCGCGAGCCTCGCCCAGCAGGTCATTGCCCTGGGAGATCGCCTGCGTCAGCGACGGCGCCTGACCCTGCAGACCGGCAAGTGCCGCATCTGCCGAGGCAATGGAACCACTCGTCTTATCGATGGCGGCATTCATGTCGCCAATCGAATCACGCACTTCGCCCAACGTATCGGAAGCCTCTGATACCGAACCGGCCAACGAATCCTGAGTCTGGGTTGCCTTGTCCTTTAAATCGACTCCGGCATCCTTGGCAATACTGGCAACGGTCTCGCCCACCGTGGAGACAAATTCCGAGTTGATCTGCTCCTCGATGGTGTTTGCACCGGTGTCGGTAACCTTGGGCGCAATAGCGCTCTTCTTCTCATTGACGTAGTACGTAAGCTTGGGCTGATGGTAGTTGCCGTCGAGCATCGAAACCAGGTTATCCGAGAAGTTCTTGGGGACTACGATGGCCGCATAGTACTCACCGCTCTCGACGCCCTCTTTGGCATCGGCCGCAGAATCGACGAAGGTCCAGCCCAGCTGATCGTTCTCCTTGAGCTGATCGACGACCTGATCGCCCGCGTTGAGCTCGCCCACCAGGTCGTTTTGGGTGCCCCGATCGTTGTTGGCGATGGCAATCTTGATGCCCTGGGTGTTTCCGTACGGATCCCAGTTGGCCACGATGTTGTACCAGGCATACAGCGAGGGAATAACGCACACGCCAAGGGTAACCACCAAGGCGACGGGGTTCACAAGCAGTCGCTTAATGTCGCGCTTAAATATCGCAAAGGAGACCTTTGCATTGGATAGTTTGCTGCCGAGACTCACGCTTGGACCATCCATCCTGTCGTTAAATCGAATCGTACTATCGACAACCATTGTAGTAGGCGCTTTAACGTCTCAAAGCACAATGGTGTTGAGTTTTGCGGGTAGCAATATACTACGAAGATGAGTTAACGTACAGATGTACAGTATCCTAAATTTCAGCAGGTCACAAAACCACAACCCGCACAAATAAATGATCCCTTGGGGACGGAGGGATCATTCAAAAGGAAACGAGAGTGGAAAATCTCTCACTTCAAGCCCGCATTCGAGCCAAAAGTGGGAGATTATCCACTCTCGTTCTAATCTAGTTACGGTGCCGTATCCCCGAACTACATCAAGTTGCAAACAGCCGCCGCGAAGGCTACGGGATCCTCGGGGAGGATGCCCTCGACCAGCAGGGCCTGGTCATAGAGCAAACCGGAGTACTGCTTGATCTTGTCGGCGTCGCCCGCCTTCTGAGCGGCGACGAGCTTGGAAAAGACCGGGTGCTTGGCGTTGAGCTCGAGCACGCGCTGGCTCTTGGGCATACCGTCGGGCGCGCCCTCGGGACCCTTCTGGAGCACCTTCTCCATCTCGAGCGAAAGCGGGCCCTCGGTGGTGATGCACGCGGGAGCATCGGTCAGGCGCGCAGAGACGGCAACCTTCTCGACCTTGTCGCCGAGTGCCTCCTTCATGGCGTTAAAGAGGTCCTCGTTCTCCTTGGTGGCGTCCTCGGCCTCCTTTTTCTCGTCCTCGGTCGCCAGGTCAAGATCACCGGTTGCGACGTTCTTGAGCTCCAGGTGACGATCCTCAACCTCGGGCTCGGCACCATCGGCCACGGCCTTCTCGGCAGCCTCGCGGGCGGCATCGTCCTCGTAGATCTTGGGCATATCGGCGGCAACGTACTCACGCATAGCCTGGAACGTGAACTCATCCACATCCTGCGTCAGCAGCAGCACGTCATAGCCGCGGTCGAGCACGCCCTTTACCACGGGCATCTTGGCCAAGCGCTCACGCGAGTCGCCGGCGGCGTAGTAGATGGCCTTCTGATCCTCAGGCATGCCCTTGGCATACTCGGCCAGGGTAATCATCTTCTGTTCCTTGGCAGACCAGAACAGCAACAGGTCGGCGAGCTCATCGGCCTTCATGCCATAGCTCGAGTAGATGCCGTACTTAAGACCGCGGCCAAAGTTCTCAAAGAACTTCTCGTAGGCCTCGCGGTCGTTGTCACGCATATCCTCAAGGTCGGCGGTAATCTTCTTTTCCACACGCTTGGCGATGGCCTTGAGCTGACGGTTCTGCTGCAGCGTCTCGCGCGAGATGTTGAGCGACACGTCGGCGGAATCCACGACGCCGCGGACAAAGTTGTAGTAGTCGGGCAGCAGGTCGTCGCACTTCTCCATGATCAGGACGTTGGAGCTGTAGAGCGCCAGACCCTTCTCGTAGTCCTTGCTGTACAGATCGAACGGCGCGCGTCCCGGCACAAACAGCAGGGCGTCATACTCGAGCGTGCCCTCGGCGTGGAAGCTGATGGTGCGCGCAGGATCGTCAAAGTCGTGGAACGTGGACTTGTAGAACTCGTCGTAGTCCTTCTGCTCGACATCGGAGCTGCGCTTCTTCCAGATCGGTGTCATGGAATTGACGGTCTCGAGCTCCTGGTAGTCCTCGTACTCGGGCTTGTAATCGTCGCCGGCGTCCTCGGGCTTGGGTTTCTGGCGGCTCTTGGACACCATCATCTGGATCGGGTAGCGTACATAGTTACTGTACTGCTGAATCAGGCTCTTGAGACCCCACTCGGTCAGGAAGCGATCGTAGGTCTCGGCCTCGCCGTCGGCATCGAGCTTCTCGTTCTCGCGCAGCGTCAGGATGACATCGGTACCGTGCTCGGCGCGCTCGCCGTCCTCGATGGTGTAGCCCTCAAGACCGTCGGATTCCCACACATGGGCGACATCCTCGCCATAGGCGCGGCTGACGACCTTCACATGGCTGGCGACCATAAAAGCCGAGTAGAAGCCCACGCCAAACTGACCGATGATGTCGACATCGGAGCCCTGCTGCTCGGCGTTCTCGGTCTTAAACTCCTCGGAGCCGGAATGGGCGATGGTGCCCAGATTGCGCTCCAGCTCCTCGGCGGTCATGCCAATGCCGTTATCCGAGATGGTAATGGTGCGGGCGTCTTTATCAAAGGAGACGCGAATGGCCAGGTCGCCCTGGTCGATCTTGACGCTCGGGTCCTGCAGGCTCTTAAAGTTGAGCTTGTCGACGGCGTCGCTCGCGTTAGAGATAAGCTCGCGCAGGAAGATTTCCTTATTGGTGTAGATGGAGTTGATCATGAGGTCGAGCAGTTTTTTGCTCTCGGTCTTAAATTGACGCATGTGCAGTCCTTTCGCGCTACCCCTGTCCGCAAAAACGGCCCGGTCGCCCGAGCCGCATCGCAGACCTGCTATGTTCAGACTTAGATTTTATAACCCATTAACGCGCATATATACATACGGAATCGAAAAACTGTATGTCCGAGCGCTCCAATGCGTCAATTGCCAAGGAGTGTCCCCAACTGCCGGCAGAAAAGGAACGTCCCTATCTGCCATCTACGCGCTTGGCCATCCAGACATGGGGTTGGCCCTCGTCTTCGTAATCTACCGGGGCAATTTGCGTGTAGCCCGCCTTTGCATAGAGCGGCAGCACGTATTCCTGCGCATGCAGCTTAATAAGCTTAGCGCCGGCATCGCGTGCACACGAAGCACTGGTCTCGACGATCGCACTCGCCAGTCCGCGACGACGCCTAGCCGGCAGCACGGCGACGCGCCCCATAATGTAGGTCTCCCCCGCCGCAACGTCTTCGTCCATGTCGCATGCCGGCAACACCGGGGCCCCTGCGTCAGCCACGCGTTCAAGCTCTTCGGGAAACACGCGCGAGCAACCGGCAAGCTCGCCGTCTGCATAGAGCGTCACATGAATGCAGCTCTGATCCTCGTCGATAGCGTCGAACTCATTCTCGTAGCCCTGCTCGTCCATAAAAACGACGCGGCGCACCAACGCCGCGTCATCAAAGCATCCCGTCTTAAGTTGGATATCCATGGCTGCCCTTTCATTCAATGCGAACGTTAGGGACAGATATTAGCGAAAATGAGCTCCGCGCACGCTAAACTTCGCGCGAGCCTTCGCCAGGCAGTCGTAATGACCCACGTTATGGGCATCGCTCGCGATGAAGCTGTACAGGTTCTGATCGAACAGGCGCTGTGCCGGCTTTTTCTCGCGACCAAAGCGACCGCCGGCAATAAAGTCCGCCGAAGCCTGCAGCTTGCAGCCCATATCGACCAGGCGCTCCGCCACGCTTACATCCTTTTGAACCGCACGATAGCGCTCAGGATGAGCGATGATCACCTGGTAGCCACGGCACTGCAAATCGTAAATCGTGTTCTCGTACTCTCTAAACGCATACGCATCGGCATGCGTCGAAAGCTCGAGCAGAAACTCGTTGGTCCCATCGAAATGCAAGTGCTCCGCAGCATCGATACCAAGCTCAACGAGCTTTCGATGGTTGACCTCGAAGCCCATCTGGAGCGGAAAACCGTCAGCGTTATCACGCAGCAGCTCAAAGGCATCCCACATCTTGTCGTAATCAAAATAGGGATCACGACAGTGAGGAGTGCAAACGATTCTGGTTACACCGGCCCGCTTGGCAGCCTCGAGCATCGCCAAGCTCTCATCGAGATCGGCGGCGCCGTCGTCTACACCCGGCAAGATATGGCAATGAATGTCACGCATAGGTCAGCCTTATCAACTAAACGTTTGCTCGGTTGGTGAAGATGCCCTTTTTGGAAGTCCCCTGATCGTCGGAGCCCTTCTTAACCTTCTTACCGTCCTTGGTGTAGTAAGAATAGTAGTACTCGCTGGTCTCGGTCTCACAGTAATTCATGACGGTACCGATGAGCTTGACCTTTTCGGACTTCTTAAGCTGGCCGATGGCGTTGAGTGCCTCCTCGCGCTTGGTGAAGTCCTCGCGCACCACGAACAGCGTGCCGTCGGTCAGGCTGGCAATCTCGGCAGCATCGATGAAGGTGCCGACCGGAGGAGCGTCGAAGATGACGTACTGGAACTTGGCAGACAGCGCCTTGACCAGCTTGGCAAAGCGGTGAGAAACGATGATGTCGGCAGGATTGGGAATGTGCGGCTCGGCATCGAGGAAGTAGAAGTTCTTCTGACCCGTCTCGACAATTGCCTGGTCAATGGAGATCTGCTCGGAAAGAACCGCATAGAGTCCGCCGCGCGAACGAACGCCGAGCATATCGGAAAGGGACCTGCGCCGCATATCGGCCTCGACCAGGAGCACGGACTTGCCGCTCGTGGCGATTGCCTGAGCAAGGTTAATGGAAACCGTAGACTTGCCCTCGTTGGGAATCGAGGAGGTAACGGTGATGGTGCGAATGGGGTCGTCCACACTCGCAAAGCGGATGTTGGCCAGAAGGGTCTTGGCGGCATTCTGTACAACGAGCTTATCGGTGTTCTTTGCCTTAGCCATGCCTATTTACCACCTTTCATAGCCGGAATTCGGCCAACAACGGGAATACCCAGGAGCTCTTCTGCCTCTTCTGCACCGCGGATGCGGGTGTTGAGCATGTCTGCCAAAACGACATAGGCAACTGCGATAAAGATGCCCGCGAGGAACGCGACAGCAACGTACAGCATACGCTTGGGACCGCTGGGGGCTTCGGGGGTCTTAGCCTCGTCGATAACGTTGATGCTCTGGGCAGCGCCGACGTTCTGAGCGACCGTACTCACCGAGCTGGCCATGGCCTTTGCGACCTTAGCCGTCTCCTTGGCATCGGTGCCGGTAACCGAAAGCGTAATGACACGCGTGGTGGTCTCGGAGGAAACAGACACCTTGTAGTCATCCAGATCGGTGAGGCCCAGTTCATTGGCTGCGCCGCTCTTAACGCTATCGCTATCCAGCAGCGTGGCGATATCGTTGGAAAGCATCTGACTCGCCGAGAGATCGTTGTAGCTCATCTGACCGCTATCGTCGGTCTTGGCGAGAATGTACATGCTCGTCGTCGCGGTATAGGTGTTGTCCATCGCAACGAAGGACACGATGCCCATGGCGATCGCGCAGACCACCGGAAGGGTGATGACCAGCTGAAGGTGCTTCTTAAGCAGCTGGAACAGTTCGAGAAGGGTCATGCAGCTTGCCTTTCATTTCCCCAGTTCGGATTGACAAAACTGTCCGTATGTTATCGCATCTTTTTACCGAGACCAAACTCTATACATAAGAAACAGGCTCTCCTGTAAAAATGTCGGAAGCAATCGTAAAATTGCACAACAACGCCGCACCCGAAAGTCAAATGCGGCGTCTGCATCAATATCTATGTTGTATCGCTATGCGAATGGCTCGTCCTGCTGTATGGGAAACGTCACCGTAATGGTGGTTCCCACACCCAACTCGCTCGACAAATCGAGCGTGGCGTGATGATACAGGGCCGCATGCTTGACAATGGCAAGCCCCAGGCCGGTTCCGCCGCGTGCCTTGGATCTACTCTTGTCCACGCGATAGAACCGCTCAAATACCTTGCCCTGTTCTTCAGGCGCGATACCGATTCCCGTGTCGGCGACCGCGAGGAACGGATGGCCTTCGTCGTTGGTGCCGCACTGCAGCACAACCGTACCGCCGGGCCGATTGTAGCGGATGGCGTTGCTTGCCAGATTATAGATGAGCTCGTCGATCAAGCGCGACACGCCTTCGATGACCACAGGCTTGGTCTCATGACTTATCGTCACATTCGCCTGACGGGCGACCTGTTCAAGACGCTGCTCAACCGCGTAGATGGCACGCGAGAGCTCAATAGGCTCCGTGGACCCAATGGGCACCGCCTCGCCCTCAGTTGCACGCTCGGCCTCGTCCAAGTTAGACAGCGTAAGGATGTCGTTGACGAGCGACGCCAAGCGGCCTGCCTCACGATAGATGCGACCGCCAAAGTTGCGCAGGTCGTCCTCGCCCTCGACCATGCCGTTTGCGATGAGCTCGGCATAGCCCGAAATCGCCGTAAGCGGCGTCTTGAGCTCATGGGTGATATTCGCCGTGAACTCGCGGCGCATACGGTCGTTGTCCGCCAGCACCGCCATTTGGCGCTTGAGTTCCTGGCGCTGCGACTCGATACGCTCAAGCATGGGGACCATCTCGGCATAGGCGTGCTCATAGCTACGGCGTGGGTGGTCCAAATCCACCTCTTGCAACGGCGCGATGATGGCACGGGACTCGCGGCGCGCCATAAAAAACGAGAGCACCGCACCCGCTGCTGCGATAAGCAGCATCGGCGCCACCATCGACAGCAGAATCGCCGCAACGCCAGGCTGGGCCTGCGCCAAGCGGACAACCTGGCCATTATCAAGGGCGACGGCGCGATACAGCATGATCTCGTCGAGCGTAGAGCTTGCGCGCTCCGCGGAACCCAAACCACTCTCAAAGGCCTCGATGACCTCGGGGCGATCGCCATGGTTGGGCAGTGTGGAAGGCGACGCCTCGTTGTCGTAGGCAACTGATCCATCCTTGTTAATCAGCGTGATGCGCAAGTCCTCGCGATCGAGGCTACGCAAGAACGGGATAGGCTCCTGCTGCTCGTCGAGGGCGGCAGCAATGAGCTCGGTTTCCTGCGCCAGATTGGCACTCGTGGCATCCGCCAAGGTGTTTTGCACAAAGAACGCACCCAGCACCGTAAACGCCACGATAACCGCCATGGCGCAGACAAAGATCGTCACAAAAACGCGGTGCGACAGCGTATGTTTTCCCTGGGGGGCGAAGACCACGGGTTACTCCTCCGATGCGGTGGCCGCGGTGTCGTCACCTTCGGCACCATCACCGGCAGAAGGCTCGGCCAAGCGGTAGCCCACGCCGCGCACGGTCTCGATGGCGCTGGCATGCTCGCCCAGTTTTTGGCGAAGCGTCTGCACGTGCACGTCAACGGTGCGCGAACCGCCGTCGAAGTCCCAGCCCCACACGCTCTGCAGCAACGACTCGCGGGTAAAAACCACGCCGGGCTTGCGCATGAGGTACTCGAGCAGGTCGAACTCGCGCAGGGTGAGCTTAAGCGGCTCGCCGGCAACGGTCACCTCGCGATGGCTGGGCGAGAGCACGATGTCGCCCACGCTGAGCACATCGCTCGCCTGCTTGACCATGCCGCCGCGACGCAGCAGTGCGCGGCAGCGGCTCGCAAGCTCCATGAGCGAAAACGGCTTAGTCAGGTAATCGTCGGCACCGCCATCGAGCGCCATCACCTTGTCGAGCTCGGTGTCCTTGGCAGTAAGCATCATGATGGGCACCGTCGCCGTCAGGCGGTCGGCGCGCAGGCGACGCATAATCGCCAAGCCATCGGTATCGGGCAGCATGATATCGAGCAGTACAGCATCGGGCACCCGTCGCGCCACGGCAGCTTTAAACTCACCATCGCACGAAAAGCCTTCGGCCTCAATCCCCTGCTTGCGCAGTGCATAGACCGTCAAATCCCTGATATTGTCATCGTCCTCGACGTAATAGATCATGTTGAACCCCTTTGCGGCCGGCATGACCGCATCTTAACCCTAAAGGTACCTTTACTAGATGGTATCAGCCAAAACGTCCCGTCAAATAATCCGCCGTGCGCGGATCGGTCGGATTCTTGAAGAGTTGCGCGGTGGGCGCGTGCTCCACCA
>OCPX01002341.1_pt1 | contig 12052 bp, 9 predicted proteins | sample 1538771 | NCBI WGS metagenome assembly OCPX01 (sample SAMN04571725, study PRJEB22368) | human gut metagenome | biome: human gut; material: stool | host: Homo sapiens | place: Luxembourg | collected 2012-11-01 | reverse complement strand
CTTCTTTGCCAACAACTACCCCTGCCTGATGGCCGGTGTGGCTATGGGCCGTACCCTGACCTTCGCCATGAAGGCCATCAAGCAGATGGCCGGTCTGGAAAACGCCTGATAAAGCGCGTTTCTCCGGCATCCTCTAAGCGTTTCTTCTTTTCTTCTTTTTCATGTGAAGAGGGGCGGTCCCATTTGGGGCTGCCCCCCTTTGCGTTTTTTGCCCCGCACGCCCCCTACACAAATGGCCGCGATTGTGCTATGATAAGGCTGAAAACCGGGCAGTTCATCCCACCCGGTCAGAGATCGAGGTGTTTGTACAAATGTCGGATATTCTGGATACCTTACGGCAGGAAGGGGTGGACCCCGCCCTGCTTACGGCGGTGCAGGAATACCGCGCCGCCCATCCGCTCAGCGAGACGCTGCGCCCGCGTATCCCCGCCCCTGCCTTTATCTACTACGGCAAAGAGGTGTGGGAGCAGGCGCTGGCGGCTATCCTCTGCGGCGAAAACCTGCTGCTGGCCGGCGGAAAGGCCACCGGCAAAAATGTGCTGGCAGAAAATCTTGCCGCCGCCTTTGGCCGCCCCGCGTGGGACATCTCCTTTCATGTAAACATGGACGCCGCCTCCCTCATCGGCATGGATACCTTTGCGGGCGGGCAGGTGGTGTTCCGTCCCGGGCCGGTGTACCGCTGCGCACAGTGCGGCGGCTTCGGCGTGCTGGACGAGATCAACATGGCCAAAAACGAGGCGCTGGCGGTGCTGCACGCGGTACTGGATTTCCGCCGCGCCATCGACGTGCCCGGGTACGACCGCATCCCGCTGGCTGAGGAGACCCGCTTTATCGCCACCATGAACTACGGCTACGCGGGCACCCGGGAGCTGAACGAGGCGCTGACCTCTCGCTTTGCGGTGGTGCAGATGCCCACCATCACGCAGGATAATCTGGAAAAGCTGCTGCGGGCGCAGTTCCCGGATCTTAACGCAAAATATGTGCATCAGTTTGCGCTGCTGTTTCTGGACCTGCAGAAAAAGTGCGACAGCGCGGAAATTTCCACCAAGGCGCTGGATCTGCGCGGTATGCTGGACGCGCTGCGGCTGATCCGCAGGGGCATCCCCGCCGGGGCGGCGCTGGATATGGGCATCACCAACAAGGCCTTTGACTCCTACGAGCAGGGACTGATCCGGGACGTGATCGCCGCGCGCATCCCGGCCAAGCTGGATGCCGGAAAGCTGTTTGCCTGATGGACGCCCAGAGCTACACCGCGCAGGAGCGGCGTGCGGCCAATCAGGTCTGGGCCGCTGCAGGTGCTTACGGCTTCGAGCCGCTGTTTCTGGCCCGCAACACGGACGGCACCATTGATTTTTACATGAACTGCATCGTAGGGCTGGTACACAAATACTACGGTGACGCGCTGATCCGGGACATTTTTTCCGCATGGGAGGGCGATGTGCGCCAGCCCATGCTGGACGATATGGCGTGGCTGTACTTAGAAAACGCCGCCTACCGGCTGGAGCTGCCCCGCCGCCCGGTGCTGGAAGCACTGCGCCATGCCCATGCAGATTATTTCTTTGCCATTCAGTACAAGCTTTCGCGGCAGGAGTGGATGGCGAAGAACCAGCTGGTGTACACCATGCAGGCTGCGCGCTGGCGCAGGGTGCTGGGACGCACCGCTCCGGTCATGACTCCTTACGAGAGCAGCCTTGCCGCAGCGCTGGCACCGGAGAACATACCGGAGCCAGCGTTGCTCAAAAAAGACCTGCTGGCGTTGTTTGAAAAGTTTGCTCTGTTTGACGGCAAGGTGCGCCAAAAGCCCGCACTGCACCTGCGGCTACAGGGCTTTTGGGCAAAGCTGGCTACCAAAGCCATGCCCACCCAGATGATCAAGACCGACCGGGTGACGGTGGAGCATTCCGGCGCGGTGGATGCCGCAGGCAGCGGGCTGGCGGTGGACAAGCGCCGGGCAAATATCACTCTAAAGCAGCGCGCCGCGCAGGACCGCGCCTACATTGAAAGCTGCTTCGGGCACTGCTTCTACCCGCCGGAGCAGCTGCGCAAGGCCGAACAGGAGTTGTGCACCGGGGTGCATCTGGGCTGTCATCTGTGGTTCAGCGCCGGTGTACCCAGCCCAGCGCAGGCACCCACCCCGGAGGCGCGGCAGCTGGCGCAGCAGGCCGAATTGCAGGCCGAACGCAACCGCGCCTACTACGCAAAAAATCAGGAGCTACACCGCAGCGTGGTGCTGCGCCTTACCGAGCAGATCCGCAACTGCATTCTGGTGCATCAGCAGCCCGACCAGCGGATAGCGCGCAGCGGTGATCTGTGCGCCGGGCGGGTGTGGCGTGCCCCTTACCTGAACGATGACCGGGTGTTTTTGTGCCCGGAGGAGGAGAACTGCCCCGCCTTTACAGTGGATCTGCTGCTGGATGCCTCCGCTTCCCGCCTGCACTGTCAGGAAGTGATCGCGGCGCAGGGTGTTATTCTGGCCGAAAGTCTGGCCAACTGTGGCATTCCGGTGCGAGTAAGCGCCTTCAGCAGCCTGCGGGGCTATACGGTGCTGCGGGTATTGAAAAGTTTTACGGACAAGAACCGGCAGAACATTTTCCGCTATTTTGCCTCGGGCTGGAACCGGGACGGTCTGGCGCTGCGGGCGGCGGGCGACCTGATCCGGTACGCCCCCGGCCCTGCCCCGCGCCACCTGATGATCCTGCTGACCGATGCCAGCCCCAACGACAGCCGCCGCATCCCACCCACAGCGGAGAACCCGCTGGGCTGCGCCTACGAGGACGCCGCCGGTGTAGCCGATACCGCCGCACAGGTGCGCACCTTACAGCGGCAGGGCGTGCGGGTGTCTGCCGTTTTTATGGGCGAGGACAGCAGCGCCGGTGCCGCTGCGCAGATCTACGGCCAAAATATGGCACGCATCCGCGGCATGGATCAGCTTGCCCGCGCTGCCGGACGGCTGATCCAGAACGAGATCCGGGAACTTGGCGACTGAAAAAACAAAACGACCCCTGTGGGAGCAGTTCCGGCCTTAGCCGGCATCTCCCGCAGGGGTCGTTTTTTACAACCGCACATCTCAGTGCACAACCATACTTTGAACTTTTGTTTGCAATGCGCTGTAGATTTTTGCAAAAGTTTGTTGTTTCGGAAAACTTACAGTTGTTTTTCATCCAAAAGTATGCTATACTACGTTCAGAGAAGTTTTATGCAGCCTGACGGCCCGATCAACCGGCTGGCGCTTTTACAACGTTTCGCTGTTTGCTTTTATCGCAAGGCAAGAAATTAGTGCAACATTCAAACAGCATATCTGCGCTATGCAATTCAACGTTGTTGCTGTTGCATTAAAAAGTTGAATTGCTATAGGAAGGAGATCAATCATGGACGCTTCCCGTTATTTTGACGCCATGCACAACGCCATGTCCACCCAGCACGTCGGTGCACAGTTGCTGCTTACCGTCCGTTTGCAGGATACCTGCGGCAACGACGCCTATCTTGAAGTAAAACAGCTGCCCGGGGAGCAAAGCGCCCTTGTGTGCTACTCTACCATGGGGCGGCGCTGCCTGAATTTCCAGCTGTTCCGCAAGGGCTGGCAGCTGTGCCACAATGCGGATGGGCAGTTGACCGGGCGTTTTCCGTCCAGTGCCGACAGCCTGCTGAGCCAGACCGACTTCCGCGCCTACTGCCGGGAGGATCGGCTGGATGCCGCCCGCACCCAGCGCCTTATTGAGGAGCTGGGGCAGCGCGCCGGGACCAACTATGTTGGCTCCATCCCGCAGAATGCCCGCACCGGCGCACAGATCACAGTCGAAAGCCACCTTGGCTGCGGTGCACGCTGGAGCTACTGGAATCAGGACACTTCTCCCTGCCTGCCGCTGGGCGCAATTTTGTACTGGCTGGCAGATTTTCTGGCCGGGAACGAGCGCCGTGCCTTGCAGTCTGACCCGCAGGCTGCCGCACTGGCTGCGCAGTGGCTGGCAAAGGACACTGCTGTGTTCTTCTGCCCCTCCCCTGCCCTGACGGTATCCTCTGCGACCGGTCATAGTGCTCCTGCTACACGGCGCACCCGCCCCGCGCCGGTGCCTGCCGCACGCAGCAAGAGCTGGCAGAGCGTTCTGGCTGCCATGGCTGCGGTGTAAGCTGGTACCTTTTCAATCTGGTTTACATATAAAAGACGAGTGCTCGGCAAAACCGAGCACTCGTCTTTTTTGCAGGATAACAGCAAAAAAGCACCCCGCCAACCGTTTCCGGTCAGCGGGGTGCTTAGTGCTTAGAGTTTACGGTTCAGCTTACGCTGCACAGCACAGGGAGGAGATCACTCCTCGATGTAGCCGTACTGGAAGTACCAGTAGCCGTAGGGGCTGTGCCAGACGCCCTTCAGAGAAGAGCTCTGCAGCCAGAAGTCGTTGTAGTAAGCAACGGGGATGCAGCCCATATCCTCCATCAGGATGTCCTCAGCCTTATGCAGCTGCGCAAAGTGCTCGGCAGGATCAGCAACCTTGGAAGCCTCCATAGCAGCATCGAAGTCAGGGTTGGAGTACTTACCATCATTGTTGCCGTTGTCGGTGCAGAACATCTCGATCATGTTGGAAGGATCGTTGTAGTCCATGACCCAGCCGTTACGGGCAACATCGTACTCGCCGGCACGGCGAGCAGCGGTGAAGGCAGACCACTCCATCTTGCTGATGCTCAAAGTGATGCCCAAATCGCCCCAAGTCTGCTGCAGGTACTCTGCCAGAGGCACATGGTAGCCGGAATCGTTGGTGCTGTACTCGATGGTGGGGAAGCCCTCGCCATTGGGGTAGCCAGCGTCCTCCAGCAGCTTTTTAGCCTCGGCCATATTTGCCTCGTAGTCATCAGCAATGTAGGGAGAACCGCCGTTCGCGTTGTCGTAGAAGTAGCCCTGCTCGTCCACGATGCCAGGGCCGACAATGTTGGAAGCAGCAGAGTAGGTGCCCTGCATGATGGTGTTGGCAACGTAGTCGCGGTCGATAGCCAGAGCCAGAGCCTTGCGGACCTTGGCATCCTGGAAGGCATCGCGCTGCAGGTTCATGCTGACGTAATAGGTGCCCAGAATGGTGTCAACATAGAAGTCGCCGCCGTCCTCTGCCTTGGTCAGGCTGGGGATCTCGTCGGTGGGCACGTCCTTGATCAGGACAGCCTCGCCGCTGTTATAAGCAGCGAAGGAAGCGGAAGAGTCCTCCAGCAGCAGCAGGGTGATGCTGTCGGAAACGATCTTGGAGTTATCCCAGCCGCCAACGTAGTTGGGGTTCTTGGTCAGGACGATACGCTCGGAGGGAGTCCACTCGGTGATCATGTAGGGGCCATTGGAGACGAAGGTCTCAGCGGAGGTGCACCATGCATCGCCGTTGGCCTCAACGGTAGCCTGCTGCACAGGGCTCATGGATGCGAATGCGGCCATCTTGTCGAAGTAGGAGCAGGGGTAGGACAGCACGATGGTCAGGGTCTTGCCGTCATCGCTTGCCTTCACGTTCAGAGCATCGGGGTTGGGCTCTGCAGTGGGGTTGCCGTCTGCATCGGGGAAGCCGGCAGCTGCGTCGTAGCCGTCGATCATGCCCAGGCAGGTCGCTGCATAGGGAGCAGCGGTAGCAGGATCAGCCATACGCTTGAAGCTGTACTCGAAGTCCTTAGCGGTCAGGTCGGTGCCATCGCTCCACTTCAGACCGTCACGCATGGTGAAGGTCCAGGTCAGGCCGTCCTCGCTTTCTTCCCAGCTCTCAGCCTGGCCACCAATAACTTCGTTGTTCTCGTTGATGATCAGCAGGGGCTCGAAGATGGTGATGATGGTGTTGGCGCCATCAACAGCGCTGTTCAAAGAGGGATCCAGAGTCTCGGGGTTGGGGCCGTACTGGACGGTGAAGCCAGCGGTGTTGACACTGCCGGCAGAAGAACCAGCAGCGGAAGAAGCAGTGCCGGAGGTTGCGGTAGAACCGGACTTGCTGCCGCCACAGGCTGCCAGACCCAGAGCAGCGGCACCCACGCCTGCAACCTTGAGGAAATTACGACGAGAAATGCGTTTCATAATAATATCCTTCCCTTATATCAAATTTGAGTGTGCCAGGTTCCCCCAGCCGCCTCTATATTCGATCCGGTGCAAATGTACACCGGAGGAACACGAATGATTATAATGCGTTCTCACGGCGGTTACAAGTCCAAAACTTGGACTGTAACCATTTTGTGACAACATTTCAGCGCTAAGTTGAATTGCTTTCACCTTTTACTGGTGTGAAGTGTTCTCACTTCACGCGGTCAAGGTGATGGCAGGCTGCCCAGTGGCCGGTGGAGACTTCCTTGAACTCGGGCACCTCGTTGGCGCACTGCTCGTCTGCATAGGGGCAGCGGGTGCGGAAACGGCAGCCGGACGGCGGGTTCAGGGGGCTGGGCACATCGCCCTGCAGCACGATACGCTTGGACTGGCGGGCCGTAATGGGGTCTGCCACCGGAATTGCGGAGATCAGGCTGCGGGTGTAGGGGTGGATGCTGTGGGTGATCAGCTCATAGCTGTCGGCCAGCTCCACCATCTTGCCCAGATACATCACGCCGATGCGGTTGGAGATGTGCTTGACAACGCTCAGGTCATGGGCGATGAACAGGTAGGTCAGACCCATCTCCTGCTGCAGATCCTCGAACATATTGACGACCTGTGCCTGAATGGAAACGTCCAGTGCGGAAACAGGCTCGTCACAAACGATGAACTCGGGGTTCACAGCCAGTGCACGGGCAATGCCCACGCGCTGACGCTGACCGCCGGAGAACTCGTGGCAGTAGCGGTTTGCGTGCTCGCTGTTCAGGCCAACGCGCTCCAGCAGGGCGATGATCTTATCGTGGCGGTCCTTTTCGTTCTCTGCCAGATGATGGATATCAATGCCCTCACCCACGATGTCGCCAATGGTCATGCGGGGATCCAGACTTGCGTAGGGATCCTGAAAAACGATCTGCATCCGACGGCGGTAGGGCAGCATATCCACTGCGATCTTGTTGTCCTTATCAAACAGCAGGTTGCCGTCATAGTAGATCTTACCGCCGGTGGGTTCGTACAGGCGCAGCAGGGTGCGGCCGGTGGTGGTCTTGCCACAACCGGACTCGCCTACCAGACCAAGGGTCTCGCCCTTGCGGATGGCAAAGCTTACGTCATCCACAGCCTGAACGTACTTGCGGTTCTTGCCCACACCGCCGGCGGGGAAATACTGCTGCAGGTGCTGGACTTCGACCAGCGTCTTGTGTTCACTCATTCTGCCTTTTCCCCTTTCTCAAATGCAGCCTTCTGCTGCAGCCAGCAGTAGGTATAGTGGGTATCGCTGAGCTCGGTGCGCGGGGGCATCTTGCTCAGACAGATCTTCATGCAGTTCTTGCAGCGGGGCGCAAAGGGGCAGCCGGCCGGCGGATTCAGCAGATCCACAGGGGTACCCTCGATGGGCACAAGGCGCTCGTGCTCTGCGGTGTTCAGCTTGGGGATGGAGTTGATCAGACCCTTGGTGTACTCGTGACCCGGCTGGTAGAAGATCTCGTCGGTAGTGCCATACTCCACAATGTGGCCGGCATACATGACGGCGATCTTCTCGCACATGGAAGCCACAACGCCCAGATCATGGGTGATCATGATGATGCTCATGCCCAGCTTCTTGCGCAGATCCTGCATCAGCTCAAGGATCTGTGCCTGAATGGTCACGTCCAATGCGGTGGTGGGCTCGTCAGCAATCAGCAGCTTGGGCTCACAGGCCAGTGCAATCGCGATCATCACGCGCTGGCGCATACCGCCGGACAGCTCGTGGGGGTACTGCTTCAGACGCTTCTCGGGCTCGTTGATGCCAACCAGCTCCAGCAGCTCCTTGGCGCGTGCCCATGCATCGGCCTTGTTCTTATCGGTGTGCAGGCGGATGACCTCCACGATCTGGTTGCCGATGGTGTACACCGGGTTCAGGCTGGTCATGGGGTCCTGGAAGATGATGGAGACCTCGTTGCCGCGGATCTTGCGGAAGTCCTTCTCCTTCATGTTCTCGATCTCGTGGCCGTTGAACCACACCTTGCCGCCCACCAGCTTGCCGGGGTAAGCGGTCAGGCCCATAACGGAGTAGGCGGTGACCGACTTACCGGAGCCGGACTCACCCACAACGCCCAGAACATCGCCCTGATTCATGGTAAAGGAAACGCCGTTCAGTGCCTTTACTTCGCCCGCAGGGGTGAAGAAAGAAAGGCGTTCTTCTTTGATATCAAGAATTTTCTCGCTCATTTCTGTTCACCTCATCAATTCTTCAGCTTCGGGTCAAAGGCATCGCGCAGGCCATCGCCGAACAGGTTGAACACAAGGATCATCACGCTGATCATCAGTGCGGGTGCGATCAGCAGATGGGGGTAGGTGTTCATGCCCTTGACGGCATCGGTAGCCAGAGAACCCAGAGAAGGCAGCGGGGCTGCAACACCCAGACCGATGAAGCTCAGGTAGCTCTCAGTAAAGATGGAAGCCGGGATCTGCAGGGTGGTGGTAACGATCAGGGTACCGATGCAGTTGGTGAGCAGATGCTTTTTGATGATACGGCCGCTGGAAGCGCCCAGTGCGCGGGCAGCGGTAACGTACTCGCTCTCCTTCAGGATCAGGATCTGGCTGCGGACGATACGCGCCATACCGACCCAGTACAGCAGAGCAAAGATGATGAAGATGGAGATCATGTTGGGGCCAAGGGTCTGCATCCACTTGAAGCCGGGCTGGGTGGACAGCTTGTCCAGCGGGTCCTTCAGGGCCATGCCCAGCAGGATGATCAACAGAATGTCCGGGATGGTGTACAGAATATCGGTGATACGCATCATGATATTGTCCACCCAGCCGCCGGCAAAAGCCGCAACCGCACCATAGGTGGCGCCGATGATCAGCACCAGCACAGAAGCGATCAGACCAACAGACAGGCTAACGCGGGTGCCCATCATGATACGCACAGCGAAGTCACGGCCCATACGGTCGGTGCCCAGAATGTGCGGGAACACCTTTTCGCCTGCGTCGATACGCGCCTGCTCGGAGACAGAGTATTCGAAGGGCTTCAGGTTGTTGCTGCCCTTCATCTGCTCGGAATAGCTGTAAGGCCAGACGGCGGGCAGCAGATAGGCAAAGATGGCAATGGCAATGATGAACACAAAGCTGACCATGGCGATCTTGTTCTTCTTCAGGCGGCGGATACCGTCCTTCCAGAAGTTGACGCTTTCGCGCATGACCACCAGGCTCTGCTTTTCCTCATTGCTGGCGGGCAGAAAATCCTCCGCGTTGAGCTGCAGGCTGAGCGGATTCTTTTTAATGTTTTCCATGAAAATCGCTCCTTTCTCTTACTGCAGTTTGATGCGCGGGTCGATGATCTTATAAAGGATATCCACGATCACGTTTGCAATGATGACCATGCTGGACAGCAGGATGGTGGTGCCCATGATCATGGTGTAGTCACGGTTGGTGATAGCAGACACGAAATCGCGGCCCAGACCGGGCACGGAGAAGATCTTTTCCACCACAAAAGAACCGGTCATCAGGCTGGCCAGCATGGGGCCAACGTAGGTGATGACAGGCAGAATGGCGTTGCGCAGTGCGTGCTTGAACAGGATCATAAACTGGGACACGCCCTTTGCGCGGGCAGTGCGCATATAGTCCTGACCCATGACGTCCAGCAGGCTGGAGCGCATCAGACGGGTGATATAAGCCGAGGGATAGATGGCCAGTGCGGTAACCGGCATGATATAGGCGGCTGCGCTGTTCAGGCCAACGGTGGGCAGCACCTTCATGTTCATACCAAACTGGTACAAAAGCAGCACGCTGGAGATAAAGCTGGGGATCGCGATGCCGCAGGTAGCAAACACGATAATAACGTTATCCAGCCACTTGCCGCGGTTATAAGCGGAAATGCAGCCCAGCGGGATGCCCACGCACAGAGCCACCACCACTGCAATGCCTGCCAGACGGCAGGACACCGGCAGTTTGCTGGCGATGATCTGGTTCACGGTACGGCCGCGCTGACGCAGGCTCAGACCCAGATCGCCGTGCAGAAGGCTCTCCATGTAGTTGACGTACTGCACACCCAGCGGCTTATCCAGGCCATACTTTTCGGCCAGAGCCTGCTGAGCAGCGGCACTGATGGACTTTTCTGCCACGAACGGGCCACCGGGGACCAGGTTCATGACAAAAAAGGTAACCGTAGCCACAATAAAGATACTGAAGATACCCATTGCGACACGCTTGATGATGTACTTTGCCATCGTTTGATGCCACTCCAATCCTATCAATGAATTACTGTTTTTGCTCTCAGGCCGAGCCACACTTTCCCGCAGTCCGCCAGCCTCACACATAGCGGACGTCTGTCCTTGGCACGCGGACAGAAAAGCGAATAATAAAACGATGGCATCTTGCGGTTGCATAAACACCATCGTCCATACCCGAGAAACACTCTATCTATTATAAAGATAACCACGATTTTTGTCAATTTACATGAAAAGAATTCACTTCATTATAGCAAAGCATGAGTGAAATCTTATACTTTATACAAATTTCCTGTACATTTGTAGGTAAAAGTGCTACTTTTCCGGCCTTTTGGGGGATTGTTCCGTTGGCGCGTACAATCCGCCCTCCCCTGTCGGCGTAAAAGGCAGCGTCTCTGCCGCAGAGTCATCCGTCCATGTCATCGGCATTTTTCTCCATGTTGGAGGAAACTTGGCAAAAAAGACCACCCGCAGCCCCTTCTCCGGCACGGTCGGTGCCCGGGAGATATGCTGCGGGTGGTCATGGGTCGTTTTGCGGGTCAGGAGTACAATTTTGCGGTCAGCTGGGAGTACATGGCGCTCTTTTGTGCCTTATAGGAAGCCATTGCCTGATCAGCCAAGGCGGTGCTCTGGCCGTTGGCGGTCAGCACAGTGCGCATCTGGCTGACGATGTTCTCCACTTCCTTATCGTAAGATGCCTGCATCGCATACAGTCTGCCGCTTCTCGCCAGTGCAATGGAGATTTTGCGCGCCTGTGTCTGCTGAGACTCCGGCAGCGCCTTGTATTCTGCCTTTGCCCCGGCAATGCAGCTGTTCAGCTCCGACTCAGCGCGCGCCTTGACACTGTACAGCTGCTTCAGCAGCGCCTTGACCTCCGTCTCGTAGGCAGCTTCCTGTTTACCGGAAGAGGACGCCGGTTTTTCTGCGGCAGAAGCAGTGCTGGAGCCGGATGTGCCGGTAGTGTTCTCCTTCTTGCCGGAAGAGGACGCATTGCTGCTCTCCGTCTGGGAGCCAGAGCTCCCCGAGGAAGCGGCAGAACCTGCTTCCTCCTGCGGAGCACTGGCCGCCGCCTCCTGTTCCCCGCCGCTGGATGCAGCAGCTTCGCCGGTCAGCTCCTCCAGCGTGATCTCGCCGCTGAGCAGCTTATCCAGATCATCATCCGTCAGGGTGAACTGTGTGCTGTCCGCCGGGGCATCCGGCAGGGTTTCCGGCAGACTGGCTGCCATGCTGCGAAGATAGAGCAGCACACCAAGGACAGCTGCTGCCAACAATGCCACCAGCGTGCCCAGCACGATCAACACGATTTTCAGGACCTTATTTTTCTTCATATCAAAATCCGCTGCCCGGGCAGAGTATTCCTCCGCCCGGGCAGTTTTCTCCTTACTAATTGGATCAGACCCACATTCCCAAAAACTTTTTGGGCTGATGCAGGGTCGCAGCGTCCAGCTCCTGATCATGGAACAGTTCATCGCCGTTGCGCACGATGCGGGCAGCCGTCTCCTTGCCAAGCAGCTTTTCCAGCTGCTGCACGCCCTGTGCCATACGGGGCGGGCGCTTGTCCGGGGAATGGGTGTCGGTGGAGATGACATGGACCAATCCCCACTGAATGAACTTGCACAGTTTTTTGCACAGCTTGGGCTCCAGCAGTGCCCCTGCATTGATCTGTGCATAAGCACCGGCGGCCACCCAGTCGTACAGCAGAGTGGGGTCCTCCAGCACATAGGGATAGCGCTCGATATGCGCGATCAGCGGCACGATGCCCTGCTGCTGCAGCTGGTACAGCGTCTGCCGGATAAAGTGCGGCTTGTGGGTG
>OCPX01002329.1_pt1 | contig 12134 bp, 6 predicted proteins | sample 1538771 | NCBI WGS metagenome assembly OCPX01 (sample SAMN04571725, study PRJEB22368) | human gut metagenome | biome: human gut; material: stool | host: Homo sapiens | place: Luxembourg | collected 2012-11-01 | reverse complement strand
TCAGCGATTCGCACGAATACGACCGCTCCATGTCCGTATTGCGGGAATTAGAACGAAAATACGATCTGCGTCCGAGTATCAAAGGCGAGGAGCAGACGAACACCCCCGATCTTCGGAAAGTAAACTATAAGGCGGGAAACGTCAAGCAACAGGTCTCATCCGTCGTCAGGTCGTGCCTGCGGAATTACAAATGCTCGTCCTACGGCGAGTTCCGCACGCTGCTGGAACTGTTCAACATCTCGGTTGAGGAACGCACGGGCACCATCGACGGAAGGAACTATGCCGGAGTAATCTACGGCGCCCTGACCGACGACGGCTATGGAACAGGCACACCCATCAAGTCAAGCAAAATAGGGAAAGATGTCGGCTATAAAGCCCTTCAAAGGTATTACGAGAACTCGAAAATAAAATTGAAAGAAGACGGGAACCTTGCTCGGCTGCGACAGACAGTCCGGGATGCCATGAGCCCGCATAACACACGGGACGAATTCTGGCAACTGCTCAAGGCAGATGGTATCGACGCCGTGTTTCGAATAAATCCCGTGGGAAAGATTTACGGCGTAACGTTTATCGACCACAATGCAGGTATCGTTGCCAACGGGTCGGTACTGGGAAACGAGTTTTCGGCAAATGTTTTCAACGAATTGTATTCAGTACCGAACGAAAAACGCCAGGTCGCGGAACAGCACGCAGACCGCAAACACGAGCAGCGAAACCTCACGGCAAATCCCATCTCAGGGATCGTAAATGCGGTATTGGATTTAGCCGATACACAAGTGCAAGAAGAGCAACTGCGAATACAAAAGCGTCGCAGGAGAAAAAAGCTATGCTTAATTGTAAATTTAATATTAGTTGCAAATGATCTTATCTCCTATCAAATTCTTGTGATTATGAATTGCAATTAAAGAGATCGGAAATATCTGTGTTAAAGCACCAAATTGCTTTTTAGCGATTATTGATGCAATTGGTTTTAAAATAATTATCCCAGAATACAAATTGATAGCGGATGGCATTGCTCCAATATTGCCATTCGTGTCCTCCCGGACGGGAATAGAAGTCATGCGGAATTTTTCGGTCGAGGAGTTTAGCATGCAGCGCAACATTGACGTCATAGAAAAAATCTTCTGTTCCGCAATCAAACACTAAAGCTAGAGAATTCGGCTTCAAGAGGTCGAGCATATTGATTATCGTATGCGATTCCCAGCGTTCGGGATATTGGTTTTGCGGTCCCAACCGTAAGGCGATGTCCCAACGATCGGGAAAAGATCGAATGTCGACGCCCCCGCTCATGCTTCCCGCTACGCCGAAAATCTCCTGATGGCGGAATGCAAGATAAAAAGCTCCATGACCGCCCATACTCAAACCGGCGACAGCTCGTCCCGTGCGATCTGCGACCGTGCCGAATCGGGAATCGACAGCAGGAATCAATTCACGGGTTATAAAGGTTTCATATTTATATGAGGGATCTTCTGGACTGTCATAATACCAACTGCTGAATCCTCCATCCGGACAGACTACGATCATTTCATAATGGTCAATCAACGCCTCCAAACCATCGCAATTTTTCAGCCAACCGTTATTCCAAGCATCGCTATATCCATGTAACAAGTAAACCACCGGATATTTTTTTGTCGGCGAATAACCAGCAGGACACAAGACCAATGCGTCTACATTTTTACGCATAGAAGGACTGTAAACCGTCAGTGTGTCAATTCCAACAGCTTTAGTTTGCCATACGCAACAAGATAACAAGAATAATATCCACCAATGTTTCATGTCGTTGTTCTTACAATTCGATTCGTATCGTCGTACCGTTGTCTGCGGTGTATTTTCGGATGCAGGAGCCGTCGCGTTCGATGCGTATATGGAGTTTTTTCCCGGTGCGCTTCACGATGATGTCGTAAGGCCGTTCCGCACAAGCGTACATCCGGCGCAGGGTCATCTGGTTCCATGCGTCGGGCAGTTGGGGTGTGAGCGTGAACGAGCGGAATCCCGTCGGTCGGAATCCGAACATGCCTTCGGTGACGATGCGGCAGTAGAGTCCGCTCTCAGCCGAGAGGTGGCGCTGATCGCCCTCGGGCCACGCTTCGACGGCATAAGGCACATGCTCGCCGAGGAGCCGGGTTTGCGAGTAGAACCGCAGGCGTTCGGTAGCCTCTTCTCGGAAGCCTGCGGCATAAATGCCTCGCAGGGCATAGAGCGTGGTGCGGTCCCAGAACGTGTCGCTTCCGGCTGCGGTCAGCATTCCGTTTTCGGTCCAGAGCCGCGGGGAGAGCAGGGCCGCCACGGTCGCCTCCCGGCGTTCGAAAATATCCGTGACCAGCGGAATGCAGATCCACGAACGCAGGATGTCGTTGCCCTCGTAATAGCGGTAGGTGGCGTACCCTTCGACCGTTGCACCGAAGAAGCGTTCGATGTTTTCACGCAGCGTTTCGGCCCTGCGGCGGTATTCGTCAGCCGTTGCGGCCGTCCGGTCTGCTCGGCGAGCCATGCCGCGGAGCGCAGGGCGTCGTAGTAGAGCGACGAGGTGCAGAGATTGGCATCGCCGGCCGGGAAACGTTTTTCCAGTTCGTCGGCTTCGGAAGCGACGACGCCGTGTTCGTTGAGTTTGCGCCGGCAGTATTCGAGCGTCCATTCGATGAGCGGCCACAAGGCTTCCGCCGCGCGGATGTCGCCCATTTGAAGGGCATAGCGCCCTGCGCCGTAAGCCAGCATCGCTGCATCGCCGCGGTCGAATGGACCGTAGGTGTCGTATCCCTCAGCGATCACCGACCATGGAATGTACCGGTATTCGGGATTCATGTAGCGGGCGAAATGCAGGAAACTGTTCAGGGCCGCTTCGTTGCCTTTGGCGTAACCTAACTGCGGGAAGAAAGGATTCACATACTCAGGTTGGTCGTTGCACCAGATGGCGGCGTAGTAGACGCCTCCGGGAGCGTGGAGGAGTCCTCCGCGTGTGCGGAAAACGGACTCTGCGGCGCGGACCTTGGCCAGTGCGAACATCGTGTTGAGCACGGGTTCTGGCGACTCTAAACTCAGATTGCCGCACACCTCGGCGACAAAGGCTTCGCGTTGCGCCCGTTCGGCAGAGATGTCGAGGGGCAGTTCGACTTCGGGCGTTTTGAGCCCGCGCACCGAAGCTCCGAAAATGCACGTTTCGCCCGGCGCAAGCCGGAGGGTTCTGCTGCGGACGAAATCCGTCGCCGCAATGAGCGTATAACTGCCCTCGACTCCGGCGTCGGCGTCGGTGCGAATTTCGTCGCGCACGGGGTTCAGCTCGACGGCGACGGTGGTCGGTCCGGCGTTGCGGAGAGTGTATTGCTCACAGAATGCCGCCCGTGCGGGTGAGGGGAACAGGCAGCGCGTCACTTCGATGTCGCCGTATCGGCTCACGACGGTCAACAGGCCGTCCAGACGGAGGTATTCGACCTGCTCGGCAGCGAGCGCTTTCCCGTCGATGCGTACGGCGTCGAGGAAATTCTGCGGGAAATCGCGGGTCAGTCCGCCGAACGTGTCATTGGGAAGCATGCGCAGCATGGGCCATACGAGCGTACGGGTCAGCGTGAAGCGTCCGTCACTCTCCACGCCATAGTGCAGTCGTGCGGATATTTGTTCTCCGCTCATCTCCACATGGTCATTATGGGGCAGTCGGCTGCCGTCTACTGACCAACGAATGGCGTGGTCGTTGGCAATGGTCCAGCGGGTCTGCGGGGCAGGGGGTTGGGCCGACGCCGTCGTCAGGGCGCAAAAGGCAAGAAGAGATAGATACTTTTTCATGATTCGTTTTATAGTTTGAAAGATAGTGTCGCCCGAAAACCTGCGGGCAAGGCTCCGATTTTGAACAAGAATTTACAAGGTTCGACGATGTGTTCTTTTTCGAAGTTATGGAATGCAAGGGCGTCTGCCGTGATTCGGAACTTCACGGTGCTGGGCTGATCCGGCGGGTAATTAAAGACTGCATCTCATTAACGAGCGGATCGATATAGGTAATACGCATGTCTGCAATTATAGATTATTCTTTATAAAAGACAAACAATCCGCAAAGACCCACGGTGCACACGCAAAAAATTATTTAAAGGCCAATTATCTAACTGAGATCGATTCTCATGGGCATACGGAGCTTCGGCTTCATTTTTTGCATATTTTTCACATTTGCCCGTGGGTAGGGGTGTCTGGTTTGTCTTTAATATACAAGGTTTAAAAAATGCAACCGTATGAAGAAACAAATTCCAACCCTAAAACGACATCCTGCCGGTAGGTGGCTATCCCTATTGTTTGGATTGCTATTCACGATTACCGCTTCGGCTCAGGAGGTGAAAGTAACTGTTAATGTCGATCGGCAACCATTAGAGAAAGTATTGTCGTTGCTTGAACAACAGACGGGCTATCGCTTTTTTTACAGCAACGACCATGTCTCCGGAAAAGCTCCGGTCACTATCAAAGTTTCGAAAGAGGCTCTATCGGCTGTTCTCAAGCAAATTCTGCCTGAGCGCAATCTCACATACAAAGTTGTAAAACAGCAAATAATCCTATCGAATGTCAAGTCAGCGGCATCGGAAGCAAAGATTACCGTCCGTGGTCGTGTGACCGACAGCGCAGGCGAGCCTCTTATTGGGGTGTCGGTAACATCCGGCACTGCAGGCGTTACCACAGACATCGATGGCAACTATTCGATTCAGGTCCCTGCCGGGGCTACGCTGCTTTATTCATATGTAGGCTGTGTGTCGGTGCACAAAAAAGCATCGGATGATAACCCGCTCGACATCGTAATGGTCGAAAACGCCGAACTTCTTGACGACGTTGTGGTCATCGGTTATGGCACTATGGATAAAAAGGAATTGACCTCGGCTATAAGTCACGTAAGCGAGAAAGACTTTCTCTCCATCAGTTCATCAGACCCGGCTTCGCTTATCAAAGGTAAAGTGCCGGGTGTTTCGATTGTTAATACCGGTGCTGCCGATCCTAATGTGACATCGAGCATACAGATACGCGGTGTCAATTCTCGTCAGGCCGGTCTTGGCCCGCTCATCGTAATCGACGGCGTTCCAGGTGGCAGCCTTCAAAACGTGAACCCCCAAGACATCGCCTCTTTCGATGTGCTTAAAGACGGCGCGGCATCGGCCATTTATGGCACGCGCGGCACCAACGGCGTAATACTTGTCACAACCAAGAAAGGCAGCAAAGACGGTAAGGTGCACACTTCCTATGCCCTCACTCTATCGTGGGATAAAATGAAGAAAGAACTCGACATGATGAGTGCCGATGACTTCCGTAAAGTCCGTCTCGCATGGGGCGATACGGGAGGAGGTGATCTCGGCGGCAACTACGACTGGCTCGACGGTGTTAGCCGTACCGGTTTCTCCCACAAGCACACGATGAGTCTTTCGGGTGGTAACGAGCGCACCAGCTACCGCGTCAGTGTCGACTACCGTGATGCCCACGGTATTGACCTGCGCTCCAAACGAGAGGAGTATGGTAGCCGCGCCTCTATTACACACACTACGAAAGGCGGTCTGTTTACTTTTACTGTCAACCTCGCACCGCGCGTGATATCAAGCGACAATTCCGACTGGAGCGTTTTCAAACTCGCTCTTGAGACCAACCCTACTACGCCTCTGATGGACCCTACCAATCCGTCGATGTACTATAATTTCGTAGGTCAGGCAGCCAGCACAAACCCCGTTGAGACCCAAAAACTTGTCAAATCACATACAGACATGCGTTTGCTCGACTGGGATGCCACGGCAAGGCTCAATCTGCTCCCATTGTTGTCGAAAAAGATATCCAGCCCCATCATCCTCAACACCCAACTGACTTTCGCCGACAGGCAATATAGCTACGACCGATCGGGCTTCACTCCCTCTAATACAACAATCGCTGTAAACAGCGGACATTCGGGTCAGGCTTCTCGTTCTAATGATGTAGAACGTATGTATCAGCTTGAGTGGCTGACGAATTTCGCTGCCAGATTCGGTAAAAACAACATTAAGGCCATGGTAGGATACAGCTATGCCTATTGGCATAATAGCGGTTTCAATGCCGCAAATTCCGACTTTGCCAACGACGGCGTTACATCCGATAACCTTGGTTCTGGTGAATATGCTTCCGAAGAAGGTATAATCGGCATGGGTAGCTACCGTAATGATTGCAAGCTCATATCTTTTTTCGGTCGCGTAAGCTATGATTGGAATGGGAAATATTTCGTAACAGCCTCGCTGCGCCACGAAGGTTCATCGAAGTTCGGCGCCAAACACAAATGGGGCAATTTCCCGGCTGTATCGGTCGGCTGGCGCATAAGTCAGGAGTCTTTCATGGAGAATGCCCGCGGCTGGCTCAATGAACTCAAAATCCGTGCTGACTACGGCGAAACCGGCAATCAGGATTTCAGCAGTTATCAGTCGATTCCTACGATGAAAGGCTTCGGCCATTACCTTATCGACGGTAAATTCGTTCAGGTTTGGGCTACGGAAAACAACGTCAACCCCGATCTTCATTGGGAAAAAAGCAAAAACTGGAACGTAGGCATCGACTTCTCGATGTTCAATAATCGCTTCGGAGGTTCACTCAACTATTATAACCGCCGCACCGAAGATTTGCTGGGAACGTATCATGTCGCTGTGCCGCCTTTTGTACATGAGGGTGCCACGGTTAATGTAGGCTCAATGTCGAATCAGGGCTTCGAGTTCGAACTCGATTTCACCCCCGTTGCAACCCGAAAGTTCACCTATAGTTTCAATGTGATAGGTTCTACGAACAAAAACAAATTCATAAGTTTCAGTAATTCGAATTATATCGGAGAAGACTACTACGATGAGGCCGCTGTCGAAGGCCCCTTTTTAGGTTATTATCTTCAGCGTATTGAAGTGGGACAGCCTGTGGGCAACTTCTACATGTGGCGTTATGCCGGTATAAATGACGCTGGCGAATGGATGGTATATGACAAAGATGGTGATATTATCCAGATGGCGCTGGCGGACGAAACCGACCGCGCAATCGTAGGCAATGGTCTGCCCAAATTCAACCTCTCCACCACCCACAACTTCCGCTATCGCAATTTCGACTTGTCTCTCTTTTTCCGGGGCGCTTTCGGCTTCGACATATTCAATGTCCATGACTATTATTATGGCACTCGCAAGTTTACCGGCAACGTGCTCAAGAAAGCCTTCGGCAAAAATTTCGCTATAAGCCCCACGGCGTCGCACGCTGTTACTGACTACTTTCTTGAGCGTGGAGACTATTTCAAACTCGATCAGTTGACCTTGGGATACACGTTCAAAACTCACAATTATCGCTTCATCGACGGCGTGCGCATTTATGGCACTGTTAACAACGTGTTTACAATCACGAAGTTCTCGGGCGTCGATCCGTCGACATACAATGTCAACGGCCTTACACCGGGTGCATCAAGTACACGCACCTATTATCCGAGCACCCGACAATTTATTCTCGGAGTGCAAGTAGATTTCTAATCATCACTATCAAACGACCATGAAATTAATCCGCAATATACTATCAACGATAGTGGTCTGTGGCGTCCTTGCGGGATGCACCGACCTTGACGAGACCCTCTATAGTTCTGTAGGTACGCAGAATTACTATCATACCGCACTCGACGTCAAACGTGTGGTCTATCGCCCTTTCGAACACGCCTATTGGACAGTTACTCAATTCCATACCCCACAGGAGTTGACCGGCGACCAGTTGATTACTCCGCAACGTGACGGCTGGTGGGACGACAGCGGCGTATGGCGTATGTTGCAATATCACCAATATGATCAATATGCCCCTTATTATACCCATATCGGCGGAATGTGGGTTGCCGGGTTTCAGGGCGTGGGTGAGTGTAATTTCGTCATTGAAGAACTCGCGCGTCTCAATCCAAACGATTTCGGCCTTACCAGAGCTGATTTCAACAATTTTACTTCGCAGGCACGCGCTCTTCGTGCATGGTTTTACATTAAGCTCTTCGATGCATTCCGCAATATCCCCATTTGGACGGATTTCAGCAAATCGTTGCCCAAAGATATCAAACAGGCTCCTCCCACAGAAACCTTCAGGTTCATAGAAAAAGAGCTTCTCGAATGTCTCGACCCTATCGAGCAGAAACAGAGTCTCGGTAGTCAGTCAAATGTTCAGGGACGCTGGACCAAGGCTGGCGTTGCCGCATTGCTTGTGCGGCTCTACCTCAACGCGGAAGCATGGATTGGCGAAGACCGCTATGATGACTGCGCAAAGTATGCACAACGAATCCTCGACGGTGAATACGGGCCCTACAAGGTCGAAGACCGCTGGGATGCCGTATTCGATTGGAACAACGACACCAGCGATGAAATGATTTTTGGCTTCCCATCGTCGGGAGGATATACCTATTGGGCTTATCAGCAGGAAACCCACTGGTGTACCGTACCTCATAACTCGAATAAGTATTTCGGCGACATTAAATGCAAGGCCGGTACACACAATTCCCAGTTCGCCTGTTCGCCCAGTTACGACCTCTACGGCAAACTCTACAACTATGAGTTAGGCATGACCGTGAACAAGTTCCGCAAATACCCCGACGACTGCCGAATGGTAAAATATCGCAATCTCGGCAACAGCAGGCGCGAAGGCATGTTCGTCTATGGCTATCTTGAATATCAGGAAGGCGGCAAAACGAAACGTCTCACGGCCACAGGACAGAACTATACGATCTATATTCGCGACGCTGTCGGCCTTTTCCACGACTTGGCTCCGACCCAGTGGCCCAACAACAAGGAAAGCAATCTCAGTACCGGTGACCATAATTCTGGATGGCATTTCGCCAAATATCCGTTCTATGCCGACAGTGACGAGGGCCAACTCGAAAGTGACTACGCTGAAATACGTCTTCCAGAGATAATCTACTCGCTTGCAGAGTGCAAACTCCGCGAAGGCGAAATTGATGCCGCAGCCAAGTTGCTCAATACCGTTCGCCGCCGCTATTATCCTGAAAAGAATTACAGCACCGTACTCATCTCACCCGAAGGCAAAGCTGAACTCGATATGGACGAGATGCTCGATGAGTGGGGCCGCGAGTTTCTTGCTGAAGGACGTCGGCGCACCGACCTCATACGCTTCGGCAAATTTTCGACAGGCCGCTGGTGGGACAAGAACCCCGACGCCGACGACCATTATCAGATTTTCCCACTGACCACACAGGTGCTTAATACCAACAGCAATTTGAAACAGAATCCCGGATATTAATTCTAAAATAGCATTTACGATGTTTAAAATCAGGCATATACTTTTGTTGTCAGTAGCCTTGTGTCTCTTTGTCGCCACGGCATGCGAAGGCGAGAAAGAACTGAAGGTACTCAGCGGCAAGTTGCCATCGAAAGTCAAGGCGCTTTACCTTGTCGGTAATACCACGCCCAATAATCCGACATGGGATATCGATAAACTCGACCTGCTTGTCCAGTCGGAAGAAGACCCTTACTTGTGGACGTATCAGGGCATTCTCAATCCGGGGACATTTAAACTTTGCTTCAGAACCGGTACATGGGCACAACCTTTCATTCACCCCATGATTAACGAAGAACCTATCGGTACCCAGAATGTAACCGATAAAAAGATGCAATCACCGCGACAAGGTGGAGAAGACGAACTTTGGAAAGTGACAGATAGCGGCGTGTATACGCTGACGTTCGACTTAAGTGACTTCACATGGAGCAGCATCTACGAAGGAGAGCAGCCCGAAGAGCCGTTGAGCAACGTATACCTTCTCGGCAACGTTACGCCTAACAATCCCGACTGGGAGATAAACTATCCCGACCAGCTCATCCCTTCTGAAGATAAAGCTAACGTGTATATCTATCGTGGTATCCTCAATCCGGGTACATTTAAACTCTGCTTCGAAATAGGTACTTGGGCTCAACCCTTTGTGCATCCCCTAGTCGATGGAGAGGAAATCGGTACGGAGACCATCGTCGACAGATCCATGCAGGCCCCGCGCCGCGACGCTCCCGATGAACTGTGGAAAGTGACCACACGCGGCTACTACACTCTCAGTTTTAACCTTGGCAACAACACCTATAGCAGTATATATGACGGCAAGGTGGACGAAGAATAACTGGTAGGTCGAGGCTGGTAAATATTTCATAAAGACCTCCCAAATGAATCTTAAATAGAAACTACATTGGATAACGACATGAAAGTAAAATATATAACTGTATTGGTATTGGCTTTGTGTGCCATATTGTTGGTGGGCGCCTGCAAGGATAACGGTTTCAACGAAATGAAGACCCCGTCGAGTTACGATAAAGTCTCACTGCCGCCGCTCCCACAGATAGAGGATATGCACTCTTATAAGGCACCTCTATACTGGTCTATATACGAATATATGAAAACCGGCGAATCCGAAGGCCGCGGCCTTGATGAGTGCGTATATACTCTCGAACAATGGATAGAAGTGCTAGACTGGGTAAAGAAAGAGTTGTTGCCCTATGGTTACGACATGGTGTGTACAGACGGCGCCGGCACATTCCGCGCTGAAAATGGTTCGCCGTACATGACTCACCAATCATCGCTGGCTTTCAAGGATTTGGTCAAAGCTGCGCATGAGCGTGGCATACGCGTAGGTATTTACGACAACCCCATGTGGATACACTGTGACAAAGATGTGCTGATACCGGGAACGCAGTATACCGCAGGCTCGCTGATCTATGACCCTAATAGCGATGATTTTGTAGAGCACCCCGGTCATCAGGACATATGGCATGTTTGGGGACTGGCTACACATCCGGGCGCACGCGAATGGATCGACGGTTTCTTTAAATACTATCATGAAATGGGTGTCGACATGATTCGTATGGATTTTCTCAACTGGTATGAGGATGGTTACAGCCGTCTCGAACAAGACTATTGTGGTCCCGGTTACGGTCGTGTGAACTATGCCAAAGCACTATCATGGTGCGCCGAGTCGGCTAAAAAGTACGGTATCTTTCTCTCACTTGTAATGCCCAACCTCTACAACGGCGCCGAACTTGAGTCGAAATACGGCAACATGTTTCGTATAGTAAGCGATACATGGGAGGGGACATGGAGTTTTACTTCCGGCTATGAGAGAGGCAAGAGTTGGCCCAATTGGCCTAATTGCCGGAATCAATTCGACGGTTTCACCTACTGGAGTCACCTCGCCGGCAAAGGTAAAGCGATACTCGACGGTGACTTCACACGTCTCAATACTTACGCCTCCGATGCTGAGAAAGAGTTTGTAATTTCGTTGCAACTGCTTGCTGGCGGCCCCATTGCTGCTAGCGACCGACCCACGACCATCGGCGATAATTTACGCTTTTATACAAACATCGAGATGCTGGCTCTCAACACCGACCGTTTTGTCGGTCATCCACTCGACAAAACCCTTAATAGCCAAGGCAGCAATATATGGCACGGTACCATGACCGACGGTAGCCATATTGTGGGCTTTTTCAACCGGGAGGACGAGCCCAAGGAATTCTCTCTGCATCTCTCTGAACTCGGTCTTTCCGGCGAATACAAGGTACGTGACCTTTGGCGTCACGCCAACGAAGGTATGGCTTCCGAACTGCACCCAACCGTGCCTGCTCATGGCTGTAAAATCGTAAAACTAACAAATGACATACAGGGTACCGATGTACCTGAAAAAATCTATTTGCTGGGATCGAATGTCGATGTAAACGGCATGGTTACTAACTGGGATCCGAAGAATCCGACGGCGGTAGTCGATGTTATCGACGGCGAAGCCACACTCGTGATCACAACCACCCAAAAAGAATCGCTGAACGTATATACTGCAACTCCGGAACAAATAGCTGCCGGAGAGGCCGACGGAACCCTTTGGAACAACGACGGACCAATCAATGGCACATCCATCATACCTCTTTCCATGGAAGAATCTGCATGGGGCAGAATTCAGTTCGTGAAAAACAACAGTTTCCTTGACATACCCTGTGCCGGAATCTGGACCATAAAATACACCGACGATATCTCCAAAGCGATTGTTACGTATAAGGCTGCTCTTCGCCCCGATACGCCTGAAAAAATCTATTTGCTGGGATCGAATGTCGATGTAAACGGTATGGTCACTAACTGGGATCCGAAGAATCCGACGGCGGTAGTCGATGTTATCGACGGCGAAG
>OCPX01002301.1_pt1 | contig 12270 bp, 9 predicted proteins | sample 1538771 | NCBI WGS metagenome assembly OCPX01 (sample SAMN04571725, study PRJEB22368) | human gut metagenome | biome: human gut; material: stool | host: Homo sapiens | place: Luxembourg | collected 2012-11-01 | reverse complement strand
CAGCTTGCGCTGACCAGAATCACGCACCAAGTCTCACGTGCGTTCGACTTGAACAGAAATTTTTGGAATCTCAAGTATAAGATTAATAGGTGTATATCAGATGGGAGATGACTCCCACCTCTATAGGTGGTGAGAAACAAGCTAGTATCAGTGGTGGGAGCCAATCCCCCATCTGATATAGCCTCCGGCAGGATTACAGAGGTGCGCAGTTGAAGTATGTCATGCAATTGCATGACGCGCACCTCGCAACAAGAATGCCGGAGCATTCTTGAAATTAGGTTTAGTCAGTTTAGAAAGAAGAGAATAGCGTGAAGAAAAATAAGTATGAGATTGATATGTGCAATGGCACGATCATGGATAAACTGATCTCCTTTGCACTTCCATTGATGTTGTCAGGCGTCTTGCAGCTCATGTTCAACGCAGTGGATATTATTGTAGTGGGAAGATTCAGCGGAAGTCAGGCGCTGGCAGCGGTAGGTTCTACGACAGCGCTGATCGCAGTTTTTACAAATTTATTTATTGGAATTTCACTGGGGGCAAATGTACTGGCTGCCCGTTTCTATGCGGCAGGTCGTGACAAAGAAATGTCAGAAACGGTACATACGGCAATTATGCTGGCGCTGATCAGTGGCATCGTGATGGCATTTGTCGGCGTGATCTTTGCAAAAGGGGCACTGGAATTGATGGGAACACCGGATGATGTCATCAATTTATCCACGTTATATATGCGGATTTATTTCTGTGGAATGCCGTTTTTTATGTTGTACAACTATGGTGCAGCGATTCTGCGTGCGGTGGGAGATACGAAGCGGCCGCTGATCTTTTTGCTGATCTCCGGTTGTACGAATGCGGCATTGAATCTGCTGCTTGTCATCAAATTTGATATGGACGTGGCAGGTGTCGGCATTGCGACCGTTATTTCACAGCTGATCTCCTGTGTACTGGTTTTGCGGTGTCTGCATAATACGGACAGCAGCTATCGACTGTATTTTTCAAAATTGAAGATCAAAAAAGCATATATGCTGCAGATTTTTCAGGTTGGAATCCCGGCGGGAATCCAGAGTACTGTTATTAATCTGTCAAATGTATTGCTGCAGTCATCCGTAAACTCTTTTGGTTCTACAGCGATGGCAGGTTACACGGCGGCAAACAACCTGTTTGGATTTTTGTATGTATCCGTCAACTCTGTGACACAGGCGTGCATGAGTTTTACAAGTCAGAATTACGGTGTTGGAAAACTGAAACGAATGGATCGTGTGCTGCGTGACTGCATCATTCTGACGGTGAGTGTGTCACTGGTGATTGGTGTCGGCGTGTATGTGTTTGGACCGGAGATTCTGCAGATTTACACGACAGATCCGGATGTGATTCAGTGTGCGATGGAGATTTTGCTGTATACAACGGTAACGTATTTCTTCTGCGGTCTGATGGATCTGTTCCCGGGCGCGCTGCGTGGCATGGGGCATTCTGCGGTGCCGATGATCCTGTCTGTTATTGGAACGGTAGGAACGCGAATCTTATGGATTTACGGTATTTTCCCGACACACAGATCCCTGTCAATTTTATTTATTTCTTATCCGGCGTCATGGATTCTGACAATCATCATGCAGGTGATCTGCTTCTATTTTGTAAGACGGCATGTGCATCGGACACATAAAGATACAGAGAGTCTGGCAGAAGCATAGATAAAAATGTAGGAAAACGGATTGTCGAACAGGAGCAGGCAGGAAATACAAGAGCGGAATGAAGAAAATACTTGCCTGCATTGCTGAAGATAAATATATTTCTGCTTTTATTAGAATAATTTTCTTCCATTTTCACATAATAGCATTACAAGCAAAATATGGCATGTGAAGAAAGAACATCCATGCACACGAATCATGGAGGAAAAATATGAAAGCAACAGGAATTGTACGGCGGATCGATGACCTTGGGCGTATCGTTATTCCGAAAGAAATCCGAAGAACCCTGCGTATCCGGGAGGGCGACCCGTTGGAGATTTTTACAGATCAAAACGGGGCAATCGTGTTGAAAAAGTATTCTCCAATCGGAGATCTGAGTACGTTTGCGGGGCAATATGCACAGGGACTTGCGGCGGCATCAGGAAGTCTGGTCTGCGTGATGGATCGGGATCATATCATTGCGGCAGCTGGAAATGGGAAAAAGAATTATGACGGAAAGCCGGTCAGTCGGGAACTGGAACAATTTATTGAATCACGGGGGTGTCAGGTGACAGGTGCGCAGGAAAAAGAGTGCCGGAAGCTGACACTTGACGATAATATGCAGTATCAGACGCAGGCGCTGGCAACAATCATCTGTGAGGGAGATGCCATTGGTGCGGTGGCATTGTGCAGTGCGGAAATGCCGGATCATGTCGGAGAAGTGCAAGGAAAGCTGGCGCAGGCGGCAGCGGTGTTTCTGGCGAAACAGGTGGAACAGTAAATCTTGTCTGTCTGTGTAAATGGAACAAGTTAGAAAAAACTCCAAGGCAAGGCGGTAGACTGATTTCCGTTATCGGAGCGAGCATAGCCCGACCGCGGGAGTGTGTTTGAGGCAACAGCTGTTTTTGCTGTTGGCAAGTTCGCGGAAGCGGTCGGAGATAGGCGGCGCAGCGAAGATAGGAAATCGGTCGTGCCTGCATTGGAGTTTTTTCAAACTTGTTCCCTAAACGACAAACAAGAATTTCCTTAAAAAAAGAAAAACAGTGTTATTTTTAAATTGTTTTATAACAAAAGATGTGCTCTTTGTGTTAGTATAAAATACGAACAAACATTTGGTGTGGTCTTACAGACGTTTTTAAGGAGATAACTATTTTATGAAATTTATACATATCGCAGATGTGCATCTGGGCGTCACACCGGACGCAGGAATGCCCTGGAGTGAGACACGCAGCCGGGACATCTGGAACAGTTTTCGTTTTATGATCGAGCAGGTGCGCAGACAGCAGGCAGATCTGCTTTTGATCGCGGGAGATTTGTTTCACCGGCAGCCGTTAAAGCGGGAATTAAAAGAGATTGCGGCATGGTTTGCAGAAATCTCGGATACGGAAATCGTATTGATCGCGGGAAACCATGATTATCTGCATCCGAAGTCTTATTATCGCAGCTTTGAATGGCCGGAGAATGTACATTTTATTGGAACGCGGGATCTGTCAGCCGTTTCTCTGGAGCGGATTCACACCACTGTATTGGGATGCAGTTTTTGGAATCAGGAAGATACCAGAGCGGTATATCATAGAGATATTTTGCAAAAAGTGTTGCAGAATGCGAATACGGTGAAAAATCATCGAGAGGCAGAGTATGATGTGCCATTCATGCGTGGAACAGGAGCATTTGAGCGATTCGCAGATTCAGGACAGGTAGATCACAGGCGGAGAAATTTTCAGATCCTGCTTGGACACGGCGGCGATGACAGACATCATCCATTTCGTGCAAATGACATCGCAGAAGCTGGATTTGACTATGCGGCTTTCGGTCATATTCACAAAGTGGCGCAACTGATTCCGGGAAAAGTGGTGATGGCGGGTTCTCTGGAACCCACAGACTGTAATGATTTCGGTCCACACGGATTCTGGATGGGGGAACTGACAGAACGTGGCACATCCGTTTCTTTTTATCCGATCAAAAAATGTGAATACATTCAGCAGGAAATCAATGTGACACCGGAACTGTCTGCCTATGCGGTGTCAGAACTGGTGCGGCAGGAATTGCAGAGTCGGAAGCCGTATCAGATCTCACATGTTATTTTGCGCGGATATCGTGATGCAGAGACAGAGCTGCCATTGGATGAAATCGCAGAGATGGAGCGTGTAGTGCGCGTGGTGGATGAGACAGAACCGGATTATCAGTTTGACCTGTTAAAACAGAAATACGACGGCACGTTACTGCAAAAATATATCGAAGTGATGGAGCAATGCCCGAATCTGGAATTACGGAAAAAAGCATTGTATTACGGCGTTCAGGCAATGCTGGATACCGCAGAAGAAGGGCGGGAGAGGATAGGATGATCATCAGACAGGCAGAGATTCAAAAATTTGGCAAACTGGAAAAGGAGCAGTATCGTTTTTCCCCGCAGATCAATATCATCTATGGTCCGAACGAATCTGGAAAAAGTACCTTAATGCAGTTTCTGAAGGCGATGATGTATGGGTTGGAGAAAAGCCGGGTTCGAAAAACGCTGGATACTTATAAAAAATATGAACCCTGGGATGCGCCGGCGTATTTTGCCGGTTCCATGGTTTTTGAGACCGGGGAACAGCAGTTTCTTCTGGAACGCAATTTTTATTATAAAGAAAAAAGTACACGTCTGGTAAACATTCGTGACGGAGAAGAACTTTCGGTGGAATGCGGAGATCTGGATATGCTGCTTGGAAATGTCAGCGCCGGTGCTTACGAAAATACCTTTTGTATCGGTCAGGAACAATCAGTACCGGGACGCGAGCTTGGGGTGCTTCTGGAGGATGAGCGCAGCAATCTGGCGCAGACCGGAAGCGGTGATTTTTCATTATCAAAGGCATTGCAGAATCTGGAACAGAAGCGGAAAAGCAAAGAAAAACAGAAAAAGGAGCTGGAACAGCAGCGACTGGCGGATATCCGACAACTGGAAGTAAAACAACAGATGATGGAAGCGGATATAGCTGCCCTGAAAGCACAGCAGGAGAAACAGGGAACGCGAAAACAGAATGTGCAGGAACAGGTAAAGCAGCTAAAACAGGCGGCAGAGCCGGTGCTTTCGGAATATCGTACCGTCTGCCGGCGGGAACAGGAATTGCAGAAAGTGGTTCGACAGGTGCAGTTAAATACCGGGCGAAAGCATTTAAAGAAAGAAAAGGAGCAGCGGCAGCAGCAAAAGTCAGAACATCGTGCAGACTTTTCTCCGCTTTTGTTACTGGGCGTTGCCGGTTTGATTCTGGCTCCGATTTTAAGGGCGTATTTGGATGGATTTCAAAAAATAGCACCGATTTTGAATGTGATCTGTATTGCTTTCATTCTGGCAGGACTTATTTTGGCATATGGCAGACAAAAGAAAGTTCAGGAAGCGGAAACAGAAGCAGCAGAGGAAGATGCAGGAGTAGCATACGGTGATGAGGAGGTATACCAAAAGGCTGCAAAGCAGCTTGCGTCGTTTCAACAGAAGAAATCTGCATTGGAACAGCAGATAGAAACCTTTCAGGAGCAGAAAAAAGCACTTCAGATGCAGGAGGCAAGGCAGGAAGGTTCCGGGGATCAGATCATTGGTCAGATACAGGAAAAAGAAGTGGAAGCTGCAAATCTGACAGAACAGCTGCAGGAACTGCAGTTTCAGACGGCGCAGGAGAAGGCAGCAGATCAGGATATTCAGGCGCTTGCGCTGGCAGCGGATACGATGCAGCGACTGGCATCTGGAATGTCAAAAACGCTGGAGCATGTGCTGAATCGGGAAATGTCGGAGATTTTATCACAGATTACCGGAAATGCACATGGGCAGCTTCAGGTTTCCGAAGAACAGGGCATCGTATTGTCGGAACATCAAAAGAGCCGTGCGCCGGAAGCCTACAGTCAGGGAACGAAGCAGCAGGCATATTTTGCCTATCGTATGGCAGCAGGAAAACTGCTAGCGAAAGAAGAAGCGTTGCCGTTTTTGCTGGATGAGGCTTTTGCAGGTTATGATACGGAGCGTCTGCGTCAGACGTTACGCTGGCTTGCCAGGCAGGAGAATCAGATTTTTCTTTTTACCTGCAGGGAGATGGAGGCAGAAGTACTGAGAGAAGAAGGAATTCCTTTTTCTGAGATACACATGTAAAAGCAGAATATGATGTACTCTCGGAGTCTTTCGAAAACGATGAATTCTGAGCGTACATTATGGAAAAAGGGTTGTATCTGTTTTTCAGATGTGATAGTATAAGTACAATTTCATAGAGAAAGATAATTGGTGCTGTCCGTTTCTGAAAAACTGCTGAAACAGATTTGGAAAAATAAGTAGCGATGCAGCTTTACGACAGGTTATGTTGTAAATTGGAGGCGTGGAACGGTTAAAAGGGAAACAGGTGTGATTCCTGTACGATCTCGTCACTGTGATAAGGGAGTATGGATTCGATGATTTGTCACTGATGCAAGTGCATTGGGAAGGCAGAATCTGTATGATGATCTTTCAGCCAGGAAACCTGCCATTTGTCTGGTACAGGGTGAATCCCATGATCACGAGTAATTGGTCGTACTGTTTTGGAAGTCAGTTTTGAATTCCTTTGAATGGCATTTACTCCGCTTGAGAATCTTAAGCGGAGTTTTGTTTTGGTGGAAATGATTTTATTTCCGGGTGGATACCGTACCCTGTGGAAGAAATCACTTATTTTCATTATACGAGGAGAGAATAAACATGAAAAAGAGAATTGTAGCCTTAATGGCAGTATTCACCATGGCAGTCGGATTGCTTGGCGGATGCGGAAACAAGAATGCAGACACAAACACAACAAGCGCGCAGAGTGAGACAGAGACAGATCAGGAAGCAGCAGACAAAGTAGCGGCTCTGATTGATGCCATCTATGTACAGGAGCGTACAGACAAAACAGATGAGCAGTGTGCAGCAGCAAAAGAAGCATGGGATAAACTGACCGATGCACAGAAGGCACTGGTAGAGGGTGAAAATGCAGATCCGGATTACTTCGGCAGAGATACCGGAGATGCGTCCAAAGACGATCCGTTAAATGAGGACGGAATCGGTGAGAACGAACTTCTGGTAGTAAGTTTTGGTACATCCTTCAATGACAGCCGTGCAGCAGATATCGGCGGTATTGAGAAAGCACTTCAGACTGCATATCCGGACTGGTCTGTAAGACGTGCATTTACCGCACAGATCATTATCAATCACGTTCAGGCAAGAGATGGTGAAAAAATCGACAACGTAGAGCAGGCTTTACAGAGAGCCGTTGATAACGGTGTAAAAAATCTGGTGGTACAGCCGACACATTTAATGCATGGTGCAGAGTATGATGAGTTAGTTGATACTCTGGATAATTACAAAGATAAATTTGAGACAGTTACTGTAGCAGAACCGTTACTTGGTGAAGTTGGTACAGATGCCACAACTGTCAATGAAGATAAAGCAGCTGTAGCACAGGACATCACAGCAGAGGCAGTAAAGACAGCCGGATATGATTCCTTAGAGGCAGCAAAAGAAGACAGTACAGCATTTGTATTCATGGGACATGGTACATCCCATACAGCAAAAATCAGCTATAGCCAGATGGCAGCTCAGATGAAAGATCTTGGATACGATAACGTATTTATCGGAACCGTAGAAGGTGAGCCGGAAGAGACCGCTCATGAGCAGGTAATCGAAGAAGTACATGCAGCAGGATATAAAAATGTAATCTTAAGACCGTTAATGGTTGTTGCAGGAGATCATGCAAACAACGATATGGCTGGCGATGATGGCGATTCATGGAAGAGCCTGTTTAAAGCTGCCGGATATTTTGACAAAGTAGATACACAGATCGCAGGTCTTGGTGAGATTCCGGAAATTCAGCAGATTTATGTAGCACATACAAAAGCTGCCATTGAATCTCTGGGTGATGCTGTAACATCAAGCGATGCAGTCACAGCAACATCTGCGCTGGAAGACGGTACTTATACTGCAAAATTTAACACAGACAGCAGCATGTTCCATGTAAATGAGGCAGATAACGGTTGTGGTACATTAACAGTCAAAGATGGCAAAATGACCATGCATATCAGACTGGTTTCCAAAAAGATCGTAAATCTGTATGTTGGAACCGCTGCGGATGCAGAAAAAGATGGTGCAGAGCTGTTACAGCCGACATCTGAGGAAGTTACTTACAGTGACGGAACAACGGAAGAAGTATACGCATTTGATGTGCCGGTGGAAGCACTGGATCAGGAGTTTGATCTGGCAATCCTTGGAACAAAGGGAACATGGTATGATCACAAAGTAAGCGTATCTGACGCTCAGAAAGCAGAGTAGATCAGCGGTAAAATATTGAGAAGATAAGATACAGGGAGAGTAGAAAAATCATGCTTTCCCTGTATTTCATCAATGAAGAAAGTAAAATGCAAAGTAAGGATAGTGTATGAAAAAAAGAATAGCAGCAGTTATTTTATCTATGGTTTTAGGCGCTGGCATGCTGGCAGGATGTGGTCAGAAAAATACGACTGATGCAGATGCGTCTTCAACTACCGAAGTTAGTGCGGATGCAGAAAAAGCAGACAGTGCAGCGACAGACAGCAGTGCGGAAGATGCGAATGTTCTGGAAGACGGCACTTACAGTGTAAACGTGGAGCTGAGTGGCGGCAGCGGCAGAGCAACCGTGGATTCTCCGGCAACCGTAACCGTGACGGACGGTCAGGCAATGGCAACCATCGTCTGGAGCAGTACCCATTACGATTACATGATCGTAGATGGAGAAAAATATATGAATGAAAATGAAGGTGGCAACTCTACCTTTACTTTCCCGATTGATGGCGTGCCTTGTGAGATGGATGTGGTAGGGGATACCACTGCTATGAGCACACCGCATGAAATCGATTATACATTGAAATTCTCATTTCCAGCGAATGTGAGTTTCAATGAGCTGAACAGTGAGGGGCGTATGGATCTTTCATATGCCGATCAGTTCAGCGTAGAGCAATATGGAGCATATAAATTAGTAACGATCGTGGATGGCGGTCGTTTTTTGCTTATTCCAAAGGGAGTATCGGTTCCGAAGGATGTGCCATCGGACATTGTTGTTTTGCAGCAACCGTTGAAGAATGTGTATCTGGTTTCCAGTGCGGTGATGGATTTGGTGAGCAAGGCAGGAGCGCTTTCCCATATTTCTTTTACCGGAACAAAGGAAAAGGACTGGTACGTGCAGGAGGCAGCGGATGCTATGAAAGCAGGCGCACTGATCTATGCGGGCAAATACAGCGCGCCGGATTACGAACTGCTTTTGAGTAATAACTGTCAGTTTGTCATTGAAAATACGATGATCACCCATAACCCGGAAGTAAAGGAAAAACTGGAAGAACTTGGAATTCCTGTGATGATCGAGCGTTCCAGTTATGAAAAACATCCTCTTGGACGTCTGGAATGGATTCGTCTGTTCGGTGTATTATTTAATCAGGAGCAGCAGGCAAATAAATTTTTTAGAGAGCAGGCAGAGCGTGTCCAGCCGATTCTGGAAAAAGAAAATACCGGTTTGTCGGTGGCATTTTTTGCGGTATCTTCCGATGGAACTATTACAGTACGCAAACCGAACGATTATGTATCTTCCATGATCGAGCTGGCAGGCGGTAACTATTCCCTGAACGGTTATCTGCCGGAAGAAGACAGTGCTTTGTCTACGATGAAAATGCAGATGGAAGATTTCTATGTGGCAGAGAAAGATGCGGATATCCTGATCTATAACGGAACCATTGAGGGAGAACTGACATCTGTAGACGAACTGATCGCAAAAAACAGCCTGTTTGCCGATTTTAAAGCGGTAAAATCCGGACAGGTGTATACCACTGGAAGTAACTTTTATCAGCAGACAAGCATGACCTGTGATTTTATTGAGGATCTGAATAAGGTTCTGATCGGAAGTGATGATACGGATTATCATTTTCTGAAGCATATTCAATAAGATTTTGTGAGGAACGAAGCGTGAAAAAACGGTATACGATATCTTTTATCATTTTAATATGTGCCCTGATCGGATTATTCTTGTGGAATGTGGGTGTGGGAACGGTAGAACTTTCCCTGTCTGATCTGCCGGAGATTTTCGGAAAAGGCAGCGATTCCACCTTGTATCAGGTCATCTGGAAAATCCGCCTTCCGCGTATTGTGGCAGCGATTTTACTTGGCGGGGCTTTATCGGTATCCGGATTTTTGCTGCAGAGTTTCTTCCAGAATCCGATCGCAGGTCCGTATGTGCTTGGAATTTCTTCCGGCGCAAAACTGGTGGTGGCACTGACGATGATTGTCTGCCTGCAGCGAAGCATCATGTTAAATTCTGCCGGAATGGTGGCAGCAGCTTTTGTGGGATCACTGATCGCCATGGGATTTGTCCTGCTGATTTCCTTTCGGGTGTCGAAAATGTCGCTGCTGGTAGTCTGTGGTATTATGATCGGATATATCTGTTCCGCAATTACCGATTTTTGCGTGACCTTTGCAGATGATTCCAATATCGTAAACTTGCACAACTGGTCATTGGGAAGTTTTTCCGGAATGACTTGGGATAATGTGCGGATGATTCTGTGGATTGTGGCAGTTACGATGGCGGTCACTTTTTTTCTGGCAAAACCGATCGGAGCGAATCTTATGCCCGAAATATGGGCGTAAATATCAAAGCGTTACGGATCGGTCTGATCTTACTTTCCAGTATGTTATCTGCCTGTGTAACCGCGTTTGCCGGACCGATTTCCTTTGTGGGAATCGCAGTGCCGCATCTGGTAAAACTGATCACGAAAACGGCAAAACCAATCATTATGATACCGGGATGTTTCCTGTGCGGCGCGGTGGTGACACTGTTTTGTGACGGAATCGCCCGGACGGTATTTGCACCGACGGAGATCAGCATCAGTTCCGTAACGGCGTTATTTCTGGTGCCGGTGGTCATTGCAGCAATGCTGAGAAAGCAGGGGAACAGATGATGGAACTGAGAACAGAAAATCTTGTGGTAGGATATGATAAAACACCACTGATCAAAGATGTAAATTTAAAAGTTGTTTCCGGGCAGGTACTGACACTGATCGGACCAAACGGTGCCGGAAAATCTACTATTTTAAAAACCATTACCCGGCAGTTGAAACGCATTGGCGGAACGATCTATCTGGGACAGGAATCCATGAATAACATGCGGGACAGCGATGTTTCGAAAAGTCTCTCTATGGTTATGACGGAACGCCTGCAGACGGAGCTTCTGACGGGACGGGATGTGGTGGCTTCCGGGCGCTATCCTTACACCGGCAGATTTGGCATTTTATCCAAAGAGGACTGGGAAAAAGTAGACGAAGCCATTGCACTGGTGCATGCGCAGGATGTGCAGGATCAGGATTTTCGGAAAATGAGTGACGGTCAGCGGCAGCGTCTGATGCTTGCCCGTGCAATCTGTCAGGATACCGATATCCTGCTGCTGGATGAGCCGACGTCTTATCTGGATATGGGATTTAAATTGGATATTCTGGCAAATATCCGGATGCTTGCCAGAGAGCAGAATCTGGCGATCATTATGTCGTTACATGAGCTGGATCTGGCGCAGAAGGTGTCAGATACCATTGCCTGTGTGAAGGGAGATCATATCGACCGCATTGGTACGCCGGAGGAGATTTTTTCAGGGGATTATGTACAGCAGTTGTACGGTGTGACAGAGACGGCATTTGACCCGGTGACAGGAGAGGTCTTTTTGCAGGGAGCCAAATCGGAGCGGAAGTGGCATTGCGGCATATAACCGTCTGCAGCGGGAAAATGTACCTTTTGTGGCAGGTATTTTGCAGGAAAATGATGTGGAATATCCGACCGCCAGAGCGCTGGCAGCAGAGGTGGTTTCACAGAAAGCGTTTTATCTAATCGAAGAGGCGCAGATTACAGAAGCAAAAAAATGGATAGATCAGTGCGAACGTTGTATCTGTACACTGAAACCAGATATGTTTGGTCCTTTGAATGAAGTAAATCGACAGTTATTGGAATATGCAAAAGAAACGGGAAAAAACATATAGAAAAAGAAAAAGTCGTTGGCACTCTTAAAAAAGAATGGCAGCGACTTTTTGGTTACTTAATTTTCTTTTGTACTGCTTTCAAAGCTGTATTCATTTCCCGGAAGGATCGCATTTAATACGATACCAACGATTGCTGCCAGAGCAAGGCTTGTCAGTGTGATTGCTGTACCTCCCATATGGAAAGTTAGACCGTCTGAGAAACCAAGACCGCAGACAAGGATACATGCTGCAATAACAAGGTTACGGGATTTTGTCAGGTCTACTTTATTCTCAACAACGTTGCGGATGCCGACAGCGGAGATCATTCCGTAAAGAATGAAACTGATACCACCGATGATCGCAGCCGGAAGAGAACTGATGATCTCTGCCATTTTCGGGATGAAACTTAAGATGATCGCATAAAAAGCTGCCAGACGGATAACCTTCGGATCATATACACGGCTCAGCGCCAGTACACTTGTATTCTCACCGTAGGTTGTGTTTGCTGGTCCACCGATCAGAGCGGAGAGAGCAGTTGCAAGACCATCACCAAGCAGTGTGCGGTGAAGTCCCGGATCTTCGATAAAGTTTTCTCCAACAGTTGCGGAGATGGCAGAAA
>OCPX01002289.1_pt1 | contig 12333 bp, 1 predicted proteins | sample 1538771 | NCBI WGS metagenome assembly OCPX01 (sample SAMN04571725, study PRJEB22368) | human gut metagenome | biome: human gut; material: stool | host: Homo sapiens | place: Luxembourg | collected 2012-11-01 | reverse complement strand
GTATGCGGGAAAACTGCACGTACGGTTCTTAGAGGAGTTTATCTCCAACTGTTTAAAATTAGTAAAGTAAAGAAGGAGGTAAATTTACTTATGCTGAAAAACTTAAAAAAGGTGGCGGCAATTGTATTATCATTTGCGATGGCCGTTCAGTTTGGCTTAGCAGACTCTTACTATGTAAATGCGGTGGAAGAACCGGTTGAACCTCAACAAGAGGAAACGACAACGACTGCACCACAAGAGCAAGAGGAAGTGCCAACAGCTGAAGAAGAAACCCCTCAACAACAGGAAGAACAACAACAACCTGCAGTAGAGGAAGAGCAGCCCGCGCCAGAAACAAAATCTGTAGAATTAAGTTATGTAGCAGAAGATGGAACAGTTCTTCATGAAACTGCTTCTCGTGATTTTAATTTAGACTACAGCTTAAATACAGATAGTAGTGTTATGTTGAATTTTGATGGTTATACATTAAAGGATGTAATCATTAATAATTCTCAGACAGTTCCTGCTGATCAGGCTAATCTAAGTGTTACCTCAGATTTAGTTAGTGTTAAATTTGTCTATGTAAGTGTAAATACTAAAGAAGACAAACAAACAAGTGAAAATAATGAACAAACTAAAACTGAAGAAGCAAATGAAGATGATGCTGAGGCAGACCCGGAAACCAAGGAGGAATTACCTGAGTATCCGGCATTTGATCAAAGTGAAACAGCTGGTAATGTAGTCGTTCATGCGACAGCAGCTGAGGGTGTTTTACCAAGAGATTCTAAGCTTGTTGTAAAACGTATCACAAGAAAGGCTATCTTAAATGCGGTTGAAGATACTGTTTCTGAAAAGAACAAAGAAATGGATTCAGCAGTAGCTTTGGATATTACAATCCAAAATAAAGATGGTGTTGAAATTCAACCAAATGGTTCAGTAAATATTAGTTTTGAAAATGCAGCAGTAAGTGGTGATGAAATTAATGTTTACCACGTAACAGATGATGCGAGTGCAGTCACTGAGGTAGCTACAAATACTCAAAGTTTTGATGCAAATCACTTCTCTATTTATGTTATTACGGGTGAAAAAGAAAAACCATTAACAACATTCAATTTTGTTGCGAATGGAAACATCGTAAGTAAACAGATTGTTAAAACGGGTGATGAATTGATTACTCCAACAGCTCCAGATGTTGCTGGAAAAGCATTTGTTGGCTGGTATGATGGCGAAACAAAGTTTGAAGATTTCAATACAGCGTTGACAATCACTGAAACAACAACTCGTACAATTACAGCAAAATACGAAGATGCATTATATATTTACTTCTATAATCCAGATGGTACACAAATTATGCGTACTGAAAAAGTGGGGAATCATGATGCACGTAATTTTACAGATGTATCTTATGATGTTGACTCAACTCATAAATTAGTTGGTTGGGCAGCAGAAAGAAATGGAACTAAAAATATCGCAGGTAGTATCGCAGTTCCAAAAGGAAGTACTTCTGTTAATGTATATGCAATCATTAAAGAAGGCTATTGGATTTCATTTGATTCAGATGGCGGATCTATTGTTGATTCTCAATTCGTATTAAATGGTGACAAACTTACTTTGAATAAATCTACAAATCCTACAAAACCTGGTTACACATTTGATGGTTGGTACAATGGTTCAGCTAAAGTTGAAAATGGTGCAACAGTTACGAATCCAATGACATTAAAGGCTCATTGGAATGCTGCAGAAGTTAATTATACAATTAACTACTGGCAACAAAAAGTAACAGATGACAAGAATGCAACAGATGCACAGAAAACTTATGAGTATGTAGAAGCAGAAACTAAGAAGGCAACTACAGGTACACCGATTTCTGCTGAAAATTTAAAGACATATAAGGGATTTAAATACAACGCAAACAATTCTAGTAAAAATGTAGAAATCTCTGGTGATGGTACTACAATCATTAATGTTTACTATGATCGTGTATTGTGTACAGTAAATTTCTATGTAGATAAAGGTTACTACTGGAGTGATTGGCAGATAAGTAAAACTGTAACAGGTTTATATGGTGCTAACCTTCCTAAAGGTGCATGGGACACATCAACTTATTCTTGGAAATCTAGAAAAAGCGATGGTTCAGGTTGTGTTTTATTAACTTCATTCGATTTTGAAACGGCTGGATATGCGAAAAATCAAGGCAATGTATCAGAAAAAGGCATTGTTACGACATGTAATTTCTATGGTAGCCAGCAAAGTGGATCAGGTAAAATAAACTATTATAATGAACAAGCTGACGGTTCTTATGTGTTAGCACAATCTATTACAACTGGTAATGGAACTTTAACTGTACATGAAAAATTTGCTGGTTATGATTTATATAAATATAGCAAAGGAAATGTCAATGGGGAATCAGCTGCTTATTGGAATGATTTGAGTTCTAAATACAATGTAAGCGATGGTGATGATATAGATCACGAAAGAAACAAACCTATTAATATCGCATCTAAATTAAAGACTTATAGCTTGTCTTACTATAACTATAACAAGGTTACTAAGACAGAAAAGAGTATTAAGTATACAGCTTCATTGAAGTCTTATGCAAACTATACTCCTGCAAAACCTAGTGAATTGCCAAGTTATTATGTATTTGGTGGTTGGTATAAGGATAAAGCTTGTACAACTAAGTTTGATTTTAATACTGAAAAAATGCCAAATGCGAATGTACAGATTTACGCAAAATGGACAGCTAAGAAAATCAACTTAACTTATAATTTGAATACTCCAGATGGTACTTCAAAGAAAGTTAATAGCGATGTTGATGCTGGTACAATTGCAAGTACAGTATTACCAAGTGCTTCTGAAATAGAAGGTTATTCATTTGCCGGATGGTATTATGCGGATGGTAATGGAAATATTACTAAGGATGTATTCAATGCGAATGATGCAATTTTAAGAGATACTAATGTTATTGGTAAGTGGTTATACAACGGTAAGCTAACAGTTAAGTATGTAGCAGATGGTGTAGAAGCTCCAAAAGATAACAATGTTTATGCGGGTGGTGCTAAAGCTACAGTGGCTAATGGTGTGACAAAAGATGGTAAGAAATTCTTAGGATGGAAGTTAAAAGGAAGTTTATATTATCCTGGAGATGCATTTGAAGTAAATAAGAATTTGGCAAATGATGACAACGTTATTACATTGAAAGCTATTTGGGGTAATGAAGAATCTTCAACAACAATGAGTTATAATCCAGGTAATGGTCGTGGTAGTGTCCAGACAGTACCAGTTAAGAATAACGCGAGTGTTACATTAAAATCTGAAAATGATTTTGGCTATCAAGCTCCTGAAAAAGAAGGTAAAGAATATTACTTTGCAGGTTGGGCAACATCTAAGGATGATGCGAATAATGGTAAAGCTACTTATGCAGCTGGACAGACAGTTCATGTAGATGTAAATGGTGAAAATGTTTTATATGCAACGTGGATTGAAAAGACAGTCATTACATTAGTTGCAAAAAGTAATACTGTTACATACAATGGTGAAGCTCAATCAGTTGAAGGTTTTGGAGATGTGGCTGATGGATACATTGTTTCTGGTTTAACTGCAAAAGCTACAGGAACAAATGTTGGTGAATATACAACTGAAATTAAAGGTACTGCTCATGTTGAAAAGGATAATCAAGACGTAACAAATAAGGTTATTGTCAATGTAGTATCTGGTAAATTAACGATTTCTAAACGAAATGTCACATTAACAAGTGCAACAGATTCTAAGCCATATGATGGAACAGCATTAACAAACGATAAAGTCACAGTTGGTGGACAAGGATTCGCTGAAGGCCAAGGTGCAACATATAATGTTACAGGAACAATCACAAATGTAGGTGAAAAAGCGAATGCCTTCGAATATTCATTGAATAAAGGAACAAAGGCTGACAACTACAATATCACTAAGACTGAAGGAACATTAAAGGTTACTCCAGTTACAGATCAAGTAACAGTAACAATTACAGGTAATACAGGTTCAGTGAAGTATGATGGAGATAGTCATGAAGTAACTGGCTACACTACATCATTCAGTAATGCACTATATACTGCAAATGATTTCGAATTCAATGGAACAGCAGAAGCAAGCAGAACAGATGCTGGTCAAACGAACATGGGCTTAGCTGCAGAACAATTCACTAATACAAGTGCTAACTTCACTAATGTAGAATTCGTAGTCACAGATGGATACTCAAAAGTAAACAAACGTACAGTTACATTAACAAGTGCAAGTGATGAAAAAGTCTATGATGGAAATGCATTGACTAAGAAGAAGGTAACTGAAAGTGAAGATGGATTCGCTAAGGGTGAAGGTGCAACATATGATGTTACAGGAACAATCACAAATGTAGGTGAAAAAGCGAATGCCTTCGAATATTCATTGAATAAAGGAACAAAGGCTGACAACTACAATATCACTAAGACTGAAGGAACATTAAAGGTTACTCCAGTTACAGATCAAGTAACAGTAACAATTACAGGTAATACAGGTTCAGTGAAGTATGATGGAGATAGTCATGAAGTAACTGGCTACACTACATCATTCAGTAATGCACTATATACTGCAAATGATTTCGAATTCAATGGAACAGCAGAAGCAAGCAGAACAGATGCTGGTCAAACAGATATGGGCTTAGCTGCAGAACAATTCACTAACACTAGTGACAACTTCACAAATGTAGAATTCGTAGTCACAGACGGATATTCAAAGGTAGAAAAACGAAATGTCACATTGACAAGTGCAAGTGATGAAAAAGTCTATGATGGAAATCCATTGACAAATGGAACCGTAACAGCAGAAGGATTCGTTGAAGGTCAAGGCGCAACATATGGTGTTACAGGATCTCAAACGGATGCTGGAGAAAGTAAGAATACATTTACATACACATTGAATGAAGGAACAAATCCAGACAACTATGAAATCAAAAAGGCTGAAGGAACGTTAAAGGTTACTCCAGTTACAGATAAAGTAACGGTAACAATTACAGGTAATACAGATTCAGTGAAGTATGATGGAAATAGTCATAAAGTAACTGGCTACACTACATCATTCAGTAATGATCTATATACTGCAAATGATTTCGAATTCAGTGGAACAGCAGAAGTTAACGGTAAAGATGCTGACACTTATAAGATGGGATTGAAAAAAGATCAATTCAAGAATACAAGTAAAAACTTCACAAATGTTGAATTCGTAGTTACAGATGGACAACTAGTTATTGGAAAACGTACAGTCACATTAACAAGTGGATCTGATTCTAAAATTTATAACGGAAAACCTTTAACTAATGGTGAAGTCACAGTAACTGGTGACGGATTCGCTAATGGTGAAGGCGCAGCGTATAACGTTACAGGAACAATCACAAATGTAGGCGAAACAGACAATACATTCACATATACATTGAATAAAGGAACAAATCCAGACAACTATGAAATCAAAAAGGCTGAAGGTAAATTAATTGTTACAGCTGATGCATCTGAAGTTGTTGTAACTATTACTGAAAATAGTGCAAACATAACTTACGATGGTAATGAACATGAAGCAACTGGATATACAACATCAATTACAGGTGGAACAGATTACAAAGAAGAAGATTTCACGTTCAATGGAAATGCTTCTGTAAAAGGTACAGATGCTGGAACATATAACATGGAATTGAAACCAGAAGACTTCCAGAATACAAATAACAACTATTCAAAGGTAACGTTCGTAATCGTTGATGGAACATTAACAATTTCTAAACGAAATGTCACATTAACAAGTGCAAGTGATGAAAAAGTCTATGATGGAAATGCATTGACAAATGATACAGTAACAGCGGATGGATTCGTTGAAGGTCAAGGCGCAACATATGGTGTTACAGGATCTCAAACAGATGCTGGAGAAAGTAAAAAATGCATTCACATACACATTGAATGAAGGAACAAATCCAGACAACTATGAAATCAAAAAGACTGAAGGAACGTTAAAGGTTACTCCAGTTACAGATCAAGTAACAGTAACAATTACAGGTAATACAGGTTCAGTGAAGTATGATGGAGATAGTCATGAAGTAACTGGCTACACTACATCATTCAGTAATGCACTATATACTGCAAATGATTTCGAATTCAGTGGAACAGCAGAAGCAAGCAGAACAAATGCTGGTCAAACGAACATGGGCTTAGCTGCAGAACAATTCACTAATACAAGTAATAACTTCACAAATGTAGAATTCGCAGTCACAGATGGATACTCAAAAGTAGAAAAACGAAATGTTACATTAACAAGTGCAAGTGATGAAAAAGTCTACGACGGACATGCATTGACAAATGGAAACGTAACAGCAGAAGGATTCGTTGAAGGTCAAGGTGCAACATATAACGTTACAGGAACAATCACAAATGTAGGTGAAAAAGCGAATGCCTTCGAATATTCATTGAATAAAGGAACAAAGGCTGACAACTACAATATCACTAAGACTGAAGGAACATTAAAGGTTACTCCAGTTACAGATCAAGTAACAGTAACAATTACAGGTAATACAGGTTCAGTGAAGTATGATGGAGATAGTCATGAAGTAACTGGCTACACTACATCATTCAGTAATGCACTATATACTGCAAATGATTTCGAATTCAATGGAACAGCAGAAGCAAGCAGAACAGATGCTGGTCAAACGAACATGGGCTTAGCTGCAGAACAATTCACTAATACAAGTGCTAACTTCACTAATGTAGAATTCGTAGTCACAGATGGATACTCAAAAGTAAACAAACGTACAGTTACATTAACAAGTGCAAGTGATGAAAAAGTCTATGATGGAAATGCATTGACTAAGAAGAAGGTAACTGAAAGTGAAGATGGATTCGCTAAGGGTGAAGGTGCAACATATGAGTTTACTGGATCTCAGACAAATGTTGGTTCAAGTAAGAATACATTCTCTTATACATTGAATGAAGGAACAAATCCTGACAACTATGAAATCACAAAAGCTGAAGGAACATTAAAGGTTACTCCATTTACAGATAAGGTAACAGTAACGATTACTGGTGAAAAAGATACTGCAGTCTATGATGGAAAAACACATTCAGTTGAAGGTTATAAAGTAACAAATATTTCGAATGCTCTATACAAGAAAGCAGATGTTCAATTTAATGGAACAGCTAAGGCAGAAGGAATTGAAGTTGGAACGTATACTATGAAGTTGACTCCAGCTCAGTTTGAAAACAAGAGCAGAAACTTTGCGAACGTAGAATTCGTAGTAAATGATGGAAAATTAGAAATTACACCTAAGTCAATCAATCCAGAAGACGAAAAGACTGGTATTAAGGTAACTAAGCCTAGCGATACAATGTACAATGGCGAAGAGCAGAAGAACAAGCCAACTGTAGAAGATACAAAGACAGGTGCAACACTTGTTGAAAATGTAGATTATACATTGTCTTATACAGCAGCAGTCAACGCAGGTACAGTTGAAGTAACAATTACAGGTATTGGAAACTATACAGGAACAGCGAAGACTTCTTATGAAATCACTAAGCGTAAAGTCACATTGACAAGTGGATCTGCTTCTAAGGTTTATGACAAGAAAGCATTGACAAAGGATGAAGTAACAGTAAGTGGTGATGGATTCGCTAAGAATGAAGGTGCAACTTATAATGTTACTGGATCTAGAACAAAAGTTGGTACAAGTGACAACACATTCACTTATGAATTGAAGTCAAACACAAAAGCTTCTAACTACAACATCGAAGTTAAATTTGGTGACTTAATAGTCACAGCTCAAGATGGTGAAGTAGTCGTAACAATTACTGGTCATTCAGATTCAGTTGAATATGATGGCCATGAAAAGACAGTAAGTGGATATGATGTAACAATCACTGCAGGAAGTACATATAAAACAGATGATTTCACATTCAGTGGAACTGCAGAAGTCAAAGGTACTGAAGCTGGTACATATTCAATGGGATTAAATGCAGATCAATTTACGAATACAAATGATAACTATACTCAAGTAACATTTATCGTAAATGATGGAACATTAACTATCACGCCTAAGTCAATCACTCCTGATGGACCAAATACTCCTGAAGATAAGAAGACTGGTATTACAGCAACAAATCCTGATGATTCAATCTATAATGGAGAAGCTCATGTAAATCCATTGACAGTAAGAGATACAAAGACTGGTAAGGATCTAGTAGAAAACAAAGATTACACATTAACTTATAGTGATGATGTAGTCAATGTTGGAACAGTGACAGTAACAGTCAAAGGTATCGGAAACTACACAGGTGAATTTACTAAGAAATATCAGATCACACCAAGAGAATATACAGTGACAACAGATAGTGCTAACAAGACATATGATGGAAATCCACTAACAGCTGGTGGAACAGTTAACAACTTAGTAAAAGATGAAACGGTAGTATTTACAATTACTGGTAGTCAAACAAATGTTGGTACTTCAGATAACACATATGAATTGAAGTTTGAAGGAACTGCAAAAGCAAAGAACTATACTCATGGTAAAGATTCAATCGGTAAATTAAAGGTTACTAAGAAATCAATCGTACCAGACGGACCGGATACTCCAGATGAAAAGAAGACTGGTATTAAGGTAACTAAGCCAGATGATACAATGTACAATGGCAAGGAACAAAAGAATAAGCCGGTTGTTAGAGATACGAAGAGAGATGTCGAATTAGTAGAAGATACAGATTACACATTATCTTATACAGCAGCAGTCAATGCTGGAACAGTAACTGTAACGATTACAGGTATTGGAAACTATGAAGGCACAGTCAATACTTCTTATGAAATCACTCCACGTAAAGTCATTATGACAAGTGCGGATGACACTAAGGTTTATGATGGAAACGCATTGACTAAGAACAAGGTAACTGAAAGTGGAAATGGATTCGTTGAAGGCGAAGGTGCAACATATGATGTAACTGGATCTCAAACGGATGTAGGTTTCAGCAACAATACATTCAGTTATAAATTGAATAAGGGAACTCTAGCTTCTAACTACACGATTGAAACAAAAGAAGGTAAATTAGAGGTTACTCCATTTACAGATAAGGTAACAGTAACGATTACTGGTGAAAAAGATACTGCAGTCTATGATGGAAAAACACATTCAGTTGAAGGTTATAAAGTAACAAATATTTCGAATGCTCTATACAAGAAAGCAGATGTTCAATTTAATGGAACAGCTAAGGCAGAAGGAATTGAAGTTGGAACGTATACTATGAAGTTGACTCCAGCTCAGTTTGAAAACAAGAGCAGAAACTTTGCGAACGTAGAATTCGTAGTAAATGATGGAAAATTAGAAATTACACCTAAGTCAATCAATCCAGAAGACGAAAAGACTGGTATTAAGGTAACTAAGCCTAGCGATACAATGTACAATGGCGAAGAGCAGAAGAACAAGCCAACTGTAGAAGATACAAAGACAGGTGCAACACTTGTTGAAAATGTAGATTATACATTGTCTTATACAGCAGCAGTCAACGCAGGTACAGTTGAAGTAACAATTACAGGTAAAGGTAACTACACTGGAACAGCGAAGACTTCTTATGAAATCACTAAGCGTGATGTATTGTTGACAAGTGCAACTGATTCTAAGGTTTATGACAAGAAACCTTTGATGAATGGTAAAGTAACTGAAAGTGGTAGTGGATTTGTTAAGGATGAAGGTGCTACTTACAATGTAACAGGATCTCAAACTAAGAAGGGTTCAAGCAAGAACACATTCACTTATGAATTGAAGTCAAACACAAAAGCTTCTAACTACACTATTGAAGTAGTCTATGGTGATTTAACAGTCACAGCTGAAGATGGAGAAGTTGTAGTCGTAATTACTGGTCATAAGAAATCATTTGAATATGATGGAAATGAAAAGAGTGTTAAGGGATACGATGTATCAATAACTAAGGGTAGTACATATGAAGTATCAGATTTCACATTCAATGGAAATGATGAAGTGAAGGGTACAGAAGCTAATAGTTATCCAATGGGATTGAAGGCAAGTGATTTTATAAACAACAATGATAACTACAATAAAGTTAAATTCGTAGTTACAGATGGATCGTTAACAATCACTCCTAAGTCAATCACTCCTGATGGACCAAATACTCCAGAAGAAAAGAAGACTGGTATTACAGCAACAGATCCAGTGGATTCAATCTATGATGGAAAAGCACATGTAAATCCATTGACAGTTAAAGATACAAAGACAAATAAGGATCTAAAAGAAAACAAAGATTACACATTAACTTACAGTGATGATGTAGTCAATGTTGGAACAGTGACAGTAACAGTTAAAGGTATTGGAAACTATACAGGTGAATTTACTAAGAAATATCAGATCACACCAAGAGAATATACAGTGACAACAGAGAGTGCTAACAAGACATATGATGGAACTGCATTAACAGCTGGTGGACATGTGAATGGTTTGGTAGAAGGCGAAACAGTTAGCTTCAAGACAACAGGAAGTCAAACAAATGAAGGTACTTCAGATAACACATATGAATTGAAGTTTAAAGGAACAGCTGTAGAAACAAACTACAAACATGGCAAAGATAGTATCGGTAAATTGACAGTTAAGAAACAATCAATTGATCCAGGTACAGATCCGGAAAAACCAAATCCTAATTATTTAGGAATTGAAATCAGTAATCCAAGTGATGAAGTCTATGATGGTAAGGAACACAAGTGGTCTCCTACAGTTGTAGATAAGACTGGTAAAGAATTAATTGTTGGAACAGATTATGCAGTAGAATACGCAACATCTGATTTCACAAATACAGGTACAATCAATGTAACAATTACTGGTATTGGAAATTACACAGGTAAAGTTACTCGTACTTATTCAATTACACCTCGTGAATATACAATTACTACATTAGATGGTACTAAGGTTTACGATGGTAAAGCATTAACTAACTTTGGCTTGGTAGACGGAATCGTTTATGGTGAGACTTACTCATTTAAGACAACTGGAAGCCAGACAGAGGTTGGTACTTCTGATAACACTTACGAATGGAAGTGGAATGGAACAGCTAAGAAGTCTAACTACAAATTAGCTAAGGAATCTATTGGTACATTGACAGTTAAAGCTAAGTCAATTGTTCCAGATGGACCAGATACTCCAGATGAAAAGAAGACTGGTATTACAGTAAGTGAACCAAGTGATTCTAAGTATGATGGTAAGGAACATAAAGAAGTATTAACAGTAATAGATACTAAGACTGGTAAAGAATTAGTGGCTGGAACAGATTATTCAGTAACTTATAGTTCAGATCTAGTAAATGCTGGTACAGTGAAGGTAACGGTAGCTGGATTAGGTAACTACAGTGGATCATTCACTAAGACTTATAAGATTACTAAGCGTTCTGTAACATTGACAAGTGCTACAGTAAGCAAGGTATATGATGGTAGTGCATTAACGAATACAGATATCGCAGTCAGTGGTGATGGATTCGTAGAGGGTGAAGGTGCTTCTTATGAGGTAACTGGATCTCAAACAGAGGTTGGAAATAGTGCTAACTCATTTGAATACAAATTGAATGAAAAGACATTAGCTTCTAACTACAACATTACTAAGGTTGTTGGTACATTAACAATTACAGCAGCTCCTGCTCCTGTAACTCCAGCAACACCTAGTACACCAAGTACAACTAGTACAACTAGTACAACGCCTCGTACTCCAAGTGCTCCTCAGGTAACGACTCCTGCTGAAACAGTTGAAAAAGAGACAACTCCTAAGGCTGAACCTAAGAAAGAAGAAAAGGTTGAAGAAGAGTATACGCCTAAGGCATCACCTCAGTACTATTGGGCATTAATCAACTTGATTTGTGCAATCTTAACAGTATTATTCGGATTATTATTGTTGATTTCTAAACGTCATAAAGATGAAGATGATGACGAAGATGATGATGAAACAAAACAACAAACAAATGACGATGATGAAGAGAAAGAACAAGAAAAGAAACGTGGATTATTCACTCGCGTACTTGCAGTTCTAATCGCAATCGTATCTGTTGTATTCTTCCTAGTAACTGAAGACTTAAGTCTTCCTTGGACTTGGACAGATCAATGGACAATTTGGATGGTTGTTATTGGATTAGTACAAATCGTAGTATTCTTCGTAGGACGTAAATGGAAAAACGTTGATAACGACGATGAAGACGAAGAAGCACAACAAGCTTAATAAAAGGGTAATCCGCAATTAGATAGGGTCGACTAAAAGTTGGCTTCAAAAATTGTAGGGTTGAAAACCCTATGAGTGTTTAAAGGATTATTAACTAGGGAGCAGAGATT
>OCPX01002288.1_pt1 | contig 12338 bp, 10 predicted proteins | sample 1538771 | NCBI WGS metagenome assembly OCPX01 (sample SAMN04571725, study PRJEB22368) | human gut metagenome | biome: human gut; material: stool | host: Homo sapiens | place: Luxembourg | collected 2012-11-01 | reverse complement strand
GTACCGCCGACTCCGGTTACCTGACCCGCCGCATGGTCGACGTCTGCCAGGACGTCATCATCCGCGAGGACGACTGCGGCGTCCAGAAGGGCATCGTCGTCTCCGAGATCAGCGAGCACGGCCAGGTCATCGAGAAGTTCTCCGAGCGCATCAAGGGCCGCTTCCCGGTGCATGACATCCTCAAGCCCGGCACGAATGAGGTGCTCATCTCCAAGGATCACATGATGACCGAGGACGATGCCGCCCTGCTCGAGTCCTTCGACATTCACTCCGCCGAGATCCGCACCGTGCTGACCTGTAAGGCGCACAGCGGTATCTGCGCCAAGTGCTACGGCATGAACCTCGCCACCTCCAAGCCCGTCGGCCCCGGCGAGGCGGTCGGCATCATCGCCGCCCAGTCCATCGGCGAGCCCGGTACCCAGCTGACCATGCGTACCTTCCATACCGGCGGCGTCGCCGGCGGCGACATCACCCAGGGTCTTCCCCGAGTGGAGGAGCTGTTCGAGGCGCGCAAGCCCAAGAAGATGGCGACCCTCGCCGAGATCGGCGGCAAGGTCCGCTTCGAGGAGGCCACGAAGGGCAGCCTGCTGAACATCATCATCACCGCCGACGACGGCGATACCCGCACCTACTCCGTGCCGCACACCGGCCTGCAGGTCAAGGACGGCGACATCATCGAGAAGGGCAAGCAGCTGCAGGACGGCGCGCTCAACCCGCACGACGTGCTGCGCATCCGCGGCGCCAGCGCCGTTCACAACTACCTGATTCAGGAAGTCCTGAAGGTGTACCGTCAGCAGGGCGTGGACATCAACGATAAGCATATCGAGGTCATTGTCCGCCAGATGATGCGCAAGGTGCGCGTCGAGGAGGCGGGCGATACGGGGCTGCTCTCCGGCTCGATGGCTGATATCCTCGAGGTCGAGGACGAGAACGCCAAGGTGCGCGACCGCATTGCCGCCGGCGAGACGCGCGAGGACGGCAACCAGCTCGAGGAGGCCACCTATACCCAGCTGCTCATGGGTATTACGAAGGCCTCGCTCGCGACGGATTCCTTCCTCTCCGCCGCCTCCTTCCAGGAGACGACGAAGGTGCTGACCGAGGCCGCCATCAAGGGCAAGGTCGACCACCTCGTGGGCCTGAAGGAGAACGTCATCATCGGTAAGCTCATCCCCGCCGGCGCGGGCCTGAACGCCTACCGCCACTTTGCCGAGGAGCTGGTTCCCGAGGTGGAGCCCGCCCCCGCGGCGCAGACCGAGGAGACGGCGCCCGCCGCCCCCGCGGACGACGCGGCTCTCTCCGACGAGGACTGATTCCCCCGAATAAAGCTTAGCGAAGGACGCCTGAACCGATTCGGTTCAGGCGTCCTCGAGCTGTCCGGGAAAAAGATTTCACATATCGAAAAGGATCATAAGCATGAAAGCAAAAACTACAAAGCGAGAGCTGGATATGCTCCACGGCCCCATCTGGAATAAGATTCCGCAGTTTGCCCTGCCGGTGGCCGCGACGGCGATTCTGGAGCAGCTTTTCAACGCCTCGGACATCGCGATCGTCGGCAACTTCACCGGCGCGCAGCGGACGGCGGCCGTAGCCGCCGTGGGCGCGAACAGCCCGATCATCAGCCTGCTGGTGAACCTCTTCGTCGGCATCGCGCTCGGCGCGAACGTCGTCATCGCGCACGCCATCGGGCAGGGCGATAAAAACACCGTGAAGAAGGCCGTCCACACGTCGATCCTCGTGTCGCTGCTGGGCGGCGTGCTCGTGGCCGCGCTCGGCGAGCTGGCGGCGGCGCCGCTGCTGCGCCTGCTGCAGGTGCCGGACGACGTGTTCCCGCTGGCGCTGCTGTATCTGCGGATCTATCTGCTGGGCATGCCCGTGATCCTGCTGTATAACTTCGAGGCAGCCATCTTCCGAAGCGTCGGCGAGACGAAGATCCCGCTGCTGGCGCTGGCCGTCTCGGGCGTTGTGAACGTGGCGCTGAACCTGTTCTTCGTCGCCGTGCTGGGCATGACGGTCAACGGCGTCGCCATCGCGACGGTCATCTCCAACGCGCTCAGCTCCGCCATTCTCTACTTCCGCCTGCGCACCACGGCGCGGGAGGTACACGTTGAGCCGCACCTGCTGCGCATCGATCTGGGGATCCTGAAGCGCATCCTGCGCATTGGCCTGCCCGCGGGCATCCAGAGCGGCGTGTTCTCGCTGGCGAACATCATCATCCAGTCGGCGATCAACAGCCTCGGTACGGTCGTCATGGCGGCCTCGAGCGCGGCGTTCAATATCGAGATCTTCACCTACGACATCGTGAACGCGTTCGGTCAGGCCTGCACCACCTTCGTCGGGCAGAACTTCGGCGCGGGCGAGCTCAAGCGCTGCAAAAGGACGCTGCTGCTGTGCCTTGCGGAGGGCGCGGTGATTCTGCTGGCCGCGATTGTGCTGATTATTTCGTTCGGAAAGCCGCTGCTCTCGATCTTCAACAGCGACCCGGAGGTCATCGACATCGGCTATATCCGCGTCATGCTCGTCGTCTCGGCGCACTTTTTCAGCATGCTCTATGAGGTGATGTCGGGCTATCTGCGCGGCTTCGGCATCTCGCTCGGGCCGGCCATTCTGACGATGATCGGCGTTTGCGTGGTGCGTCTGCTGTGGATCCAGTTTGTCTTCCCGCTGAGCCGGACGTTCCGCACGATCATGCTCGTCTACCCCGTGAGCCTGTCGCTCACGGCGCTGATGATCTTCGTTGCGCTGCTGTGTACGCACCCGTCCAGGCGCTTTGCCAAGAAGGCGGACGCTTGACATTCCGCCCATTGTAAAGTAAAATAGCTTTATCCAGATTTATCAAGTGCATGCCGGCCGCCGGGTCGGTATGACCGGCGTTTGCCTGTGCACCGTTAGGCCTTTGAAGGTGCGCAGACAGACGCCGGATTTTTTTGTCAGGAGGAACGAATATGGCATGGATTGAACTGGTGATTGCGGGCGGGCTGGAGGTCTTCTGGTCGACCTTCATGAAGCTGTCGGAGGGCTTTACGAAGCTGTGGCCAACGGTCTGGACGGTGCTGGGGATGCTGGCGAGCTTCTTCTTTCTCTCGCGTGCGGTGCACACGCTCCCGATGGGGACGGCCTACGCCGTCTGGACGGGGATCGGCGCGCTGGGCGCGGTGCTGGTGGGCATCCTGCTCTTCCGCGAGCCGGTCACGGCTCCGCGGCTGCTGTTCATGGCGCTGCTGCTGATCGGCATCATCGGCCTGAAAATCACCTCCGCGGAATAAAGAAAGATGTCTCAAAGGGGTTCGACCCTTTGAGACATCTTTTTTGCGCAGGAAATCGTATTTCCGGGGCGTTTTCTTACAGGTTTGCCATGGCTTCGTTGATGCTCGCCTCGCAGGAGCGCATGGCGAGGATCGTCTTTTCCATCAACTCCTCGAGCGTCCAGCCGAGACGCTCGGCACCGGTGCGGATCACGTCGCGCGAGCAGCCCGCGGCGAACTTCTTGTCCTTGAACTTCTTTTTCAGGCTGCTGACCTCCATGTCCATGACGCTCTTGCTCGGGCGCATCTTCGCGGCGGCGCCGATCAGACCCGTCAGCTCGTCGGCGGCGAAGAGCACCTTCTCCATCTCGTGCTCCGGCTCCACGTCGCAGCACAGCCCGTAGCCGTGGGAACAGACGGCGTGGATGAGGTCGCCGCAGCCGGCCTTCTTCATCAGCTCCGGCGCCTTGACGCAGTGCTCCTCGGGCCACATCTCAAAGTCAATGTCGTGCAGCAGACCGGCGGTGGCCCAGAAGTCGGCCTCGTCGCCGTAGCCCAGCTCGTTCGCGTACCAACGCATGACGCCCTCTACGGTCAGAGCGTGCTGGATGTGAAACGGCTCCTTGTTATACTCCCGCAGGGTGGCCAGAGCGGCCTCGCGGCTGATGACATCGCGCATAAAAATGCCTCCTCTGTAAATCTTTGTGGACACATTGTAGCAGTTTGTGCGCGCTTATGCAAGACTTTGTTCCAGCAGCTGCAAAAGCCGGTCGGCGCGGCGCGTCTCATCGTCCGCGAGTGCGCGGAAAACGGCGGCGAGCGTCTCGTCCTCCGTCTCCTCCGCCGCGCGGCGATAGGCGAGGGCCGCGCAGCGGGCGGCGTACCAGCGCGTGCGCAGCGCCTCCCGCCACGGGAGCGGCGCGGTGGCCTGCACGGCGGGCGGCGGGAAGCAGGAGCCGGTCAGCAGATAGTGGACGGACTGCAGGCGGCGCGCGTGCGCGCCCTCCTCGCGCGCGAAGAGCTGCATCGCGCGGCGCGCCGCGGCGGACGGGGCACAGCGGGCACAGCGCAGGAAGGCGCAGCGGCTCTCAAGCTCCCCCGCGATGAAGCGGCGGAGCAGCTCGAGCTGCAGCGCGGGGCAGGCGGGCGGCGACGGCGCGGCGGGGAGCGGGGCGGGGGAGTCCGACGGATAGGGATCGAGACCGGGGGCCACGCGCTGCCAAATCTGGCTGCAGCGGGCGTAATCGGCGGCGGCTTTGAGTTCGTGTTCCATGACTGAACGCTCCTTTCTCCTGTTATACTATGAATTGGGGGCAAAAATGGTCACAGACGGATTGATTTTTTGACCTTCTTCTGCTAAAATACTTTTTATATGGGTATTTTTGCCGCCTGCGCCGTCGACCATTTGCGCAAGCGGCCTATTTCACGATGAAACAGAGGATTACCTCAAAAGGAGGATGCTTCCATGCTGGAGCTGCAAAACATCTGCTATCAGGTGTCCACCCCGGAGGGGACGCAGGACATCCTGAAGCACGTCAGCATTGTGATTCCCGATCACAAGCTGATGGTCTTTACCGGGCCGAACGGCGGCGGTAAGACCACTCTGGCCAAGGTCATCATGGGCCTTGTCCAGCCCACGGAGGGCCGTGTCATCTACAACGGACAGGACGTGACGGATCTGTCCATCACCGAGCGCGCGCGTCTCGGCATCAGCTACGGATTTCAGCAGCCGCCGCGCTTCAAGGGCATCACCGTCCACGACCTGCTCCTGCTCGCCGCGGGCGAGGAGAAGCTCTCGAAGGACCGGTGCTGCCAGTACCTGACGAAGGTCGGCCTGTGCGCGAACGACTATCTCGACCGGGAGGTGGATACGTCCCTCTCCGGCGGCGAGGTCAAGCGCATCGAGATCGCGACGATCCTCGCGCGCAGCGGCGGGCTGAAGATCTTTGACGAACCGGAGGCCGGGATCGATCTGTGGTCCTTTGCCCGCCTGACGGAGACGTTTGAGCAGATCCACCGCGAGCAGAAGGATACGATGATCATCATCTCCCATCAGGAGCGCATCATCCGCATGGCCGACGAGATCGTCGTCGTGGCCGGGGGCGAGATTGCCCGCCGCGGCACGACCGAAGAGGTGCTGCCGATGATCCTGGCGGACACGCTGGGCGGATGTCCCGTGCTGGGCAGAAAGGAGAAGGCGCAGAAATGATTACGGAAATTGACGCGAAGCTGCTGGAAAAAATCGCCGACCTCACCGGTCAGCCCGTGGGCGCCTTCAACATCCGCAAGGACAGCGGCTGCGAGGCGCGCCAGTCCACCGAGCACATCGACATCTCTCCCCGCGCCGACGGCAAGGCGGGTATCGACATCCGCATCAAGGACGGCACGCACGGCGAGAAGTGCCACATCCCGGTCATCATCAGCAAGACAGGCCTGTCCGAGATGGTGTATAACGACTTCTACGTCGGCGACGACTGCGACGTGGAGATCATCGCGGGGTGCGGCATCCACAACTCCGGCTGCAACGAGAGCCGCCACGACGGCGTACACACCTTCCACATCGGAAAAAACAGCCGCGTGCGCTACGCCGAGAAGCACTACGGTGAGGACGCCGACGGCGAGACCGGCCGCAACATCATGAACCCGCAGACAATCGTGTATCTGGGCGAGAACTCCTCTATGCAGATGGAGACGGTGCAGATCCGCGGCATCGACTCGACGAAGCGCTACACGAAGTTTGTGTGCGAGGCGGGGGCCGAGGCCGTCGTGACTGAGCGCCTGCTGACCCACGGCGACCAGAAGGCGACGAGCGAGATGGAGATCGAGCTCAACGGCAAGGACGCGCGCGGCCGCGTGATCTCCCGCTCCGTGGCGCAGGACCGCTCGGAGCAGCTGTTCTATCCGCGCATGGTCGGCAACGCCGAGTGCTTCGGCCACGTCCAGTGCGACAGCATCATCATGGGCGAGGCAAAGATCCGCTCCATCCCGGAGATCGCGGCGAACTGTCCCGACGCGCAGCTCATCCACGAGGCCGCCATCGGCAAGATCGCGGGCGACCAACTGCTCAAGCTCGAGACGCTGGGCCTGTCGCCCGAGGAGGCGGAGGACACGATTCTGAAGGGGTTCCTCGCTTGACAATCGCAAAAGAGAGTTGGCAGACACCGTCTGCCAACTCTTTTTTTGCGAGGGGGTTTCGCTGCGAACCGCGCATACGGAAACCAAAGGCTTCCGTATGCGAAGTTAGTATCCCTGCCCCCGCGTCATGATCTCCGCCCAGAGCACCGGGCCGACGGCGCCTGTCTCCTCCAGCCCCAGCTGGCGCTGCAGCGCCTGCACGGCCTCGCGCGTCGCGGGGCCGAACACACCGTCCGCCGCGATGAGCGGGATGCTCCCGCCCGCGCGGGCGATGTCCCGCAGGCGCTCCTGCATGAGCCGCACCTCCTCGCCGCGGTCGCCCTCCACGAGAAAGCGCCCCGGATAGACCTCCTCGGCGAAGTCCTGATAGTTCTCCGGCAGCTGGGAGACCGTGCTCTGGTAGGCATCCTGCAGCGCGTTCCACGTCTCGCGTCCCACGATCCCGTCGACGGGCAGGCCGTAGGCGCTCTGGAAGGCATAGACCGCATCGAGCATCTCCTGATCGAACGTGTCCGTCAGGCGGATCGGCGGCAGCTGCGGCAGGAAATACCCCAGAAACGCCAGATAGTACCGCACCGTCCGCACGCCGACGCCGCTGTCGCCGGGGCGGAGGGCGGACTCGTACTGCCGCTCCGTCTCCGAGATGGTCAGCCCCTCGCTTGTCAGCTCCGAGAGCTTCTTCACGCCGTTGTAGATCTCCTTGATCTTGTACCACGTCGCCTTGCCGACGACACCGTCGGCATCGAGACTGAAAATCTGCTGGAACGTCCGGACGGCGCTCTCCGTCTCCGGGCCGAACACACCGTCAAGCCGCGTGATCGCGGGGATGGCGGGGTAGTTGCGCCCGATGCGGTTGAGCTGGCGCTCGATCGTGCGCACGTCCTCGCCGACGCTCCCGCGCCGCAGCGGCCGCCCCGGGTACGACGGAACGTTTCCACCGACGGGCGCGTTCGTCACAAGGCCGATGTCGCCGCCGTAGTAGTACTGCAGGATCTCATAGGGCGTCATGCCCTCCTCCGCGAGGTCGACGCTCCCCCACTGGGAGAGCCCGCCGCACTTTGTGCGCACCCCGTCGCAGAACTGGGCGAAGAGCGGCTCAACGCGTCCCTGACGGACGATGTAGTCGTTGAAGATGTCGTCGACGATCTGGCTGATGTTCTCGAAGATGCCCCGGTCGGGGACGAAGGCCTGGTCGAACTGTGTCGTGCTGGTGATGTCGTAGTCATAGCCCCGCGCGCGGTAATACTCCGTATAGACCCGGTTGAGCGCGAAGGAGATCTGCGCGAGGATGTTCGCGCGGATGGCGCTCTCCGGCCAGGTGGGGTAGATCTCGCTCGAGGCGACGTTCTTGATGTACTCCGCGAAGGGCACGGTTACGTTCTGCGCCGCCGAGCCGGGCGGGCCGAGGTGGACAACGATGCTCTCCGGTACAACGGGCTGCGCCATATTCACCCCTCCTTACAGCAGCGGCTCGAGCGCGACGGGGAGGATCGTCTCCGTGCGCGCGTAGACGGCGGCGTTCCGCCCCACGTCGGGGGCGAACATCGGGTGGCGCACCGTGACCTGATAGTTGGTCGCGGAGACATCCGCCGTGTCGGATGACTGCGACCACGCCGCCGGCAGCGCCGGGAGCGCGATGCCCTGCAGGATGCCGGACTGGTCGGTCACGCCGCGGTAGAACACCTGCCGCAGCTGGCCGAACAGGCGGAACACCTCCACCTGCGCCCCCGCCACGGGAAACGGCCCGGCCGTCACCTGTATGCGCAGCGCCCCGCGCTCGGGGTGCGCCTGCATGAAGGCGTCCACCGGGCCGGGCTCCATGGGAATCGTTGTCATAGGGAATCCGTCCTTTCTGGTCTGGGTTTTCGCCTTATTATATGCAGGAATATGGATGGCCGTGCAGAAAGAAAAAGGCAAGCCAGAAACACTGGCTTGCCTTTTGATCCATAAAAAGTTACTCTGCCTTCCTGCGGCCCGCGAAGTGGGCGATCAGGCCGATGACGAGACCGAGCGCGGCGGGGCAGATCCAGCCGAGCCCCTGTGACGAGAGGGGAAGGACGCCGCCGACGGCCCTCAGCGCGCCGTCGAGGTGCAGCCCGGCGCGCAGACCCTCCGGGAGCGTGCGCAGCAGGTCATACAGCGCGGCGAGCAGTGTCAGGCCGATCGTCCAGCAGTAGACGCGGCGGTCATTGCCGAAGAATTTGCCGAACAGGGCCAGCAGGATCAGCACGATGGCGAGCGGGTACAGGAACATCAGCACGGGGAGCGAATAGGTGATGATGGCGCTCAGGCCGAGGTTCGCGAACACGAAGGACATGACGCTGAAGATCACCGCCCAGACGGCATATTTCGGCCCGCGGGGGAAGATGGTTGAGAACGTCTCAGCACAGCTCGTGACCAGACCGACGGCCGTTTTGAGACAGGCGAGCGTCACCGTGGCCGCGAGGATGAGCAGGCCCACGCCGCCGAGATAGTGCTGCGCGATCTGCGCGAGGGCGACGCCGCCGTTTTCGGCGGGGGCGAACAGGCCGCGGCTCTGCGTGCCGACGATGGTGACGGCGAGGTAGATCACGGCCATCAGCAGACAGCTGAAGATGCCGGAGCGCACCGTGCTCGCGGCGATGGAGCCAGGCTCCTCGACGCCGAGGTCACGGATGACCTGGATGACAACAACGCCGAAGGCGAGACTCGCCAGCGCGTCCATAGTGTTGTAGCCCTCGAGAAAGCCGGTAAAAAACGGCTGGGCGGCATAGCTGCCAACGGGGGCGACGGCGGAGATGGACGCCGACGGGGACAGCAGCGCGACGACGACCAGAATGCCGAGGAAGAGCAGGAAGATGGGGTTGAGCACCTTGCCGATCCAGACCAGAATCTTGCCGGGGCGGAGCGCGAAAAACAGCACCGCGGCGAAGAAAATCAGCGAGAACAGCAGCAGATACAGCCGCGCGTGACCCGCGGGCAGGACCTGCTCGAGACCCACGGTGAAGGACGTGGTCGCGCAGCGCGGGATGGCGAAGAACGGCCCGATCGTCAGATACAGCAGGCAGGTGAAGAACATCGCGTAGGGGCGGTTGACCTTCTGCGAGAGGTCAAACAGGCTGCTCGAGCGGCTGAGGCCGAGCGCCGCGACGCCCAGCAGGGGCATGCCCACACCGGTGATGAGAAAGCCGGCGACGGCGGCCCAGACATGACTGCCGGCCTGCTGCCCCATGTAGACGGGGAAGATCAGGTTTCCGGCGCCGAAGAACATGCCGAAGAGCATACTTGCCACGGTGACATATTCCCGGGAGTTCAGTTTCGTTTTCATGTAAAATCTCCTCTTCTATAACGGTCCGCCCCGCGGGCGGCGCACTTTGACCAGTATAGCGTATCGGGAAAAAGCTGTCAACAAAATGGACGGAAAAGGCGCAGAAATCAACAAAAAATTCGCGCTGGTAGAAACAAGTTTCGCCGCGTGACGCGCGGCGTCGTCGGGGGGAGAGGGGGAAGCTGGCAAAACGACGGTTTTGTGCGGCGGCGGGAGGGCGTTCGTTGTCGGGTTTGCGCTGAAAAACGGGAAGAAATGAATACAAAACGTCGAACTATGATAAAATATTACGGATTGTATTAGACTTCGCGCCGGCCGGCGCGGCGGTGCAGCGAAAATGGGGGTTGACAAAACCGCCGCCGTCCTGTAAGGTAAATAGCACAACAAACGACGACCAAATGCAATGATAGGGAGAAAGTTTCTTCGCTACGCTTCAGAGAGCTGCCGGATGCTGCGAGGCAGCGCAGAACGGAGAAACGTCACTGGCCCTTGAGCTTTTTCGCTGAACCGGGGTTTGCCCGCGTAGGCGGAAACGGGTTTCCTCACCGTTATCCATGAGGCAGGATTCGTCCGGCAGCGCCGGGCCGATACTGAAAAGCGGACACTCTGCCGCAAGGGCAGATGTCAATAAGAGTGGTACCGCGGAAGTTCAGGCTTTCGTCTCTTACAGGAAGTAGGAGACGGAGGCCTTTTTTGTATGCCTTTGGCCGGAAGATCATCAGATTCAGGAGGAAAAACAGTATGAAACGCATCAAGATTTTTGACACGACCCTTCGCGACGGTGAGCAGTCTCCCGGCTGCAGCATGAACTTGAACGAGAAGATTGAGATGGCCCGCCAGCTCGAAAAGCTCGGCGTGGACGTCATCGAGGCGGGCTTCGCCATCGCGTCCCCCATGGACTTCAAGAGCGTCCAGACGATCGCCTCCGTCGTGGAGAACGCAACGGTCGCCTCCCTCGCCCGCTGCACGAAGGGCGACATCGACGCCGCGTGGGACGCGGTGAAGGAGGCCAGGCATCCCCGCATCCACGTCTTCCTTGCCACGAGCGACATCCACATGGAGTACAAGCTGCGCATGACGCGCGAGCAGGTGCTCGCGACGATCACGGAGATGGTCGGCTACGCCCACTCCAAGTGCGCGGACATCGAGTTCTCCGCCGAGGACGCGTCCCGCTCCGACCACGCCTTCCTCGCCCAGTGCTACTCCAACGCCATCGCGGCGGGTGCGACGACGCTGAACGTCCCCGATACCGTCGGCTACTCCACGCCGCAGGAGATGGCGGAGCTGATCGGCTTTTTGCGTGAGAACGTCGTCGGCGCGGAGAACGTCGACTTCTCCGTCCACTGTCACGACGACCTCGGCATGGCCGTCGCGAACTCCCTCGCCTGCGTCAAGGCGGGCGCGACGCAGGTGGAGTGCACCGTCAACGGCATCGGCGAGCGCGCGGGCAACGCCAGCCTCGAGGAGATCGTCATGGCGCTCAAGACGCGCAGCGACTTCTATCAGGCCGAGACGGGCATCAACACCAAGCAGATCTACCAGAGCAGCAAGCGCCTGAGCAATATCACGGGCGTGCCGATCCCGCCGAGCAAGGCGATCGTCGGCGCGAACGCCTTCGCGCATGAGTCCGGCATCCACCAGCACGGCGTCATCGCCAATGCCCAGACATATGAGATCATGAAGTCCACCGACGTGGGCATCCCGAAGAACACGATGGTGCTTGGCAAGCACTCCGGCAAGCACGCCCTGCGCGAAAAGCTCGAGTCCATGGGCTATGAGCTGACGGACGAGGAGCTCAGCGATGTGTTCAAGAACTTCAAGGAGCTCGCCGACAAGAAAAAGACGATCACCGGCTCCGACATCGAGGCGCTCGTCCTCAACCGCCGCAACACCGCCGCGGCCGCCTGCGAGCTGGTCAGCCACGTCGTCAACGCCGGCGACGGCCTGCCCAACACCTCCTGCGTCAAGATCAAGCGCGACGACAAGGTGCTGCAGGAGGTGGCCATCGGCTCCGGCCCGCTGGACGCATCGTTCAAGGCCATCAACCGGATGCTCCACATGGACGTGAAGCTCGACAGCTTCAGCCTGAACGCCGTCACCGACGGCGAGGACGCCATCGGCGAGGCCGTCGTGAAGATCTCGGACGAGTCGGGCAAGACCTTCACGGGGACGGGCCTTTCGACGGACATCATCGAGTCGTCCATCCGCGCATACGTCAACGGCATCAACAAGATGATTGACGCCGCCAGCTGAAGAAAGGGGAACAAAGTCTCATGGCAATGACAATGACGCAGAAGATCCTCGCCCGCCACGCCGGGCTGGAGGAGGTGCGCGCGGGGCAGCTGATTCAGGCGAAGCTCGACCTCGTGCTCGGCAACGACATCACGACCCCGGTGGCCATCAACGAGTTTGAGGCCGCGGGCTTTCAGAAGGTATTCGACAAGAGCCGCATCGCGCTGGTGATGGATCACTTCGCGCCGAACAAGGACATCAAGGCCGCGACGCAGTGTAAACAGTGCCGCACATTTGCGCGGAAGTTCGACATCGACAACTACTACGACGTGGGCGAGATGGGCATCGAGCACGCGCTGCTGCCGGAGAAGGGGCTCGTCGCCCCCGGCGAGGCCGTGATCGGCGCGGACTCGCACACCTGC
>OCPX01002263.1_pt1 | contig 12439 bp, 9 predicted proteins | sample 1538771 | NCBI WGS metagenome assembly OCPX01 (sample SAMN04571725, study PRJEB22368) | human gut metagenome | biome: human gut; material: stool | host: Homo sapiens | place: Luxembourg | collected 2012-11-01 | reverse complement strand
CACATCATCACGCCCGCCGATGTCAGTCCGAACGGGAACGCCATCCACACGCCCATCAGTCCGTAGTCCAGCACGAATCCGCAGAGATAGCCAACGGGCAGCGAGATGACGAAGAAGGCGATGAACGCAATCAGCATCAGCGGCTTCACGTCGGCGATGCCGCGCAGCGCGTTCGCGTAGTTTATCTGCATGCCGTCGCCGAACTGATAGATGAAGAACGGCAGGAGCAGCGAGAGCACACCCGCCGACACCTCGGCGCTGTCCGTAAACCATCCGCCGATATGGTTGCGCAGCAGGAAGATGATGCCGCCGAGCACCACCTCGAGCATCACCATAAGGCGCAGACCCGCCGTCACCGTGTGGCGCACGTTCTGCACGTCGTGCTGTCCGTGGAAGTAGCTCGTGCGCACAGCCACCGCAGCACCCAGTCCGTAGTAGACCATGAACGTGAACTGCGAGATGGTAGACATCACCTGATGCGATGCCAAGGCTATCGTGCCGAGCCATCCCACCATGATGATAGAGAGCGAGAACGACGCCGTCTCCATGCCCATCTCCAGCGCGATAGGCGTGCCGAGAGAGCCGAGGCGGCGCAGCAAGTCGCGCGACCAGCCTAGACGGAAGAAGCCCTCTCTGTATGAAGCGAAGCGGCGTGCGCGCAGGAACACCGCGGCGAACACCACCACCATTATTATACGCGAGAGCAGCGTAGACACGCCCGCACCGATTACGCCCATCTCGGGCGAACCACACTTACCGTAGATGAATATGTAGTTGCCGAGGATGTTCAGCAGGTTGCCCGAGAGCAGAATCCACATCGACGTGCGCGTCAGCGTGATGCTGTCCGTAAACTGCTTGAAGGCGTTGAACAGCATCACGAACGGCAGCGACGCAAACAGCACCATATAATAAGGACGCATGTAGCCGAGTAGTTCCTCCGGCTGTCCGATGTTGCCCAGATTGAAGAAGAGCACCAGCAGCACAGCCATCATCGCCACCGCCGCCAGCGTGTTCGTAAGCAGCGAGCAGCGCAGCGCCTGACCCGCTCCGGCATGTTCGCCGCGTCCGAAGAGTGCGCCCACTATCGGCGTCAGTCCGTAAGAGAACCCCGTGCCGGTGATGATGGCAAGGTTCATGATGTTGTTGACGAACGACGCAGCGCCAAGCTCCGTCGTGCTGTGATGGCCCACCATCATCGTGTCCGCAAAACTGAGCACAATCATACCCATCTGACCTATCATGATAGGGATGCCGATGGAGAGCAGCGTGCGGTAGTGCTGCCCCATGCTTATCGTGCTATTACCAGAATTTGTTTTTGTCTTCGTTGTATTCATATCCGACAGCTGCCAGTTGGTCAATAATCTGTTGTTTTTCTACGTGGAGGTCGTCGCATAAAGCGTCGAGCGAGGGGTAAGTGTCGCGCAAGTGCGCATTGATGACGCTGAAGAGCATCATCGGGTCTTTGGGTAATCCAAGCATAATAATCTGATTAAATAATAGTTACCTGATAAAATTCTGAGTGCAAAGTTACTCAAACTTTTACAAACAAATGGCACGAATGGGTTTACATCTTGTCAAAAGGTTCAATATATTTCCGTTTTTTAGTGCGAAAGGATAGATTTCCGGGCTTTTTTTTGGCTCTGTCGCTTTTTTTGCCGAACTTTGCACTGAATATAGCTTTCTAAAATTCAAGCACATAGGCGACTTTACGATGTGGCGGAAAACGATTGCGCCACCTATATATAATAAATCAAAACAGAAATATTAATGGTAAAGCCATTCTCACTAATTGCTGTCGTGGCATTTGCTACGACACTCACATCTTGTTTCAAGGATGAAGCGCTCAACAACGAGTGCGACATAGAAAAGGCATGGATTCAGGTGGACAACCCCGACGAGGTGTTCTTCCAGCCGTCCAATGCCGAACTCCCGGATATCGAGTCGACAAAGACCGACCTTATCTTCCCCGACCTGCGCCCTAACAGCGATGTTACAGCCCTGCCGGTCTACTTCAAGGTAACTGACGGAGCGACAATCACTCCGGAGAACGGTTCGGTGCAGAACTTCGCAGACGGCCCCGTGACATACGTCGTGACATCGGAAGACGGACAGTACAACCGCACATACCGCGTGTTCATCAAGGCAAAGGATGCAGGTACCACCCCCGATCCGGGCGATCCGGGCAAGCCTGAGGAGCAGCTCAGCTACGTACACTACGACTTCGAGAACTACTTCCTCGACCCCGCATCGTCTAAGTTCTATGTGTGGAGCGACTACGAGAACGGCTCTAACTGGGCAACCGGCAACCCCGGCTTCAAGATTGCGAAGGGATCTGCTACGCCCGACCAGTATCCGTCTACACCTCTCGCCGAGGGATACGACGGAGCAGGCGTCAAGCTCGTGACAAGCGATACCGGTCCGTTCGGCGTGGTAGTGAACATGCGCATCGCAGCCGGCAACCTCTTCACCGGCGTGTTCGACTCGAAGTCGGCTACCAAGGCGCCGCTTAAGGCTACACACTTCGGCGAGGGCTCGTACAACCAGATAAACTATCGCCCCGTGACGCTCGCAGGCTACTACCAGTACACGCCGGGCGAAGTGTTCAAGGACAAGTCGGGCAAGGTGGTAGAAGACCGCATCGATCAGGGCGACATCTACGCCGTAGTGTTCCGCAACGTAGACAGCGAGGGCAAGTCGTTCTACCTCACCGGCGACAACGTGCTCACATCTCCGCAGATTGTGGCGCTGGCTCGCGTGCCTAACATCGTGAAGACCGAAGGCGGATGGCATAACTTCTCCGTCGACTTCAACTATAGCGGCGAACTCGACCCCGCCATACTCGCCAACTACGGCTACAGCATGGCAGTAGTGTTCACATCGAGCATCGAAGGCGCAGCCTTCCAGGGTGCAGTGGGCAGCACGCTGCTCATCGACAAGGTAAGTATTGCATACAAGAAGTAAGGAAACAAGCAAATGAAGAAATCAATAATAGCCGCAGCCTTCGCGCTGCTCTTCGGCGCGCAGGGCGCGTCGGCAATCGGAATATTCGACAACCTTTGCTATCAGGCTCGTCTCGGCTACAATATCGGCGGCACAATGCCGATGGGCATGCCCGCTTCCATACGCGGTCTCAATAGCTACACGCCGAAACCCAGCTTCACCATAGCACTCGACGCCTACAAGCCGCTCACCGAGAAGTGGGGCATGATGGCAGGCTTCCATTTCCAGACAAAGGCGATGGAGACCGACGCTCGCGTGAAGAGCTATTCAATGGAGATACGCCAGGGCGGCGAGTCGCTGAGCGGACTCTTCACGGGCAATGTCGTTACGAATGCAAAGCAGCTCGTCGTAACGCTGCCTCTGCAGGCTACGTTCAGCGTGTCGGACGCAGTGCGACTGAAGTTCGGTCCCTACTTCTCTTACGCTCTTAACAACGAGTTCACCGGCTACGCCTACGACGGCTATCTGCGCGAGGGCGACCCGACGGGGCAGAAGGTGGAGCTCGGACACAACGAGGGCGAGCGCGGCGACTACGACTTCTCGAGCGATATGCGCCACTGGCACTTCGGTTTTGACTTCGGTGCCGACTGGTACTTCTCGCAGCACTTCGGCGCATACGCCGACGTGCAGTGGGGTATGTCGGGCGTGTTCCGTGAGAAGTTCAAGACTATCGAGCAGACAATGTACCCCGTGTATGCTACGCTCGGTGTGCTGTACAAGCTCAAATAAGTTGAGGTGTTGAGGTGTTGAGATGTTGATGTGTTGATGTTGATGTGTTGTGATGTTGAGATGTTGATGTTGAGATGTTGATGTGTTGTGATGTTGAGATGTTGACATTAGTTTACAGCTTAATGGCAAATCTCACTACCTCACCATCTCACCATACACCACCACACACCATCTCACCACCACACCACCTCACCATCTCACCATCACATCTCACCACCTCACCACCTCACCATAACAACAATAATTATTAAACCTAAAAAACAAATAACAAGCTTATGAAAAAAATCTTTACTCTGTTAGTCCTTTTGATGGCGACAGTATGTGTGTCTGCCCAGCAGTATTACAAAGGAACATTCCACTCAAAGGTGAATGACTTTAGTGATTATGAAACAACCGTAGCCGTAACTCAGGGCGAGGGCGGCAAGTACACACTCGTGTTCGAGAGCGTAATCTTCGGCAACGACGACTTCGGCAAGTGTACATTCGCCGGTATCGAGAACTATAAGTGGGCAGGCGGCAACAGCTTCACCTTCTCTAACGAAGGCGGCAACATCGGCGCAGCTACAAAATACTATTTCGAGCTGTCTGACGCTCTCGGCAAGTCTGTAATCGACGATGAGAAGATCTACATCACATTCAAGTACTTCCAGGTTAACACGACCAAGGAGTACAGAAACGTAGTGTTTGAAGGCAAGCGCACAAGCAGCGGCGGTGGCAGCACTGGCGGCGACGACAAGCCGACAATCACCGACACAGAGCAGTTCACAGCTGACGTAGTTTCTGTATTAGATGGCGGTCAGTCTGGCAACGTTAAGTATCCTAACGTAGTAGCAAAGGTTTGCGAGTGGAGCGACGGCGTACACAGCCTCGAAATCGAGCACATCGACACAGAGAAGGGCTCAATGTCAGGCGTTATGTTCAAGGGTCTTGAGAAGAAGGAAGTAAACGGCGAGGTGGTATACACAGGCACCGTAGAGCCGTACATTACAGACCTTCCTAACTTCTACCTCGGCTACACAAAGCTTATGGCAAACGTTGAGGCTAAGATCGACGAGAGCGGCGACCTCTATGCTACAATCGTGTTCACAGACGAGGACGAGCCTGCGTTCAAGCTCACAGCATGGTTCAACTATCAGGAGCCGTTCGTTCCGGCTGATCCGTTCTCTGTAGGAGGTGGTCTCGTTGGTTACACAGTAACAGACGACGGCGATTTCACTAATAACGTAGAGAATACACTCACATTCACAGAGACAGCAGAAAACGTATATACACTCTCGTTCTCTAACGTAGCAATTCCTAACGGCGTCGGTCTCAACACCGTTACATTCGAGGGCGTTGCACGCACAGGCAACGACAGCGAGGCAAGCTTCGCAAGCAAGAAGGGCGTGGTTAAGACAACAGCTGCACACCCGTCTTACACAGAGGTCGACTACACTGATCTCGAGTTTATCGTAGGCTTCGACGCAGATAAGAAGGTGACAAGCTGCACAGGTAAGTTCGTTATCGACAACTGGGGCGAGTCTGTTGCTTACACATTCAACTACGACCCGACAGCAACTTCTGTAAACACAGTAGTAGCTGCTGACGGCACCGTTAAGCACATCTACACACTCACTGGTGCGAAAGTTACTTCTCTCCAGCGCGGCGTGAACATCGTGCGCACAGCCGACGGCAGAACGCTGAAGGTTCTGAAGAAGTAATTTTAATTAATAATAGATGAACAAATTATTTATTACAATGGCTACCGCTGCCCTGAGTCTCTCGGCAGCGGCAGCCGATTTCACCGGCTCGTTCGGCAAGGACCTGAACGGCAACGGTAAGATCAGCGTTGTCGACAACGCTGACGGCAAGACAGTGAAGGTGACAATCAGTGGCGCAACCATCAAGGTAGGCACCACCAGCGCACCTGTTAGCGACCTTGTTCTCGACGGCGTGAAGTCGTCGAAGGTCGGCAAATTCCAGCTCCTCAACGGAACAGCGCACGCCGGCGACTACGACGTGTTCTTCCTCGGTCAGGTTGCAGACGGCAAGATCACAGCCAAGTTCAACCTCAACCTCAACGGAGCTTACTATGCTCAGGGTACATTCGGCGAGACACGCTACACACTCGGCCAGCTTCTCGGTTCCGACTTCGAGTCATGGCACAAGGCTGAGTACAAAGGCAAAACAAGCGACGAGCCGGACGGCTGGCACTCGTTCATGAGCGCAAATGCTTCTGGTATGTATGCTTCTGCACGCAAAAACACCCACACATTTATCTCTAAGGACGTTCGCCCAGGTGCTAAGGGACAGTGCGTCAAGGTCGTTTCAAGCACAGTGATCGGCGTACCTGCCAACGGCACTATCACCACCGGTCGTCTTTACGCAGGTCATATAAAGCCGGCTAATCCAGCCAACAACGCTACAAGCAATCCTGCCGGTACCGATGTCGACTCTAACAACGACCCGTTCTACGCCCCGATCAACACTTTGCCCGATTCTATCGCAGTATGGGTGAAGTACAAGCAGGGAGCACTCTCTGCCTCAGACAAGCAGGACTATCCCTACGCCAACCTCTCGGCTGTGCTCACCGACGGCACCAAGTATCAGGATCCGGAGGACAAGACATACACCAATGTGTTGGCAAAGGCTCAGAATAAGGAAATCGCGGAGAACGGCAACGTTTGGCAGCGCATCTCTGTACCATTCGCATACACAAATGCAAAGCTCGACCCGAAGGCAATGCTCGTGACGCTTTCTACAAACGCCCAGCCGGGTGTGGCTTCAAAGGATGTAGACACCCCTGACGAGCTTTACATCGACGACCTCGAGCTTGTATACAACTCACAGCTCAGCTCGCTGAAGATTGACGGCGTAGTGGTGCCGGGCTTCGCAAGCGACAAGTACAGCTACACTGTCTACTCTACAAAGGACGCTGACAAGAAGCTCGAGTTCGCAACAAACGCTAAGTCGGCTTTCGTAGCGTCAGACTGCGTCGCTCCGACAGACGGTAGCGGCAACCTCGTATACAATGTTACCGTTACATCTGCCGACCTGCAGACATCTCACACATACGTTGTGAACGTTGTTTGCCCGACAACATACACCGACCAGCTCCTCATCAACCTCAACGGCGAGGATATGGAACCGGAGCAGGCAAGCATCGACGTATGCAGCGAGGGCAACAACAACTACACCTTCGTGCTGAAGAAGTTCTCGTTCGGCGAAAACCTTATCGGCGACGTTACAATCAGCGGTGTGCCATGCGTTGAGAAGGACGGCAAGCAGACCTTCACCGTAGAGAAGGACGCAGCTATCACTAACGGTGCTGAGATTGCTGAGATGCTCGGCAACAAGGTTCACGTCACAATGAACGCAGAGATAGAGGACGGCAAGCTCTACGCAGAGATGGCGCTCCCCGTAACACTCGACGAAACGACTATCAACGTGAAGGCTACATTCGGCAAGAAGGCTACAAACGTAGAGAAGACCACCTACAAGGACCAGCTCGTCATCTCTCTTAATGGCGACAAGCAGGACCCGGAGAATGCAACTATCGACGTTATCAAGCAGAGCGAGGGCAAGTACACCTTCGTGCTCAACCAGTTCTCGTTCGCAGGTCTCCTCATCGGCGATGTAACAATCACCGACGTGCCGGGCGTTGAGAAGAACGGCTACGTGTTCTACACCGTAGAGAAGGACGCAACCATCACCAACGGTGCCGAGATTGCTGAGGCTCTCGGCAACAAGGTGCACGTGAAGATTGTGGAGGCTTACAGCAAGGACAACAAGCTCTACGCTAAGATGACTCTCCCCGTAACAATCGAAGATGCTACAATGAACGTAGAGGCTGTATTTGGCGAGAAGCCGGCGGCAGGCATCAACGGCATCACCACCACTCAGAACGGCAAGGTTGAGGTTTACAACGTCAACGGCGTACGTCTTAACGGCCTTCAGAAGGGTCTGAACATCGTTCGCACCGCTGACGGCAAGGTAGTGAAGGTGTTGAAGTAATAAGACATAATAGACATTGAACATACATAGGGTGTGTTAAAATGGAATTGGCAAATGTTAAATTCCGTTTTAACGCACCCTATTTCGTTTATTTTAACTATTTTTGAAGCATCTAAACTAAAAACAGCATGAAGAAAGTATTTACACTCATGGTTTTCTTGATGACAGCGCTCTGCACATTCGGTCAGGTATTCACCGACGACCTGCATGTGACAAGCGGCGCAGGCAGAACAACCGACTACGCACAGAAGGAAGTGGAGCTGACCAAGGTGTCAGATGACGTCTACAAGTTTACGTTCCGCAAACTCGCTCCGATGGAATACAAGACCTTCGGTGACTTCGTCGTTGAGGATGTGACGGCAACCGTCGATGCAGCCGGCAAGATGACATTCTCTACCGCAAGCACCGAGGGCACATGGACCAACGTTACGAGCACAGCAGCCATCGGTGGTGTAACCGAAGGCAGCAAGTCGTCGATCAGTGCATTCACGGCTACGCTCTCAGCCGACAAGTCGAAGCTCATCGTCGACCTCACCTTTATGACGATGGGTAGCGATGTGGATGTGGTGTTTGGCAAGAAGATAGATACCGCTATCAACACCGTGAATGCCGCTGACGACTACAGGTATGTCGAGATATACAACCTCGGTGGAGTGCGTATGCAGCGCCTGCAGCGCGGTATCAACATCGTGCGCACAGCCAACGGCAAGGTGAAGAAGCTGCTCGTGAAGTAGCCCAGGGTGCTTTCAGGGGGTGCACTTGTCTCAAGTGCACCAACCAAGTAGCAACCCAACAACTCTGTTGGTGCAGCTGAGACAGCTGCACCCCCTTGCAGTGCACCAACCGAGCAGCAGCCCAACAACTCTGTTGGTGCAGTTGGGACAGCTGCACCCCCTTGCAGTGCACCAACCGAGCAGCAGCCCAACAACTCTGTTGGTGCAGCTGAGACAGCTGCACCCCCTGCAGTGCACTAACCAAAGCAAAAAACAATTTACTAACATTAATTAATAACAAACCAAATTTATTATGAAGAAAATTTTCTCCTTACTCGTTATGTTGGTGATGACAGCGACGGCGTTCGCTCAGTCAACAAGCGAGAAAATTATTCCCGACGGCACTCAGCCTAACGGCGGTACCATCACACCTAAAGCTATCACAGTCGACTGGGCTACCCAGAAGATTGTAGCGAATGTAGATTTGACAAACTGTCTTACCGGCACCAACGAGCAGATCTTCGCTATCTCTACCAACAGTGCGGATATCGCAAACTGGGAGCAGGAAAGCGGAAGCACACTCCACTTCTTCTACAGACAGAACTTTACAGACTGGGGTTCTACAACTGCCGATGTTCACAAGTTCGCTGTTCAGTATCGCTATAAAGGCGATAACGGCGCTACCAACCGTTTCTACGAGGTGCAGGACATCTCTAACTGCACCATCGTAATGGACAAGGAAGGCGTTCATATCGACGGCACACTCGTGTTCGAGGCTTCTCTTATGCCGCAGCTCTACAAGGAGGGCGCTAACCAGCTCTACTTCGGTTCTTTGCGCGGCGAGCATCCGTACGCTATATACAAGTCTGTAGAGCTCGTAACAGAGGGTGGTACAACACCTGGTGAGACCGCTACATACGAAATTACAGACAACGCCATGACAATGTATGTTCCGAGCAACAATGGTGAGGATGTACAGAACTACACACAGTACATGAAGGACGCCAAGCTCCAGGTGGAGAAGGACGCAGAAGGCAAGTACACCGTTACATTCAACGACGTAGTTGCAGGCAAGGACCGCGAGTCTCTCGGCAACATCGTATTCGCAGGTCTTGATGCACAGGCTGAGTCAGAAGACCTCATCGGTGTTGAGATTCCGCAGGGTCGTGTTTGCACAATCTATGCAGAAGGTTCTTTTTTCGACAACCACATGTTCCGTGTAGTGAATGGATCGGTAGGCATCGTGCCTCCAGCAAATGAAGGCGATCCCGCTACTGCACACGTTATGCTCTCAATGTCTGACGACGATGGCAATATGCTGGCTTACAAGATGGGCGATGTGTTCATCCCGGTTGACCATAACTTCACAAGCGACGCTTACGTTAAGGTAGGCGACCAGACAACAAACTTCGCAAACTCTGAGGCAGTGCTCACAGAGTTCATGGAGGACGTTTACAAGGTTACATTCAAGAACATCACAATCGGCGAGAAGACAGGCGACTTCACAGTAGAAAACCTCGAGCCGACAGAGGATGCTGACGGCAATCTCACTTTCACAACATCTGATGCATACGGTTTTTGGAACGACGCTGACGAGACAGAACTCGACTTCACCGACTTCTCTGCTTCTGTAAAGGTAGGCGAGAACGGCTTTGAGGGCTTCGTTTGCAAGTTCACAACAGAGAACGGTCAGTTCGTTTACGGCGAGAAGGCAGAGACACCGGAGCCGCCGTCAGTAGTTGAGACAAAGATCTTCAGCGACAAGCTCGAATACACACTCAATACAGCATCTGGCACAAACGATCCTCAGAAGCTCACAATCGAGTCACTCGGCAACGACCGCTACAATGTGATTCTTGCTAACCTCGACACATACAATGTACTCTACGTGAACGTTGGTACCGTTAGCTTCAAGAATGTCGCAGGTAAGACAGAGAACGGCGTTACAACTATCGAGGCTGAGAAGCCGGAGGTTACATTCACAGATGCTGACTACCCCCTGGAGGACTCTAAGGAGGGTAAGCTCAAGGTTATGTTCAATAACGACAAGGCTTATCTGGACGCTTCTGGTGTCGTTTCTATCCCTTCGTTCAGCAGGTCTTACACCTATAAGCTCGTTTACGGCACTGAGTTCTCTACAGAGGAGCCGAAGGACGACTACGCTATCAACTTCGACAAGGACGCAAACAGCACACATAGTAGCCGTGCCCTCAACAGCTTCTCTCTCCAGCAGACAGGCAAGGACAAGCAGACAAAGAGCGTTAAGACTTCAAAGGCTGCTTACGAGGATCATACAGCAGACGAACCGTTCACAGTTGAGGCTGGCAGCGAACTTACAGCTTCGTTCGATTACACAGGCGAATGGATGCATAGCTTCGTTTACATCGACTTCGACAACGATGGCGACTTCTCTTATAAGGAGGGACAGTGGGATCAGACTGGCACCGATTTGGTAGCATTCAGCTTCTACTCTCTCGACTCTAACCCAAAGAACGATGCATCTGGTTACAACTCAGTAGGTGATGAACTTACTGGAGATGCTCGCAATACTTATGCTGCACCTTCGTTCAAGGCTCCTGCTAAGGCTGGCGAATATCGTATCCGCTTCAAGATCGACTGGAACTGCATCCTCCCTGGTGGTTCAAGCACTATCCTCTCTGACGGTGGTGGCGTTTGGGACGCAACTCTTAAGGTTGTAGAGCCAGTTGTCGACGGCATCAGCACAATCAATGCTGAGGCTGCTAACGGCGAGGCACAGCTCTTCACTGTTGACGGCGTACAGATTTCTAAGCTGCAGAAGGGTCTGAACATCGTTCGCTCTGCTGACGGCAAGGTTAAGAAGGTACTCGTTAAGTAAAATTCTATCATAACAACGAATAAAGCGTATTTCGTTGCTTGAATAAATTAACAACGGATAAGCGTATTTCGTTGCTCGAATAAATTAACAACGGATTAAACGGATTAATCGGATTTTCTTCTTTGAGTAGTGAGAATCCGTTTCATCCGCTTAATCCGTTGTTTTTATTTTCTGCACCCTAACAATCTGTGTATTTCCGTGAAATCTGTGGGAGAATACACAGCAATAAATTCTGTGAGTTCTGTGTGTTCTTAGAGGCGAAGGGCTAATCGTAGGAGGCTACGGCACGGCAGTATCTAAGGAAGATGCGTTAAAACGTTTTGAGGAAGTGTTGGGAAAAGTGGGAAACGGCTAAAGTGCGCCGTAGTACCAAGGTGTATGCCCACCATCCTTATATGGTTTGCGTGAATCATATTGCCCATAAGCTACGAGCATGCACAGAATACTAACCAAAAAGGCAATGCAACCAAGGAACAACAACGAAACGACAACAGCAGCGAAAGAGGCAATAGTGATGTTTCGCCAAAGTTTTCTTTCTTTGGTTTGCCTTTTTGCCGATATGTTTCTGTTTTGTCTCATACTTCTAACCCATTGGTTTACTCCACAAAGATACAAAAATATTGATTACTTAGTTACTTATACGCTGAAAATATGGCAAAAGAAATCAAGTTTAACATTAAGTTGCTCATTGACGGCAAAGAGCAGTTAGTTACCGCCTCAACATCGGCAAAGGAACTGCGCGACAATCTCGATGCCGCCAAGAGTAGTTTGCGATAGAGGGCGAAGTGAACACTATATGCTACGACGAGCAGACACGACGCTCCATGAAGCGCGAAGCAACGGCAAGACGGTACGGACTAAAGGTAGAAGCGGCTGATTCCTGCCGTAGCCATTGCAAATAGTTGTAATGTTTTGTCTTTTTGTTGTTAATGGCTACGGCAGGAACTGAAAGTCAGCGGCGCGTAGCGGAAAGCTAATGCCGTAGCCTAGAACCGTTTGCTATTCAATTTGCCAAATATTTTAGTTTTTGTACACACTTGCAGAGGGTGCAACTCTTGCTCTGTTGGTGTATTCTTGCTCGCTTGGTGCAGCTCTTGCTCGGTTGGTGCACTTGAGACAAGTGCACCCCCTAAGTGTGCCACCGTTC
>OCPX01002258.1_pt1 | contig 12468 bp, 10 predicted proteins | sample 1538771 | NCBI WGS metagenome assembly OCPX01 (sample SAMN04571725, study PRJEB22368) | human gut metagenome | biome: human gut; material: stool | host: Homo sapiens | place: Luxembourg | collected 2012-11-01 | reverse complement strand
GCCGGGCGATTGAGCCGCACCGTCGCGAAAGCCGCTGCCCTGCTGCGGGAAAACGCCGGAAAAGTGCTCGCGGCCAACGCCATCGACCTGGAGGCGATGGACGCCGATTCACCCATGCGCGACCGCCTGCGGCTGACGGCGGAACGCATCGCCTCGATCGCCGCCGACATGGAATCCGTCGCCGGACTGCCCTCGCCGCAGGGCGAAACGATCGCCGAATGGACCCGTCCCAACGGCATGACCCTCCGCAAGGTCCGCGTACCGTTCGGCGTGGTGGGCATGATCTGCGAGGCGCGCCCCAACGTCACGGCCGACATTTTCTCGCTCTCGATGAAGACGGGCAACGCCTGCGTGCTGAAGGGCGGCAGCGACGCCCGCCGCTCCAACGAAGCCATCGCCGCCCTGCTCCGCGAGGCGCTCCGCAGCGAAGGCGTCGACCCGGCGGCCTTCACCCTGCTGCCCGCGGGCCACGAGGCTGCCGGAGCGCTGCTGAACGCCGTGGGTTACGTCGACGTAGTGATCCCGCGCGGCGGCGCGGGACTGATCCGCTTCGTGCGCGAAAACGCCCGCATACCCGTGATCGAGACCGGGGCGGGCATCGTCCACACCTACTTCGACCTCGACGGCGATCTGACGAAAGGCCGCGCCGTGGTCTGCAACGCCAAGACGCGGCGCGTCAGCGTCTGCAACGCCCTCGACTGCCTCATCGTCCACCGCGAACGGCTCCGGGACCTCGCGGAACTGTGCGACCCGATGGCCGCCGAACGCGTCACGGTCTACGCCGACGCGGAGGCGTACGCCGCACTCGAAGGCCGCTACCCCGCGTGCCTGCTCCGCCCCGCCGCGGAGGAGCACTTCGGGACCGAATTCCTCGACTACAAGCTGGCCGTGCGGACCGTCGGCTCCCTCGACGAAGCTCTGGCGCACATCGCCCGCTACTCCTCGCGCCACAGCGAAGCCATCGTCACCGAAAACGCCGGGACGGCCCGGGAGTTCACCCGGCGGGTCGATGCGGCGTGCGTCTACGTCAACGTCTCGACGGCCTTCACCGACGGCGGCCAGTTCGGGTTCGGCGCCGAGGTCGGCATTTCGACCCAGAAACTCCACGCCCGCGGCCCGATGGGGCTGCCCGAACTCACGACCTACAAATACGTGATTTCAGGCAACGGACAGACCAGAGAGCCATGACGGTCACGCCGCCGCCCGCCGTTTTCGCGGCATCCCGCCGCGTTCCCGACTCCGCCCCGCACGGGAGAAGCGAAGTCGCCGCGCACCGATGCATCCCCCGACGCCCCTCGCGGAAGGGAGACGCCGCCGCATGGCCCGGACGGCCGGCGCCAAAAGGTCCCGACCCATATGTGACAAAAATTCCACTTATTTCGGCAAATAATTGAACGATTCGTAATCATTTTTTGCTTAAATTTGCACATCCGTAAAATAATACATATATTTAAATTATGATTCGTGAACTTTTCGCCGTGGGCCTGGGAGGCGCCGCCGGAAGCATCGTCCGCTATATGCTCTCCGTCTGGCTGCTCGGAGGGCACACGTTGCTGGGTTTTCCGGCCGGAACGTTCACGGTTAACGCCGCGGGATCGCTGCTGATCGGCATTCTGCTGGAGACCACGAATTCGGCTGCGGCAGGATGGTTGCTCATCGCAGGATTCTGCGGAGGATTCACCACCTTTTCGACCTTTTCGGCCGATGCCGTGCGGTTGCTGCGTGCCGGAGACTACGAGCCTGCGACGGCCTACATTGCGTTGAGCGTCGCGGTCTGCATCGCCTTCGCCGCACTGGGCATGTGGATCGGAGCGCAAATTGCACGCAATTAAAAATGAAAAATTAAGAATTAAAAATAACCTGCAACCCGGTTAAATCCCGGCTGAAATCCCGGTCGCGCTGCGACAAGCCCCCTCCGAGGAGGGGATTTAGGGGAGGGTTAGAATTGGATACGCGGCGGAACGCCGCGAATTAGATGGCTGAATTTGCCCGGGTCAGGCTTGTAAACGACGCCAAAGGCGGCGACAACACCGCCCGGAAGCACAACGACGAAGAAAAAACATAAACAAACGGATTGCAGCCCTAAAGCGAATGAAACGTACGCCATCTCCCTCCCCGAGGGAGGGCCGGGGTGGGGTCAGGCTTGTAAACGACGCCGAAGGCGGCGACAACACCGCCCGGAAGCACAACGACGAAGAAAAAACATAAAAACTTAAAATAGAAATTATGGTAATTCTGGTTTTAAACTGCGGCTCCTCTTCGATCAAATATCAGGTGATCGACATGGAGGACGCGTCGAGCAAACTGCTCGCAAAAGGCATTGTGGAACGTATCGGCCTCCCGGAAGGCGACCTGACCCATAAACCCGTCGGCAAGGAGCCGTTCGAGCTTCACCAGCCGATTCCCGACCACACGACCGGCATCAAGCTCGTGCTCGACGCCCTCACCGACCCCGCCCACGGCGTGATCGCGTCGCTCGACGAAGTGAAGGCCGTCGGCCACCGCGTAGCCCACGGCGGCGAGTTCTTCCCCGAGAGTTGCATCGTCACCGAGGACGTTAAGGCGAAGATCCGCTCGCTGTTCGAGATCGCCCCGCTGCACAACCCCGCCAATCTCGAAGGCGTGCTTTCGATCGAAAAGGTCCTGCCGGGCGTGAAGCAGGTCACGGTGTTCGACACCTCGTTCCACCAGTCGATCCCGGCGGTGAATTACATGTACGCCCTGCCCCACGCCTATTACGAGAAATACCGCGTGCGCAAGTACGGCTTCCACGGAACCAGCCACAAGTATGTGGCCAAGGTGGGCGCCGAACTGGCCGGACTGGATTTCCACAACTCGCGGATCATCACCTGCCACATCGGCAACGGCGGTTCGGTGACGGCGATCCTCAACGGCAAGTCCTACGACACCTCGATGGGCTTCTCGCCGCTCGACGGCCTGGTGATGGGCACGCGCTGCGGCCAGGTGGACGCCAGCGCCATCACGTTCATCGGCGAAAAGGAGGGCATGAGCTATGCCGAGCTGAACACGATGATGAACAAGAAGTCGGGCGTGCAGGGCCTCACGGACATTTCGAGCGACATGCGCGACATCGACCGCGCCTACGACGAGGGCAATCCCCGCGCAATCCTGGCGCGCGATATGTACTACGGACGCATCAAGAAGTTCATCGGCGAATACGCCGCCGAAATGGGCGGTGTCGACATGATCATCTTCACGGGCGGCGTGGGCGAGAATTCGTGCGAAATGCGCGAGGCGGTCTGCACCGGACTGGAGTTCATGGGCGTGAAATTCGACCCTGCGGCCAACAAGGGCGCGCGCGGCGTGAACAAGATCCTCTCGGCGGCGGATTCGAAAGTCAAGGTAGCCACCATCGCCACCAACGAGGAGCTGGTGATCGCCACGGACACCTACAATCTGGTAAAATAACGTCCGCATCCCGGCCGCATGCGATAAGCCCCTCCCGCGGGAGGTTTTTGGGGTGGGGTCGGGCTTGCAAACGACGCCGGCGGCGGCAACGACCGCCGACAGCATAGAGGCAAAACAACAAAGCATATATCAATTTTAAACGTAACAACACCATGATTCAGCATCTTACCGAAATCGTCGAGGAGGCGAGGAAACGGGGTAAAAAACGTCTTGCCGTAGCTTACGGACAGGATTCGCATACGCTGGAAGCGGTCTACGAAGCCTATAAGGAGGGTCTCGTGGAGCCTACGCTCTTCGGCGACAAGGAGGTTATCAAACAGGTCTGCCAGGAGAACGGCATCGACATCAACGCCTTCAACATCGTCAACGAACCCAACGATGTGAAATGCGTCCAGCAGGCCGTCGCATCGGTCGTTTCGGGCAACGCCGACGTTCTGATGAAAGGTCTGGTCTCGACCGACAAATACATGCGCGGCATCCTCAACAAGGAGGCCGGGCTGTTCCCCCCGAAAGGCGTCCTGAGCCACGTTTCGATCGTCGAAATGCCCTGCTACCACAAACTGCTGATCATCTCGGACGTGGCGGTCATTCCGCTCCCCGACTTCAAGCAGAAGATGGTGCAGATCGGCTACCTGGCCCGCACGGCCAACCTGCTGGGCATCGCGACGCCGAAAATCGCCTGCATCGCCCCCTCGGAGCAGCTGCTCCCCAACGTGATCTCCTCGACCGAAGGCGCGCTGCTGGCCAAGATGGCCGACCGCGGCCAGCTGGGCAACGTCGTCGTCGACGGTCCGCTGTCGCTGGACGTGGCGCTCTACAAGGAGGTCGCCGAGCACAAAAAGGTCAAGGGTTCGTCGGTGGCCGGCGATCCGGACTGCCTGCTGTTCCCCAACCTCGAATCGGCCAACGTCTTCTTCAAGTCGGTCTCGCACCTCTGCGGCGGCGAACTGGCGGCGATGGTCATGGGTACGAAGGTTCCGTGCGTGCTCACCTCGCGCGGCGACACGAGCAAGACCAAGCTCTTCTCAATAGCGCTGGCCTGCCTGGCGGTAAAAAAATAAAATTCCGGTCATCCGGACCTAACCCAATCTTAAACCAGCCCGACGAAAGAAGCAACGCCTCCCGGTTGAAAATCACCCTTCGACAATCAGTCGTTGCGAATCTGTCGGACTCACGTTAAAAACGAACCGAGAACTTATGGGCTACAAAATTTTAGCAATAAATCCCGGCTCAACGTCTACAAAGGTCGCCCTCTACGACGAGGAGCGGCCTTTGTTGGAATTGAACCTTCGTCACTCCACCGAGGAAATCTCCCGCTTCGCCGGCGTGAACGACCAGCTGGACTGGCGCCGCGGACTGATCCTTTCGGCGCTCCGCGAAGAGGCGTTCGACATCAGGAACCTCTCGGCGGTGATCGGCCGCGGCGGACTGATACGCCCCATTCCCGCAGGAGTCTACGAAGTCAATTCGCGCATGCGCTACGATCTGCGGAACGCGCAGATGAAACACGCCTGCAACCTCGGGGGACTGCTGGCCGCACAGATCGCCCACATGGCGGGTGTCAAGGCCTACATCGCCGACCCGCCGGTGGTCGACGAGATGGACGACGCGGCACGCATCTCGGGCATGCCGATGTGCCCGCGCAAACCGGTCTTCCACGCCCTGAACCAGAAGGCCACGGCGCGTCTACACTGCGAACGGATGGGCTGGGTGTACGAAGAATCGAATCTGATCGTGGCCCACATGGGCGGCGGCATTTCGGTCGCCGCACACAAGCAGGGACGTATCGTCGATGTCAACAACGCGCTCGACGGCGACGGTCCTTTCGCCCCGGACCGCGCGGGGAGCATCCCCTCGAGCGAACTGATCAAGGTCTGCTTCTCGGGACAATATACGAAAGAGGAGCTGCTGAAATTCATTTCGAGCAAAGGCGGGCTGGTGGCCTACCTGGGAACCAACTCCGTGATTCAGGTCATGGAACGCATCGCGCAGGGCGACCAGCGGGCCAAAAAGGTTCTCGACGCCATGTGCTACAACATCGTGAAACAGATCGGAGCCATGGCCGCGGCCCTCTCGGGCAGCGTTCAGACCATCGTCCTCACGGGCGGCATCGCCTACAACGAGCCTGTCGTGGAGTACATCCGCGAACGCTGCTCGTTCATCGCTCCGATCGCGGTCTATCCGGGCGAGAACGAACTCGAAGCGCTGGTCACCAATGCGCTGGTGGTGCTCCGGGGCGTCATCACCCCCAAAGTCTACAAATAACCCGCATTCTTCCGGGAAACGAACGGGCCGCATCCTTCCGGGGTGCGGCCCGTTCGTTCAGATGCGGGAGCAACGGGAGCGGCAAAAATAACGAAACACCCCTGCGTCACTCGAAAGCGATGCTCTTCCAAGTAAGCGGATCTCCGTAGTAGTTCGTGGCCCATTGGTCGGCGGACGCAGCTTTCGGTGCCGCCGTGCCGGTGCTGTAATGCTTGTCGGCGTTCAGCGTAAGATCGCATACTTTGGCGAAGTTCTGGCTGAAAGGAGTTGCGCCGTCCTTCATCTCCAGGGTAATATTGCCGGCAGCGGTCAGCCGCAACTCGGTCAGAGCATCGCAGTGCTGAAATGCGCTGTATCCGAGTCGGGTCGTTTCGGGCAGCGAAAGGGAGGTCAGGCCGGAAGCCATGAAAGCTGCGTTATAAATCCGAACCGCCTCGGGCAGTTGCACGCTCTCCAGCGAAGGGCAGCCCGACAAAGCCTGCACTCCGACCTCCTCCACGCCGTCGCAGGAGACGAAGCTCAACGCCTGGCAGGCGAAAAATGCCAAACAGCCGAGCGCTTTCACTCCGGCGGGCAGTCTCACTTCGCGCAGGGCGGGATAGGCATAATGGAACGCTCCGTTATCATATTTTTGTCCGTCGAACGCCCTTGCCGGCAGGCCGCGGACATCGCCCGGGGGAAAGTTGAAATCGTCGTCCACCCGTCCGTTCACATTCACTTCCGGCCAGTCGGTCACGCCGGTCAGGTCGATCTTTTCCACGCCGGAGTCGTAGAAAGGGTTGCCGACCGGAGGGGTGCCGGAAAAGGAGACCCGAGCGGGAATCCCGATCTTGGCAAACTCGCCCGTCAGTTTGAATTCGGTGATGCCCGCGTCGAGTGCGGCTCCGATCGCGGTCTTTACCTCATCGGCGGTCATCCGGGTCATATCGACCGTGCCGGATACCGGTGACGCCTTGTTCCCGCCGCCGTCCGAGCACCCCGCCAGCGCCAGCACCGCGGCCGACACGGCCAATGCGGCCAATGCGGCCGTAAAAAATCCTTTCATCATCATATTGCATTCGTTTTAATCCGATGATAAAAGTAGCGCAAAACGGCTGCGGAGGAGTCCGGGAACTTAAAAAACAACGCCGGGTTTCTGGACTCGGCGTTGTTTTCACTCTTGCAAAGGGGCGATCGGGTCTCCGCCGGCATAGCGGCGGCGGTATTCGCCGGGCGACATGCCCGTCACTTCGGAGAACTGCGCGAAAAAAGTACTGCGCCCGTGGATGCCGACCATCTCGCCCACCTCGAGGGCCGAAGCCCCGGGATGCTCCAGCAACAGCCGCTGCGATTCGGCAATGCGCAGGGCGCGTATCCACGATTTGAAGTTAAGCCCCAACTCGGAGTTGACATACCGCGACAGGTAACTGCGGTTGCACCCGACCTCGCGGGCCAGCGACTCCAGCGAAAGCCCCGGGCGGACATACCCTTTCGCGGCGATCCATTCGTCGAGCGCCGTACGGATATTCTCCCCGGCGGCCAAAGGCTCCGGCACATCGTCGGCGATCACGGGAGCGATCCGCCCGAACTCCGCGGGATAGTTGATATACTTCATTCCGAAGAAGGTGTAGAACACCATGTAGACCCCCGTAAAAGCAAACAGGTAAGGCATCCCTAACCCCGACACCAGCCATGCCGCGGCCGTCAGTCCGATCAAGGCCGTCATCAGAAACGACACGGCCACCCATCGCAGACGGCGCATCTCTCCGTCCGAAAAAAAGTTGTCCAGCTTGCGGCGACAGACCCGGTATTCGCGTACGAAAATCCGCGCAAAGAGGGCTATCTGCACACAATAAGCGGCTGCCGTCAGCCGGAAAAGCACTGGAAAGGCCTGCGGAAAGAACAACATGCAGCCGAACAGCGACGCCGTTCCGGCAGCCACGGCAAGCAGATGACGGCGAACTCCCCGCGCAAGCGGAAAACGGGAGTTGACCAACGTCACCAGCGCCCCGGAGAACATCGTGGCCTGCACCGCAGCGACGGCCAGCACCAGAATCCGCGTGAAATCCAGCTCATACTCCTCCCGCAAGAAGAGCAGCCACAGCACATCGGTGAAAGCGAGCGAAAAGTAGGCCCAGCCGACAAAACGGCGCGAAAGGCGGTAATTGCGCAGGCGTTCATCGCCCGGCATACGCAGCCAAAAAAGAGATCCGCCGACCACCGCGAGAATGATCGCCGAACAAAGCAACACTCCGGCATAGAGTGAATCGGGTTGTCGGAACATATCAGAGGCCCTTGGGTTTCAAACCTTATTTTTTCAGCTGCCTGCGCACGATGGTCGTCACCTCCCGGAAGGCTTCCAGCCGGAACAGCGCCGACAGCGCGAGGTAGCTGACCACGCCCGTCGCCAGTTCGGCCAGCAGCCGCACGAGGTCGTTGCCGGGAATCGCCGCGGCCGTGAGCCGCGGGCAGCAGCGTACGGACGAAACGCCGGAACGTCAGGGAGGTGAAGCGCGTCGTCGCCAGGAAATTGACCGCCATTTCGCAGAATGCGATGGCCACCAGCCCCCAGACCACGGCCATCACGCTGTGCGGAATCGTCACGGCGAAAATCGCCGTCATAATGATCTTCTTCACCACTTCGAGACGCACGATCAACGGACCCTTACACCTTGCTTTCAACACATTGTAAGCCGTCAAAGCGATCGGCGAGAACAGTCCTGCCAGACATACCGCCTCGAAATAGGGAACCGTCGGCATCCACTCCTCGCCCAGCAGCACGGCGAACATGTCGCGGGCCACGGCCGACATGCCCAGCATGATCGGAAACATCACGTAAGAGACGACCATCACCACCTGCCGGTATCCTTCGGCGAACTTCGGGGCATCGTCGCGGATCTTCGCCAAGGCCGGGAACGTGACGTTCTGCACGGCCTGAATGCCCGTAGCGGCGGGCATGTCCTTGAGTTTCACCGCCTGGTCGAACGATCCGAGCACCGCGGGCGAATAGAGTTTTCCGAGAAAAAACTGGGGTATCTTGTTATAGAAATTCGAAATCAGGTCCGTCACCATCAGACTGCACCCGAACGGCGCCATCTCGCGCAGGGGCTTCAGCCCGCACTTGCCGCAGGGGCGCCAGTCGCTCAGCCACCACAGCAGCGCGGTCCGCATCCCGACCGCGATCACACGCTCCGCCACGAGGCTCCAGATGCCCCACCCGGCCATCGCCAGCGCAATGGCCGTAAGCCCGCCCGCCAGCGACGAAAGGAAGGTCACCTTCGAGAGCAACGCGAAACGGAACTGCCGAATGAAAATCGTATTCTGAACGGCGCACAGGGCGTTGAGCGGCAGCAGCAGGAAGAAAACCGGGGCGATCCGCGCGATTTCGGGCATGCCGTACCAGCGCGCCGCAAGGGGCGCCAGGGCCACCAGCACCCCGTAGAGCACCGCCGAAACGGCGATGTTGAAGAGGAAAACCGACTTGTAATCGCTCTGCGAAGGCCCTTTGTGGCGGACCAGACTCTGCGAGAACCCGCTGTCGACGATCACCAGCAGCACCGTCACGACGGCCGACGGAATGGACATGAAGCCCAGTATGTCGCGCGTCAGCAGGCGCAGGATGACCAGCCGCACGGCCATTGCGAGGAGCATCGAGCCGATCTTCTCGGCCATGCTCCACGCCACGCCCTGCGCGACTTTCTCTTTGAGTTCGCCGCCCAACAGCCTAACAGTTGTGCTGCGCGACGATCTCCTCGTTACGCTTGCGGATATTCTGCACGTTGGCGATCTCGACGTACGACGCACCGCCGTCGGGACCGAAACTGCCGCCCACGATGGCCATCAGGTCCCCGTCGTCGAGTTTGCGGTACTGGTCGAGGAACTCCAGCGCATCGACCAGGAAATGGTATCTGTCGGAGAGTTCCTGATTCCGGAGAATCGGCACGACGCCGTACGACAGGGCCAGAATCCGCTGCGCATGCAGCTGGTAGCAGACGGCCATCACGGTCTTGCGGCCGCGGAACGCCGCCAGATAACGGCCCGTGCGGCCCGTCTTGGTGTCGAGCACCACGTATTTGATCGGCAGGTTGGTCGAGGCGCGCACGGCCGAACGGGCCAGCTGCGCGGTGATCTCGTGGTTCACCGAAACCATGTCCATGTCGATCATCGGCTTGAAATGCGTCTCGTCGCGCTCGATCTCGCGGGCGATGCGGGCCATCGTCTCCACCGACTGCACGGGAAAATCGCCCATGGCGGTCTCGTCGCTCAACATCACGGCGTCCACACGCTCGTAAATGGCGCTGGCCACGTCGCTCACCTCGGCGCGCGTCGGACGCGGGGACTTGACCATCGAATAGAGCATCTGCGTGGCGATGATCACGGGACGCTTGGCGCAGATACACTTCTCGACGATACGCCGCTGCGTGTTGGGAATCACCTCGGCGGGAAGCTCCACGCCCAGGTCGCCGCGGGCGACCATGATGCCGTACGAAGCCTCGATGATCTCGTCGATGTTGTCCAGTCCCTCCTGGTTCTCGATCTTCGAGATGATCTTGATGTTGCTGCCGTGGGCGTCGAGAATATCCTGCACGGCCCGGATGTCGCGCGCCGAGCGCACGAACGAATGCGCGATGAAATCGACGTCGTTCTTCACGGCCCATTCGATGAAGCGGCGGTCCTTTTCGGTCACCGACGGCAGGTCGATCGACACGCCCGGCACGTTGACGCTCTTGCGCGAACGCATGGCGCCTCCCACGACGAACTCGCAGTCCAGCTCCGTATCGTTCTTGCCCACGACGCGGATTTCCAGCTCGCCGTCGGCGATCAGCATCCGCGCCCCGACGGGAATGTCGCTCACGATCGACGGCACGTTCATGTAGACCACCTTGCGGGTCGTGAAGTCCGAGCCGTCCGAACCGCGCACGGCCACCCGGTCCCCCGGGCGGAAATTGATGCTGTTGCCGTATTCGTCGGCGATCGTCGTGACACGGATTTCGGGTCCTTTGGTATCTATCATAATCGGAATGGCCGGGTTCACCCGGTGCACCGTCTCGACGATATGCGTGGCCCCGTCCTCGGAGACGTGCGCCGAATTGACGCGCACCACGTCCATACCCGCGTCGAAAAGCTGTTTTACGAACTCTTCGGTGCAGCGGAAATCCGACATCGTAGCGACAATCTTGGTTTTTTTCATGCGATACATAGAGCTATGTTTTTACGTTTATATTATCCTTCGATACGCTCTCGGGCGGTGTTGCCGCCGCCGTTGGCGTCGTTCACAAGTCTGTCCACCCCGAATCCCTCCCCGGAGAGGACTTGAAGGCAGCGTTGCCGGGCTTCCGCCCCGACGCAACTATTTTTCCGCGCCTGTCAGCAGCGCGTACACGCCCAGCCGATAGGAGTTCAGGCCGAACCCCATGATCGACCCCGCGGCCACGGGAGCCAGCAGCGAGGTGTGGCGGAACTCCTCGCGGGCGAGGATCGAGGAGATGTGCACCTCGACGACGGGAACCGACACGGCCGACACGGCGTCGCGCAGCGCCACCGAAGTATGCGTATATCCGCCGGCATTGAGCACCACGCCGTCGTAAACGCCGTCGGCCTGCTGCACGGCGTCGATCAGTTCGCCTTCGATGTTCGACTGGAAGTAGCCGAACTCCACCGAGGGATAGTTCGCTTTCAGCGCTTCGAAATACGACTCGAAAGTCTGCGATCCGTAAACCCCGGTGTCGCGCCGCCCCTGAAGATTGAGGTTCGGTCCGTTGAGAATCAATATCTTCATAGTTTCATTCATTAACCTAACGCCCCAAGCGGGCGATTCCCGGACAAAGATAATCAAATTCACCGAAAAAATCGGTAACTTTGCGCCATAACACAACTCTTCCATGACCGAATTCGGATTCATCGACAGCATAAAAACCCTTTTCGCCCCGCTTCCCGACAACGGATTCGAGGGCATCGGCGACGACTGCTCCGTGTTGTCTGTCGGCGGCGGCGAATCGCTGGTCTTCACCGCGGACCTGCTGACCGAAGGGGTCCATTTTCTCCGCACGGCGACCTCGCCCCGCGAGTTGGGACGCAAATCCCTCGCCGTAAACTTGAGCGACGTGGCCGCAATGGGCGCCCGCCCCGTGGCGACGCTGCTCTCGATCGCCCTTCCGGCCGATGCCGCCGATGCGTGGGCCGCAGAGTTCATGCTCGGCTACCGGGAACTGTCCGAGGAGTTCGGCGTGACGCTCGCCGGGGGCGACACGACCCGCTCGCTGTCGGGCCTGACGATCAACGTCACAGCCATCGGCCGCGCGGCCGACGCGCACCTCAAGCGACGCAGCGACGCACGCCCCGGGGACGTGATCTTCACCGCCGGGGAACTCGGAACCTCGGGAGCAGGCTTGCAGGACATCCTCGCGGGACGCTGCGACACCCCCGCGGCCGCCGTGCACCGCAACCCGCAGCCGCAGGTCGCCGAAGGCATCTGGCTCGGCAGCCGTCCCGAGGTGCGCGCCATGATGGACCTTTCGGACGGTCTGGCCTCCGACCTGAAGCATATCCTCGACCGCTCGGGCGTCGGCGCCGAAGTCGCCGTCGAGCAGATTCCCGCAGCCCCGGGCGCCGACGTCCGCATGGCCGCCTGCTCAGGCGAGGACTACAAACTCCTGCTCACCGCCGCGCCGGAGGCCGCCGAACGCCTCGCCGCTGATTTCCGCATCCGCTTCGGCACGCCGCTCCATCCCATCGGCCGCATCACTTCCGGACCGGGCCTCGTGTGGCTCCGCAACGGAAGTGAAGATCGGAAGA
>OCPX01002250.1_pt1 | contig 12521 bp, 12 predicted proteins | sample 1538771 | NCBI WGS metagenome assembly OCPX01 (sample SAMN04571725, study PRJEB22368) | human gut metagenome | biome: human gut; material: stool | host: Homo sapiens | place: Luxembourg | collected 2012-11-01 | reverse complement strand
ACGACCGAGCCGACATAAAAGCCGAGCCCGCGGAACACGTCGATCAGGCGCAGCACGTCGTCATCATAGCTGATGCCGAGGTCGCCGCGCATTTTGTTCTTCTCGATATCCCCCGCGCAGATGGCCATCACGATCTCTACGTCGTCTTTCATCGTGGCGAGCATGCGGATCTTGCTGTCGGGCTGGAACCCCGGCAGCACGCGCGAGGCGTGGTGGTCGTCAAAGAGCTTGCCGCCGAACTCCAGATAGAGCTTGCCGCCGAACTGGCTCATGCGCTCCCGGATGTGCTGTGCCTGCAGCTCCAGATATTTATCATTGTCGAAACCGATCTTCATGACTGCTTTCCCCCTCTTGTACAAAACCTTAAAAACATAACAGGGTGTATTATATATCAGATCGGCCCCGCGGGGAAGAGATTCCTCCCATTTTGGGGGCGGAAAATTCGCTGAATTTCCTGTGACAATTTTGGCAAAAGACACCGTTGCTTTTTTGCGCGCGGCGGGGTATACTGTAAAATACACTCTTATTTGCAGGAGGCAGCTATGCGCTTTCAGGTCATGTATAAAAAGTCCGCCCAGCCCAAGGAGGCCTATCTCCCGTTTTTCGAGAGCGACGACATCGCTGAGATCAAGGATTTTGCCATGCGCCTAGCCTTCATCGAGGGCAACGACGTCTATGTGCAGGACACGGCTCTCGGCGAGATCGTCCGCGACTTCGAGGACGCGCGTTATAGAAATAAGGTATGAGCTTTCCACCCCGGCCGATCGCGGCCGGGGTTGTTTTTTTACCCTCCGGGCCATACTAAGCCCGGAGGTGATTTTTTTGCGCGAAGAGAAGAAGGGCTTTCCCTATGACCCGGCGCCGGATGTGAACCGGTTTCCCGGCGTGCCGGAGAGCGGGTTTGACCTCGTCAACGAGTACGGCACCTACAACATCCAGCCCACGGCGGACACGGACAACCTCTTTCCGCTGATCGCGCCGGGGCTGCCGCGCCGCTGGCGGGGGATGAAGCTGGAAAAGGGTGATCTGGAGCAGCTGCCGTGACTCGTCCGCGGGGGCGGCAGACGCGCCGCCCCCGCGGGGGACGTTTCTTAGCTAAAAAGCATGAATCAACACGCGCGTTTTCTTTGCAAAGAGTGAAAAACGCGAAATTATCGAAAAATAGTTCGAAAGTACGAAAATCGGAGAAAAAGCGCATACTTTCATCATTTAAATTGTGCTTCGTGATAACGCACAAGAAAGCGTTAAAAATTTGGCGACTTCGATACTTGACGGTTTTTTCACAAAGAAATATAATATAGCTAAACTGGTAAGACCAGCAGGCCGGAATTTTCGGCCGCTGTGTGATACAATGGAGGGTGCAGAACGATGTATACACTGGGCATTGATATCGGCTCCACCACCAGCAAGTGTGCCGTACTGAAAGACGGCGAGGAGCTGGTTGCCACCAGCCTGCGCGTGGGCGGCATGGGAACCGAGGGGCCGCAGGAGGCGCTCGACGATCTCTGGGCGGCCGCGGGCCTGCGCGCGGAGGAGATGGCCCGCACGATTGTCACCGGCTACGGCCGCAAGAACTACGAGGGAGCCGACGGCGAGGTCAGCGAGCTGACGTGCCACGCGATGGGCGGACGGTTCGTCTTCCCGGGCCTTCGGACGGTGATTGATATCGGCGGTCAGGACGCGAAGATCATCTCCCTGACCGAGGACGGCCGGATGGCCAACTTCGTGATGAACGACAAATGCGCGGCCGGTACAGGCCGCTTTCTGGATGTGATGGCGTCCATCCTGCGGATGGATGTGAGCGAGCTGGCTCCCTGCGCCGCACAGAGCACGCAGCCCGCGTCCATCTCCTCGACCTGCACGGTGTTCGCTGAGAGCGAGGTCATCAGCCAGCTGGCCTCCGGCGTCAAGCGGCCGGATCTCGTGGCCGGCATCTGCCAGAGCGTGGCGACGCGCGTGGCGGCGCTGGCCCGGCGGGCCGGTGTGCGCGAGATGGTGTGCATGTCCGGTGGCGTGGCGAAAAACGGCGCTGTGCGCCGCGGGCTGGAGGAGTGCCTGAACGTCTCCATCGCCTACGATCCCCGCTGCCAGCACTTCGGTGCCATCGGCGCGGCCCTGTGGGCCTACAGGCAGGCAAGCAAAGCGTAAAAGCAGTCCCGCCCTGCGGGCTGCCTGTTCCATATAAAATATAGAGTATCATCGAGGAGGAAAAGAAATGGCAGAGCAAGTCAAGAAAAAGCCGGTGGATCCCAATTCCGCCAAGTACAAGCTCGGCAAGATCGCGGCCGACGCCTATGTCGACGCCATGGAGGCGAAGAAGCGCGGCGAGAAAGTGGCTTGGGTCTCCAGCAACTTCCCTGTGGAAATTCCCGAGACGATGGGCATCGCGACTGTCTATCCCGAGAACCAGGCGGCCGGAATTGCCGCCCGCGGCGCCGGTACCCGCATGTGCGAGGAGGCTGAGTCCGAGGGCTATTCCAACGATATCTGCGCCTACGCGCGTGTGTCGCTGGCCTATGCCAAGCTGAAGTCCTGTCCCGAGCAGGATGTGCCGATGCCGGACGTCCTGCTGTGCTGCAGCAACATCTGTTCCTGCATGATCAAGTGGTATGAGAACCTCGCCCGCGAGCTGAACATCCCCATGATCCTGCTCGACATTCCCTTTAACCCCGACTATGAGGTCTCCGACGCGGAGGTCGCGTATGTCACCGGCCAGTTCTGGGACGCCGTGAAGCAGCTTGAGGAGATCACCGGCAAGAAGTGGTCCGACGAGCGCTTCAAGGAGGTCACGGGATTTAGCTGCCGCTCCAGCCGCGCGTGGCTGGCCGCGACGAGCTGCGCCAAGTATGTCCCGTCCCCGTTCAACGGCTTCGACCTGCTCAACCACATGGCCGTCATGGTCACGGCCCGCGGCAAGGCCAGCGCCGGCGAGGCGATGGAGACGCTGCTCAAGGAGTATGAGGACAACCACAAGAACGGCACCTCCACCTTCCGCACGGAGGAGAAGCACCGCATCATGTTCGAGGGTATCGCCTGCTGGCCCTACCTGCGCGCGACGTCCACGGGCCTGAAGTCCCGCGGCATCAACATGGTCACGACGATCTACGCCGACGCCTTCGGCTTCGACTACGACAGCTTCGACGGCATGATCCGCGCCTACTGCAAGGTGCCCAACGCCATCAACCTCGAGCTCTCCCGCGACAAGCGCATCAAGCTCTGCAAGGACAACCACGTCGAGGGCCTGCTGGTCCACACGAACCGTTCCTGCAAGCTCTGGAGCGGCTTCATGTATGAGATGAGCCGCCAGATCGGTGAGGCGTGCAACATCCCCGTGGCCAGCTTCGACGGCGACCAGGCGGATCCGCGCAACTTCTCCGAGGCCCAGTACGACACCCGCGTCCAGGGCCTGACCGAAATTATGGAAGCCAACAAGGCCGCGAAAGGAGAGTAAGTCATGAATGAGATCCTGAAGAAAATGCACGAGGTGGCTGCCTCTCCCCGCGCACAGATGGACAAGTACCTCGCCGAGGGCAAGAAGATCGTCCTCTGCGCCCCGGTCTACACGCCGGAGGAGATCATCCACTCCATGGGCTTCGTTCCCATGGGCGCGTGGGGCGGCGATATGGAGCTCAACCGCGCGAAGGAGTACTGTCCCGCGTTCCTGTGCGCCATCGTCCAGTCCCTGCTGGAGCTGGGTATCACCGGGGCCTTTGAGGGCGCGAGCGCTATCGTGATTCCGTCCCTGTGCGACACACTCAAGACCGTGGGCGAGAACTGGAAGTACGCGGTGCCATCCATCCCGTTCATCCCCATGACCTATCCCCAGAACCGCAAGCCCGCCTACGGCGTGGCCTATACCAAGGCCGGCTACGAGCGCGTGATCCGCGACCTCGAGAAGCTCGGCGGCACATTCTCCAACGAGAAGCTTGCCGCTTCCAATGCTGTCTATAACCGCCACAACGCCGCCATGCGCAAGATCGACGCGCTGCTGGCCGTCCACCCGGAGATCACCGCCGCCCAGCGCAGCGACATCTTCAAGAGCGCGTTCTTCATGACCAAGGAGGAGCATACCGAGCTGGTTGAGGCGCTCATCGCGAAGCTCGAGGCGCAGCCGGCTGCCGCCGAGAAGCTCCCGATCGTCATCTCCGGCATCCTGACCGACGCCCCCGCCCTGAACGCCATCATCGACGAGATGGGCATGCACATCGTGGCCGACGTGGCCGCGCAGTCCCGCCAGTATCGCACCGACGTCCCCGCCGGGGACGACGCGCTGCAGGCCCTCGCCGACAAGTTCGCCGCGATGGACAACTGCTCCGTGCTGTACAACCAGGATAAGCCCCGCGTCAAGTGGATCGTCGACACCGCCAAGGAGCGCGGCGCGAAGGGCGTGCTCGTGGTACTGACGAAGTTCTGCGACCCCGAGGAGTTCGACTATGTCATGATCAAGAAGGCCTGCGAGGCCGCGGGCATTCCCCTGACGCTCGTCGAGGTTGACCGCCAGATGGTCCAGTTCGAGCAGGTGCGCACGAACCTCGAGACCTTCCGCGATCTGCTGATGATGTAAACCAATCCCCACCGAGGATAGAAATATTAGGAGGATAACTTATGAGTGAAGTGAAACGTCCCCTTGAGGGCGTGAAGGTCGTCGAGCTGGCTACCTTCATCGCCGCCCCCTGCTGCGCCCGCTTTCTGGCGGATCTGGGCGCCGAGGTCATCAAGGTTGAGGCCCCTGCGGGCGATCCCCTGCGCTACACGGCCGTGAACGAGGGCCGTCCGCAGGATCAGAAGGAGAACACCTCTTACGATCTGGAGAACGCCGGCAAGACCTGCGTCTGCCTGAACACCAAGACGGCCGCCGGCCGCGAGGCGCTGGAAAAGCTCATCGCCGGCGCGGACATCTTCATCACCAACTGGCGTCAGAACCCCCTGAAGAAGGCGGCTCTCGACTATGACACACTGCACGCGAAATACCCCAAGCTGGTCTACGGCTTCGTCTCCGGCTACGGCGAGAAGGGCCCCGACAAGGATCTGCCGGGCTTCGACTTCACGGCGTTCTTCGCCCGCGGCGGCGTGCTGGGTACCCTGTTCGACAAGGACTCCCTGCCCATGCTGACCATCGCCGGCTTCGGCGACCATCAGGTCGGTATGTATCTGGCCTCCGGTGTGCTGGCGGCCCTGTACCGCGCCCGTGAGACGGGTATCGGCGACCGCGTCGTCGTCTCCCTGTTCCACAGCGCCATCTGGGACGTCTCCCTGATCCTGCAGGCCAGCCAGTACGGCGACCCCACCACGCAGTATCCTCTCTCCCGCCGCACGCTGCCGAACCCGCTGGTTGTGGCGCATAAGACGAAGGACGGCAAGTGGCTGCAGATCGCCATGCCGCAGTACAACCGCCACTATCCCATTTTCATGCGCGCCATCGGCCACCCCGAGCTGGCCGAGGATCCGCGCTACTATCCCCAGACGAACCTGCAGGCCAACATCGAGGAGTTCTATGACTTCCTCGTCAAGGAGATGGCCAGCCGCACGCTCGACGAGTGGTGCAAGCTGATGGACGCGAACGACCTGCCCTACGCGGTCGCGCAGACGTGGGATCAGCTCCTCGTCGACAAGCAGGCCTGGGCCTCCGGCTGCTTCTACGAGATGGAGTACCCCAACGGCGCCAAGCGCACGATGGTGCGTCCTCCCGTCATCTTCGAGGAGACGGAGCTGCCCCCCTACAACCGCGGGCCGTATCTCGGCGAGCAGACCGAGATCATCCTGAAGAAGCTGGGCTACACCGACGAGCAGGTGGCCGCGATGATCGCCGCCGGCGAGGCGCAGCCCATGGACCCCGCACTGAAGGACTGAGACCCCACGTGCACGGGCGCGTATTTTGAGGAATATTTGAGGAATTAGAAAGGATCCCCGGGCCGGGCGGGCATATCCCGGCCCGGGGCAGAGCTGAAAGGAGAAAAAGGAACCATGAAGATCGCTGCATATGAAGTGAGACCCGACGAGAAGCCTGTCATCGAAAGACTTTGCAAGCAGTATGACATCGAGCTGGTATCCACCCCCGCGAATCTGGACAAGACCACGGCCAGCATGGCCGCCGGCTGTGACGGCGTGACCACCCTCGGCCAGAGCGACTACTGCAACGAGGTGCTCGACGAGCTGAAGGGCTACGGCGTCAAGGTGCTGGCGAGCCGCTGCGTGGGCTACAACCACATGAACTGTGACTACGCCCGCTCCCTGGGCTTCCGCCTGTGCAACGGCGCCTACGCCCCCAACGGCGTTGCCGAGTACACCGTGATGGCCATTCTGATGTGCATCCGCAAGTACAAGAAGGCACTCTACAACACCAATGACAACGATTTCACCCTGAAGGGCAAGATGGGCCGCGAGCTGCGTACCATGACCGTCGGCGTCATGGGTACCGGCAAGATCGGCTTTACCGTCATCAAGTGCCTGTCCGGCTTCGGCTGCCGTATTCTGGCCAACGACGTCTATGAGAACGACGCCGTCCGCCAGTACGCCGAGTATGTGGATCTGGATACGCTGTATCGCGAGTCCGACATCATCACGATCCACACCCCGCTGCTGCCCAGCACGACCGGCATGATCAACAAGGAAGCCATCGCCAAGATGAAGGACGGCGTGGTCTTCATCGACAACGCCCGTGGCGAGCTCGTCGACATCGACGCGATCACCGAGGCCGTTGAGAGCGGCAAGTTCTCCGCCCTGTTCATGGATGCCTTCCCCGGCGAGACCGGCATCATCCATGTTCCCCACAACGAGGACATCATTCACACCCCCGGCATGCCCTACTTCAAGCTGAAGTACCTGCGCTCCTTCGTGAACGTCTACCACACCCCGCACATGGCGTTCTTCACCGAGGAGGCCGCGGAGCAGATGGCCGAGTGCGGCGTGAACAGCATCTACGAGATTCTGACCGACGGCAAGTCCAGCCACGAGATTCCCTGCTGAACGAAGCCGCGGTTTGAACAGATAAAACAGGAGGAAAAGTATGATTTTCGACGCAAAGCATGAAATGATCCGTAAGCTCGTGCGCCAGTTCGCTGAGACGGAACTGACGACCGAGGTGCTCGACCGTGTCGAGGAAACGGGCGAGTTCCCCGAGGAGATCGTGGAAAAGATGGCCAAGTGCGGCTTTCTGGGTCTGAAGATTCCCCGTGAATACGGCGGCGCAGGCGCGGACACGCTGGCCTATGTGATTATGATCGAGGAGATCGCCCGCGTTTCCGCGGTGGCGAGCCTCTATGCCAACACCCCCAACTCCCTCGGCGGCGGCCCCCTGATGCAGGCCGGCACCAAGGAGCAGCTCGAGAAGTATCTCGTGCCCGCCGTGCAGAACAAGATCAAGATCGTCTTCGCGCTGACCGAGCCGGGCGCCGGCTCCGACGCGGGCAGCATGGTCACCACCGCCACGAAGGACGGCGACTACTACGTCCTCAATGGCCGTAAGTGCTTTATCTCCGGCGCTCCCATCGCCGACTACTGCATCGTCTATGCCAAGACCGACATGACCAAGGGCAACAAGGGCATCTCCGCCTTCGTCGTCGACATGAAGGCCCCCGGTATCTCCTGCGGTAAGCACGAGGCGAAGATGGGCATCGTCGGCTATCCCACCAGCGACGTGGTGCTCGAGGACGTCCGCGTCCACAAGAGCGACATGCTCGGCAAGGAGAACATGGGCTTCATCAACGCGATGAAGACGCTCGACGGCGGCCGTCTGGGTGTTTCCGCCCAGTCCATCGGCGTCGCGCAGGGCTGCCTCGATGAGGCCATCAAGTACTCCAAGGAGCGCGTCCAGTTCGGCAAGCCCATCTGCAAGAACCAGGCGATTGCCTTCATGATCGCCGACATGGCGACGAAGCTGACCGCCGCCAAGGAGCTGGTGTACCTCGCCGCTCAGATGAAGGACAAGAATGATCCCAAGGCCTCCATGTACTGCTCTATGGCCAAGTACTATGCCTCCGAGACGTGCAACGAGATTGCGGCCAAGGCTGTCCAGATCCACGGCGGCTACGGCTTCATCAAGGAGTATCCCGTGGAGCGCAAGTACCGCGACTGCCGCGTGTTCACCATCTATGAGGGCACCTCTCAGGTCCAGCAGATGGTCATCTCCGGCAATTTGCTGAAGTGAGCGGAAAGGAGCGATTGAGAATATGAAAATCATTGTGTGTGTCAAGCAGGTCCCCGATACGTCCGGCAAGGTCGCCGTCAATCCCGACGGCACCCTCGACCGCGCCTCGATGCAGACCATCATCAACCCCGACGATATGAACGCCGTTGAGGCCGCGCTGGCCCTGAAGGATCAGCTGGGCTGCCCCGTCATCGCCGTGTCCATGGGCCCGCCGCCGGCGGCCGCCATGCTGCTCGAGCTGAAGGCCATGGGCGTTGACCGCGGCGTGCTGGTGTCCGCCCGTGAGTTCGGCGGCTCCGATACGTTCGCGACGTCCCAGATCCTGGCCGCGGCCATCAAGAACATCGGCGTCGACGCCGACGATATCATCTTCTGCGGCCGTCAGGCCATCGACGGTGATACCGCGCAGGTCGGTCCCCAGATCGCCGAGAAGCTGGACCTGCCCCAGGTCTCCTATGTGGCCGACATCAAGAAGGACGGCAACACCATCACCGTCAAGCGCATGCTTGAGGACGGCTATATGACCGTCGCCGTGCAGACGCCCTGCCTGCTGACGTGCATCAAGGAGCTCAACGAGCCCCGCTATATGTCCATCCGCGGCATTCTGGACTGCGACAAGGAGCCGATCGAGATTCTGGACTACAACGCCCTGAAGGACGATCCCCTGATCGAGGTCGATACCATCGGCCTGAAGGGTTCTCCCACCAACATCTATAAGAGCTTTACGCCTCCCCAGAAGGGCGTGGGCATGATGCTCGAGGGCGACGGCAAGGACGCCGTGGATCAGCTCTTCGGCATCCTCACCGCCAAGCACATCATCTGAGAAGGGAGAAACGAAACATGTCTACTTTTATGAACACGGATCCCAAGGCCTTCTCCGGCGTGTGGGTATTTTGTGAGCAGCGTCAGGGCAAGATGATGCCCACCACCTTTGAGCTGATTTCCGAGGGTCGCAAGCTGGCCGATGAGCTGGGCGTGGAGCTCGGCGGCATCCTGCTCGGCGACAACGTCGACGGCATCGCCAAGGAACTCGGCGGCTACGGCGCGGACAAGGTGTATGTCTACAACAGCCCCCTGCTGAAGGACTTCACAACCGACGCCTATACCAAGGTCATCTCCGACGCCGTGCAGGAGTTCCATCCCGAGATCCTGCTCTTCGGCGCGAGCCACATCGGCCGTGATCTGGCGCCCCGCTGCGCCGCCCGTCTGCACACGGGCCTGTGCGCCGACTGCACCCACCTCGACGTGGATCTGAACGGCTATATCAACTTCCTGCGTACCGGCTCTTCGCTGGACGTGGATAAGATCAACTTCCAGACGAAGATGTTCGACGTCAGCACGAACCTGAAGATGACCCGTCCGGCCTTCGGCGGTCACCTGATGGCGACGATTGTCTGCCCGCGCTTCCGCCCCGCTATGGCGACGGTGCGCCCCGGCGTGATGAAGAAGCGCGAGTTCGACGCCGCGAAGGCCGCGAAGGTCGAGATTCTGCACCCCGCGTTTGAGCTGGCTGAGAGCGATGTCCACACCAAGGTGCTCGAGATCGTCAAGGCCACCCGCGCCATGGTCGACCTGACCGGCGCTGAGGTCGTCGTTTCCGTCGGCCGCGGTATCGCCAAGGACGTTGAGAAGGGCATTGCCCTCGCCACCGAGCTCGCCGAGCTCATGGGCGGCGTCGTGGGCGCTTCCCGTGCCGTCGTGGACGCGGGCTGGCTGACGGCTGACCATCAGGTCGGTCAGACCGGTAAGACGGTCCATCCCCGCATCTATGTCGCCCTCGGTATCTCCGGCGCCATCCAGCACAAGGCCGGCATGCAGGATTCCGAGTGCATCATTGCCGTGAACAAGAGCGACGTCGCTCCCATCTTCGAGGTGGCGGATTACGGCATCTGCGGCGATCTGTTCAAGATCGTGCCGCTCATGATCGATGAGATGAAGGCTCTGAAGGGCTAAGAGCCGACGTTCTCATAGAGGGTAGAAGGAGAAAGGTTTGGTGAGCACTCCCCCTGTGGAGGCGGCAGCGGCATTCGGCCGCCGCCCGCCGCGCAGGGGGAGTGTTCGTTTATTTTACGGCTCGGATCGCGGCAGAATTGGGAATGTTTGACGGATTTGTAGAAAATTGACGGAAAATACGGGTGGAATACTGGTGAAAAACACGTCTTGACTTTTGGCATTTAAAGTCTTACACTTAGACCAACCTAAAACAAACAGCCGGTGAGCGGCGGAAAGGAGACAGCCATGATGACCAACCTGCGTAACAGCCTGCAGAACGTTCAGTCTGTCTCCTATTATGCTTACGCCGCCTACGAGTACGTGGGCTACTTTTGGCGCGCTTATTTTTACTTTCGATACCCCCGGCTGAATGTACAAGGCAACGCATAAATTCCCGGATCAGATTCCTAAAAGGGCGTTTAGCGGCTTCGTCATTCAGGACGGAGCCGCTTTAATTTTTGGATTTTGAAAGTTTGAAAAGGAGAAAATCAACATGAACGCAACCCTCGCTGCCGCGATCATCTTTGTGGTGTTCGCCGTCGGAGACATGATCTCCGCCAAAACGAAAGCAATCGTATCCATGCTGCTGGTGGCCTCTGTGGTCTTCCTGTTGGGCTTCTGGGCCGGTATCTTCCCGACCACGATGTTCGCCGATTCCACCCTGCTGAGCATGGCGGGCCTGCTGGTCACGCTGCTGCTCGTTCACCTCGGCACGACCATCAAACTCCGTGACTTCGGCGCACAGTGGCGCACCGTCATCATCTCCGCTGTGGCCTGCATCGCTATCTCTGTTGCCGTGTTCTTCATCGGCCAGCTGATCATCGACCGCGGCTTCGCTCTGGTGGGCGCGCCCATTCTCTCCGGCGGCGTTGTCGCCACCCTGACCATGCAGGATATGGCCAACAAAGCCAACCTGCCTGACCTGGCGGTGTTCGCCACCCTGGTCATGTGCGCCCAGGGCTTCGTGGGCTACCCCGTGGCCTCCCTGTGCCTCAAGAGCGAGGCCAAGCGCATCAAGACCCAGATCGACGCCGGCACGCTCCAGGTGGACGCCGGTGCCGCCGCTGCCCAGAACGCCGCCGCTGCCCGCAAGAAGCTGATCCCCGCCCTGCCCGATAAGTACAACACCCCCAACGCCATTATCGCCAAGGTCATTCTGGTGGCGCTGCTGTCCGTGTGGGTGTCCAGCCTGTTCCACGATGCCGTTAACAAGCTGGTCTGGTGCCTGATCTTCGGTGTGCTCTGTAAGGAGCTGGGCTTCCTGGATGAGGACGCCCTGGGCAAGGCCCACGCCACCGGCATCGTGATGCCCATCATCACCCTGTCCATCTTCACCAATCTGGCCTCCGCGACCCCCGAGATGGTGGGCGGCATGGTCAAGCCCCTGCTGGTCTGCGTGGTCATCGGCACGGCGGCCTTCTCCGTCGTCTCCATCCTCGTGGGCAAGATCTTCGGCTACAGCTGGCAGATGTCCGTGGCCATCGGCAGCTCCTGCCTGTTCGGCTTCCCCGGCACGGTCATCATCTCCAACGAAGTCTCTGAGTCCACCGGCACCACCGCCGAGGAAAAAGCCGCCATCAACGCCCAGATCATGCCCAAGATGCTGGTGGCCGGCATGGTCACCGTGTCCATCACCTCCGTACTGGTGGCCGGCGTTATGAGCAGCTGGCTGTGAGCCCGACTCATTTGAAAGGAGTGCTTTTCCATGTCTGATATTCGTTCCTTCGTCGATACCATCTTCGACGAGTTGGTCTCTATCCGCCGCGATATCCATGCCCATCCGGAGCTGGGTATGCACGAGGTCCGCACCTCCGCCCTCATCCGCAGTGAGCTGGAGAAAATGGGCGTGGACGAGATCCAGCAGCCTCTGCCCACCGCCGTGGTGGCTTTGATCCACGGCAAGAAGGGTCCCGGCAAGTGCGTGGCGCTCCGCGCCGATATCGACGCCCTGCCCGTTCACGAGGAAACCGGTCTGCCCTTTGCCAGCGAGACCGAGGGCATTATGCACGCCTGCGGCCACGACCTGCACACCACCATGCTTTTGGGCACCGCAAAGACACTGTGCCATATGCGCGACCAGTTCACTGGCACCGTCAAGCTGATCTTCGAGCCCAGCGAGGATCTGATGCCCGGCGGTGCCCGGGCACTGGTGGCAGCCGGGGTCATGGAGAACCCCCATGTGGACGCCATCTTCGGTCAGCACGTCTGCCCCTCTGAGAATGACTCCGTGGGCCGGATGCAGCTGTATAAGGGCTACTTCACCAGCGCGGTGGACCTGTTCCACATCAGCGTTCACGGCAAGAGCGGCCACGGCGCTGCACCCCACACCGCACGGGATGCCATCGCCTGTGCCGGGTATCTCATCACCGTGCTGCAAACCGTG
>OCPX01002242.1_pt1 | contig 12569 bp, 6 predicted proteins | sample 1538771 | NCBI WGS metagenome assembly OCPX01 (sample SAMN04571725, study PRJEB22368) | human gut metagenome | biome: human gut; material: stool | host: Homo sapiens | place: Luxembourg | collected 2012-11-01 | reverse complement strand
CAGCCGCGAGTACGGCGGCGCGGGACTGGGACTTTCTCTGGTGTGGGAGATCGCCAATCTCCATGGCGGCTCCGTTTGGGTGGAGGAGAGCTCAGATAAGGGAACCACCATTGCGGTGGAGCTGCCGGCAGGGACGGAAACCGAGCCCTCCGGTGCGGATATATCATCATGATCCTTGGCTGTTTCATGGCGGCCACGGGAATGGCTCTGCCGTGCCGCGCTTCTTATGGTATATTCACCTTGTATCATAAAGCTGAAAACGGTAGCATTCCATTGATAAACATATTCCCCAATAACCCTATTGTAATGTTTTAGAACGCTTCAGAAATATAGAAAAAGCGCCGTCTCGGAATCACTTCCAAGACGACGCTTTTCTGTTGTGGATCAGAGCGAACACTGCACGGCGAAACCGCCGCTGAAGAAATAGGTGTTCGTCCAATACCTGTTTGGTGGAGCTGAGGGGAGTCGAACCCTGCCTAATTCCCTTTAAAACTATTGGTATTAAACACTTCTGTGTCGTTCGTGTGCATTTTCGTGTGCATTTTAAATACAACACCGCCGAAGCAGGGCGCCTGATCCCCACTCCGGCGGTGTTGCTGCACCTTGCGGCGCTGCTATGTCAATATTCTACCGCACGGCTCGTTTTCCGTCAAGTTTTTTCGCCGTTAAGATTACTTGGCCAGCAGCGCACCCCACGTATCGGGGCCGCAGATGCCGTCCGCCGTCAGGCCGTTTGCGCGCTGACAAGCCTTGATCGCCGCCACGGTCGCCGCGCCGCAGATACCGTCCGCGCCGTAGCTGCCACACTTATAGCCCTGCGCGATGAGCGCACCCTGCATGCTGCGCACCGCGTTGCCACGGTCGCCGTTGCCGATCATCTGAGTTGCTACCATGATAATATCCTCCTCGGTATTAGTGTTGTTGTTGTCCGTCGCACAAATCGCATCGAACGGGAAATACTGGCCGGGGCAGCTCGTCCCCGCCACTGCAACGTCGCGGTGGCCAACCACACGATCCACGCCCAGCTTAGCCTTGAGATACTGCACCAGCTCACGACCGGCCTGCAGCTGCGCGGCGGGCATCTCCGTCTCAGCCTGGTAATCGCCCTCGAAGCACACGCCGACAGAGCGCCAGTTGCAGCTTTCGGCGTGCGCGCCGACTGCCCAGAGCGGACGGCCACGCGTGACGCTGCCGTCCTTGCCGACAAAAAAGTGGTAGCCGATGCCAGCCCACCCCCGGTTAAGATGCCAGTTGTGTACATCCGCTGCCGTACAAGATTTGGCCGCAGCGTGGTGCAGGATGATCAGGTTCGTGACCTGACGGGCAGACAGTTCGTGCGCCCAGTTGTAGTCCTTCTCGATGATGTTCATCAGGTTTCCTCCTTCGGTTCGACCTTGTCCTCCACACTCACCTTCAGCCGCTTAATCAGACTCTGCAGAAATCCCGGCACCGGCGCGCCCAGCGCGGCCACATTCTCCAAAATCGAGATCAGCTCGTTAATCACCAGCCAGATCACCACAATAGACGCGATCAGGAAATCCAGCCGCCAGTCCAGTCCCATCTGATCCGCACCATACCGCACCAGCCAGTCCAGCACGCAGGCCACCGCGACGATCACCAGATAGCCGACCTTTTTCAGGATGCCGCCGATGCCGACGCGGCTGCTCAGCTCTCCGGCCTGCCACGCCTTGGCCATGCCGGTGATGTAGTCCAGCACCATCACCGCGACAAGGATGATCGCCGGGACGATGAGCTGCGTGCCGTAGGATGCCAGCGCCCCCAGCGCTGCCGCAAGCACGGCCTTGATTGCGTTTTCTTTCATGTTTTACTCCTCTCTGCGCATTGCGCATGTAAATTAAGCCCGTCAGGGCGGGGTTAGTGGGTTATACCTCCGTTGCGGAGATTGCGCCTGTATCGTCCACTGAAATCTTGAACTTCTTATTAGAGCCCTCGGTAGAAGAACTGATGATTACATCGTTCCTCGATACATGGTCTCTCCCTCCCTTCATCCTCCACAGTATAACAGCCCGGCCCGTGGGTTTTCTCCCCACAAGCCGGGCTATTTCTCCATATTCACAAGCGCTTGGCAATTTCGTCCTTCTGCGCGGCGCGGGCGTTTTCCCGGGCCACGAGCCCCTCAAAGGCCACCCGCAGCTTCTGATCCACTGCGATGGCGTCCAGCTTCGTGAGCGCCATGTAGTCCCGCCGCCGCTCCCCCGCCTTCTTGCGCCGGTCCCGCAGGCACCGCAGCCGGGCATCCGTGCTGCAGTTGGCCTCCCGATCCAGCATCGCGTACAGCCGGCCCCGCCCCGCCGGTTCCGTCAGGCCCTTGGCCTCACAGTAGCGCTTCATGGCCGCCGCCATGTCCGGCACCCATGTGTCCGCGCTGGGGCGGGCGATGGCCGTCAGTGCCGTTTCCACCCGCTGCTCGATGCGGGCAATGCGCTTCTCCTGCTCCACCAGCAGCTGGGCCTGTGCCGCCAGGTTCTCCGCCACGGTCATGGGGCGGTTTTCGTACCGGCCCGTTTTGCGGATGCTGGGGAGAACTTCTTCCGTCACCCAATCGGTGAAGCGGTCGGCCTCCGGCTTGCGGCTTTGGAAGATGGCCCGGTACAGATTGCCCTCGTTGACAAAGAGCATCCCCTGCATTCTACCCACAGAATCGGTGAGGGCGATAGTATCGACCCCATCTTTTTTAAGCCGGAGCTTGCAATCTTTCGCTCGAAGCCCCAGTGGTCTACACACATCTGCCAAGCAGAACCAAGTTTCCCCGTTCCGCTCTGCTGTCCGCAGCTCCCCGAACTCCGGGTTCTGAAACACCGTCAGATCGTTCATGCCGCCACCCCCTTACACAAGGTACAGCGCGGCCACATACAGGATCCGCAGCTGCTCCTCACTGGCCAGTGCCAGCAGTCTCTCGATCTGCTCCAACAGCGTGATTCGATTTCCCATCATTTTGATAACCCTCCTGTCTTGACTTCCGCCAGAAGGATTGGTAGAATAGATTTACAAATCCTTCTGGGTTTGTGTTTGGGACACTCGCGATTGCTTGTCACGGCGCAGCGGGTGTCCTTTTTTATTTGCCGAGTTCTTCATCCAGTTTTTTCCTAAACCACTCCGTTCGCCCTTCTCCCCGTTCGGCGAGTTTACGATCCAGAGCTTCAGCCTTTTCCTTATCCACCATAAAGACCAGCTGCTTCTTTTCCTTTCGGAGTTTTCTGAAATACTCGGCCCGGCTTTTTTCGGTCACATGTTCACCTCCCGTTGCTAACAACATTATATGCGTTGTTAGCAACAATGTCAACCCCTAATCCAAAAATTTCTTGTCTGGAGGTCTCCTTCGTGGTAGAATAGATTTGCCGTGAGGGAAACCGCTAAAAATCCGCGCAGCGGCAGCTCGAAGGGAGATGCATTATATGTCGCAGAGGGCAAGCCTGCAATTTGATTACGATGCCAAATACGACGTTCTGTATGTCGCCCTTGGAGATAGAGACAATTCCTATGGTGACGACAGCGAAGCCGGTATTATCTACTTGAGGGACATCGACACGGACGAACTGACGGGTGTAACCGTTTTAGACTTCATGAAGCGCTACCGGTCAAATACCCTGCCCCCTCTTCCGTTCTCTGTCGGAACGCTCCTTCAAAAGATAAAGTCCTGAATACCCACAACAGCCCCGGAGGTTATCCCTCCGGGGCTGTCATTTCATGTCTCGCAGAGTTCGCGCCGCCGCAGCGGTGCGAATAAAGTCAAATCGTTTTTTGCGGCGGCGTGTACGTCGCAAAAAACACCTCGCGCGGAGAGAGTGTGTTTCCGTGCGTTCAACGCACGGAAACGCGCGGTTCGGAGCGAATCTTACTCATCAAAGGCCGTGGCCTTTGATGAAGTTTTACTCCCACGGCGTCCCCTTGTCGCTCCATGTCGCGTTTTTCAGCGCCTGCCACAGTGCCTTCTGCTGCGCTGCCGAGAGCCCCAGCGACTGGATGTACTCCACGTACTGCCGCTTGACCGAGCCGGAGACGCTGTTGCCGTCCGCGTCCTTCTCGCTCACGATGGCCGCCGTGTACTGCGCCGCCTTGTAATACGCCGCGACGCCCACGCCCGCCTGCCGGCAGTAGTCGTAGTACTTGTTCGCCCGCGCTTCGCTGATGTCGTCGTATTGCGGATATTCGATGCAGAAATCCCAGTACCGCACCTTGCTCTCGGCCTCGTCCTGCGTCTCGCCGCCGTACTTCTGGCGCAGGCGCACCGCCTCGCTCTTCTGGATCCGCCCCGTCTCATAGGCGCTGCGCATCTCGCCGTACTCGAACCCGGCCTCCTTCGCAAACTCCGAGCCGTTTTTCCAGCTCGTGACCTGCTGCGCGGCCTTCTCCGCGTCCGATCCGAGGAAGTCCACGAGCTTCTGCCGCGCTTCCGTCTCCGTCAGCTCGCCCGCGAGATACGAATCCTTCACTGCCTTGCGCATCTCGCTGTAGACGGCGCTCTCCGCCTCGCGCTTGCTCTTGCCGTCTGCGAGCATGTACTGCTCCAGCGCCGCGTATGCGTCCTGCCATGCGTCCTTGTCTCCGTTCCACATGGCCGTTCCGGCCTTCTGGATGAGCCGCTGCTTCTCGTTGTCGTAGGTCTTCTGTTTCAGCCCCGGCGCCCACCGGCCCACCGTGTTGTTCCAGAGTGCCTGCGCCTCGCGCATCGTCGCCGACACCGGCAGTCCGCTCAGCTGCGACAGCGCCTGCGCCGTCTTATAGACCTTGCCGTAGATCGTCATGTTCCCGTGGTACGTCGTGTCCGTCGCCTCGTCGATCGTGCCGTCAGCGAGCTGGATCGTCTCCTTCCAGATGGCGATGGCCTTGTTCAAGTTGCTGAACGCCGCCATGTCCGCCCGGTTCGTGTCGTACCCCTCGAAAATCGAGAAGATGTCCCGCAGGCCCGGCAGCTTATTGAGCGGGTTCAGGTCGCTTCCGAGGTTGTCGCGGAAGGCGTTGAGCAGCTTCTGCGTGTCCTTGTCGTCGCCCGGATCGCGCCACGCGTCCGCCAGCGCTTCCACCATCGCCGACGCGACCGCCGACAGGATGTACGCCTGCCACGCCCGCCCCGCCGTCTTCCAGTTGCGCTTCACGGCCATCTTCGCACCGTACTTCTTCGTGTCCTCCCAGATCTTCTCCGATGCCGTCATGATGAGGTTGTAGGAGACGGTCGGCTCGCTCATGAAGCTCGTGAAGATCGCCGCAAACGTCGACCCCGAGCGCATCATGTGGCTGCGCGTCATGGTGCTGTCGATCACCTGCGTCCGGTAGATCACCTCGCGGAACCGCTTCGCCGTCGCGTCCAGCAGCTGCTCGCCCGAGAGGCGCTGCCTGTCCTGAACCTCCAGCTTGCACGCGCGCCAGAGCCGCGCCCACGTGATGCTGTCGCCCTTCTCCGCGAGCACCATCGTCTTGTCCACCAGCGATTCCACCGCGCTGCCCTTGCCCTTGATCTGGTCGCGGATGCTCCGGCCGACGTCCGTGTCGAACATGCCCATGCTCTTCCACAGGCCGATGCCGCTGCGCGCCAGCATCTCCGCCGTCGCTTCCTTCGTGCTCGTCCGCTCGCCGAAGGCGCGCGTCAGATACTTCGCGTCCAGCACCGCCGACGCGCGCACATACGCCGTCGGCTGCAGCAGCGCCACGCGCAGGTTGGCCGCGACCGCTGCCCGCTTGTAGTTCGAGATCATCTTCTTCGCGAGACCCTCGCCCCGCGCGCCGTTTTCCTTCACGCCGTTCAGGTCCTTCAGGAACTGGATCACGAACCGGTTTGCGTCCCGCCCGTAAACCTGCGTCAGCGTCCGCTGCACCGTCCATGTGCTCACCTGCCCCGCCTCGTTCTTGTGGCCTTCCTTGTAGTTGTACCACTTCTGCGCGTCGAGGATCGGCAGCACCATCGCGTTGTACTTGGCCATGTCCGCCATGTGGTCGGCGTACACGTCGAAGATGCTGTAGAGCATCACCGCGTTGTTCGCGTTCTGCGTCAGCGGCTTCGTCGCCGAGATGTTCTGCAGCCGGTAAAGACTTCCCTCCGACGCGTCGTCCGCGCGGGCGGGCCGGTCCTCGCGGTCGGTCGTCAGCGGGAAATAGTTCTCCTCCGTGAACGCCCGGTAGCCCCAGCGCGCCATCGTGATCTCGTTGCCCCACGTCGCGCCCTGCTCCGTCATGTACTTCTGCATCTTCTGCGCGATCTCGCGCTGCTCGTCCGTCAGCAGACCCAGCAGCTGCCCCAGCCGCTCGTCCGTCAGGTGATAGTGCGTGTCCTGCTTCTCGGTCTTTTTCAGCACCTTGTCTTTGATGTTCGCCGTCAGCTCGATATCCGCCGGCCGGATGCCGCCGCCGAGCAGATGCCCCAGCGCCTGCTTGCGCCGCGATAGGCAGTAAAGGCTCATCAGCTGCGCCGTCGTCAGCTTCGCCTTGACGGTGTTGTCGTCCTGGTCGGTCAGCTCGACCTCGTGTACCTCCGTGTCCCACTTGCGCGCCGTCTTGTCGTCGATCAGCTCCTTGCGGAATTTGAGGATCTTCTGCGTGTTGAACGCCAGCTTGTCCCAGCCGTCCTGCAGCTCCGCGAAGATGGACTGTCCGCCCTCGCCCAGCCGCTGGAACGCGTACCACGGCAGCGTGTTGTCCCACCGGACGAAGCTCTCGACCTTCGGCAGGAGCGACTGGTGCTGTCCCTTCTCGCGCAGCGTAAAAATCGTGTCCTGCGCCGCCTGATCGACGTGCCGGAACCGCCCGTTTGCGAACAGCTCGTTCATCTTCGTCACCGCGCTCGAGAGCGTCGAGAGCATCGTCTTCAGCTTCCGCAGGTCGGTGAGATTCATCCGCATGACCGCGCGCTCGCCCGGCTGGTGCGTCTCCATGATCGTCTGTACCCGCTCGATCTGCTCCGTCAGCGCCTCGCGGAAGCCCTTCGGCAGATCCAGCGTCCCTGTGATCAGGTCGCCGCCCTCGCCCGTCTCGTCGAACCGCTCCTGCGCCGCGAGTACGGCCTCGATCCGCTGCATCGACCGGATGTACGCAAGGTCGGCCTTCGTCGCCGCCCCGGACGAGAGCTTTGTTTTGGACGAGAAGTCCAGCGACTGCAGCAGCTCCCCGATCGGCTTTTTCAGCGCCTCCGGGATGTGCTTCTTGTCCGTGTTCTCTTCGAGATACGTCGTCAGCCGCTTCGCCAGCTTCTCGATCTGCCGCCGTTCCACGCGGATGTCGTCGCGCTCCTCGCGGCCTTTGCGGTACTGCTGCAGCCGCTCCTCGCCGCGCTTGCGCTCCTCGCTCAGCTGCCGCTCGAATTCCGCCGTGTAGCGGCTCTTCTCCTCCGCGGCGCCGCGCAGCCGCTCGGCGATGTAGTCGCGCTCCCGCGTCACCACGTCGCGCAGCGGCTTGAGTTTCTCCAGCCGCAGCAGCCGCTCGTCCTGCTGGCTGATCAGCGCGGCGTACTTCTGCGCCGAGACCTCCGCCCGCCGGATCTTGTCCGGCTCGAGCACGGCCTTTCCGCTGCGGTGGTCGGCGATCTTCTGCTCGCGCTTAGCCAGCTCCCTCTCATAAAAGGCCATCTTTGCGGCCTTCTCCCGGTAGTCCGCGAGAATGGACCTCTCCCGCTCGTTCTGCGCCACGCGCTCCAGCGCGTTCGCCAGAATCTGCCGGTCGCTCACGCTCTGCTCCCTCGGCTGGTATTTCAGCCCTTCCTCAGCTGCTCGATAATCGCTTTCCACTCCGGATCCGCCCAGCGATCCGGATCCTTCTCCTTCTCGAAGTCCGGACAGTCCGGCGTCCCGGTCTCGTCCGGAATCCCGACGACCTTGTCCCAATACTTCTTCGGAATCCCGTTCGGATACCGGTCGCAGTCCAGAACGCCAAAGTGCGCTTTCTCGCACGTCGCGCATACCATTCGACCGGGCATCAGCGGTCGTTCCTTCTCCATTTTCGACAACCTCCCTTGCAATCATCCTGATTTTGTGTGGGCCGACAAGCTCCATAGAATCTACAGCCAGACGAACCGTCCTCGGCAGCAGCACCTCATTCTCGGTGTCCCGACCGAAACCGTTCAGGCTGTGTCCCGTCTCGGACTGGATCACCATGTCGACTGTGTACTCGCCGTTCGTCCGATCCTCGTTGCGTACCGTGCTGGCCGAGAGATAGCTCTTCATCGGCGTCGGTTTACCCTTCTCGAACATGGACAGAAACTCCGCCATTGCCTCGTACCCGCCGAAAGAATCGAAGTCGTAGTGCCGGTACACAGTTCCCCGGTAGACCGGCAGCTTCTCCAGCGCCGTGTCCAGATGGTCGCGCAGCGACCTCTGCAGCTCTGTCAGCTTCCCGCCTGTCGCGAGCTTCCCGTTCAGCGAGTAGCTGTCGCCCGACTTATAACTGACGATAGCATGTTCCTCGTCCTCCGTCAACCCATAATCCCGCGCGGAATACCGGATGTCCGCGTCCTCCGTCGGGTTCTGGTTCGTGACGTTCTTCACCTGATTCGCGTCCAGCGCAATGTAGGCATCCGTGCTGCGCCCCCAGCTGCCACGGTCACTCTCCAGAATCACGCCGTCATAGCCGTTTTTGCGCAGCGCGTCGGTAATGGCCTCTTTCGCACGCAGCGCAAGCTCGTCTTTCTTCTGCGTCCATTCCTTTACCACGTTGTCCTCTGCGTCGAATGCGGCATCAAAACCTTCCGCGTCATAGGCCGCCCGGCTCGGTGCATCCGGGTTTTCCTTGCGCCACTGCAAAAGGAAGTTTTTGAAAGCGGCCTTCGCTTCTGCGAACTTCGCGCCATACTCCTTGTCGATCTTCCCCGACTGGTCTTTCAGCTCCGCGTATGTTCCGGACAACTCGCGAAGCCGTGCAACCAGCTCCGCGCGATCACGCACGCGCAGCGGGTTGCGGATGTTCGCGTAAAGCTCCATCTGGTTCTTTCCGCGAACGCCGATGTCCCGCGCCGTCCTTTTCAGGAAGATGCCGAACGGCGTTTCATCGTCGCCGGTTCCCGCGCCCTTGTGCCGGGTATCGAACACTGTGAACGCGCCCTCTGTCTGGTGGTACATTACCAGCAGATTCCCGTCCGCGTCCCGCACCTGACTGTCACGGAAGTATTCCTGCTGCGCCGCCGTCAGCTCGCGCCCCGCGCTGTCCCGCAGGGAATACTTCTTCTCATGGAGGTTCCCGCCCCACACGCCGCCATCGTCGCTTGTGCCGCGGATCAGAGAATCATCCCACACAATCGCGCCATCAGACGTTTTCACGCCGCCGACCTCGTCGAAGATCCCGTGCGAGAACGCCCATGTGATAAGCTCCGGCGTATCCCATGCGTCCGCTCCGTCAACGATGTCTGCGGGGTCGAAATGGTCGGCCATCTCTGCCCCGCTACGGTCGCTGAATACCTCAAGCTCTGGCGGAAGGAGATATTTTGCCTTGTCCCGCTCCCATGCTCTCGCAATGGCGTCCTTAAAGTCGTCGATCGGTGCGAGGTCGCCGTGGAACACGGCGGAAAACTTGTCGCCGTAATTGGCAATCGCATGTGGATCATCCGCGAACATCGCATACCCGATGGAATTCGGAATCGCGCTGTCCTCTGTATAGCCTCGATAGGACAGATCATTCCAATAGCTTTCCCCGTTGCCTGGGTGTACAATCCGCCCTGCGCTTTCGCGCACGGAAAGCTGTTCTTTTCCGGAATTTTCCGCTTGACTTCCGCCCTTCCCCCGCGTATACTGTGTTTGAGAAGGTTTTGGCTCGAATACGTCCGAATGCGCTTGCGCAGAGAAGGATGGTGAGCTGATTACCTTCTTTTTTTCAACATCAATCATATCATAGAGATAGGATTTCCCGTCTGCGTCATTGCGAATCAGGAGCGTTCCGCTGTAGACCGTATAATGGTCTACAGCTTTTTTTGCGTTCAGAACCGGGACGGCGAACTGCGTCTCGTAGCGATACCATCCGTTCTGTGCGTCTCTTCGATGTTTGTCCTTGACGTTTTCGCGCCATTCGCCGTTCTCTGCCAGCAGAAGCATCTCATCGAGGTTTGTTGCCGCCTGCATTTTTACCTCACGCAGCGCACGATTCATTCCGAGTGTATACTCAGATCCCTTGTATTCGCTCGGAAGATCTTTCCCGATATACACCGGCAGCGCGTCCGTCAGAATGGTGGAAAACGGCTTTGCCGTGTTTACCAGCGTTTTCAGATACGTTTCCGCCGCCTTGTAGTCTCGCGTATCGTTCTGCGTGTCGAGTACCACCGTCGTTTTTCCGTCCAGCTGGCGGATCTGATATTGCGTTTTGCCGCTGTCCTCCGCTTCCGCCCTGCTCCGCTGCAAATTCCGCGACGCGCCGACGAGCGCGTCGTCCCAGCGCTCGAGCAGCTCCTCGAGGTGCTGCTCGAGCGCTTTTGCCTCCGCGTGCTCCGCACCCACGCCGTCGAACGCCTTTCTAATGTTCTCGAGCCACTTGCGCAGCCACGAACGGATTTTCTGGAACAGCCCCCGGTTCTCCTCGGCCAGCCGCTGCACCGCCGCCGTGTCGCGCAGCAGCATCTCGCTGCCGTCCGCGACCACCTCGTCCACGGCCTCGTCATAGCTCAGGTCGTTCTGCAGCGCCTGCTTGTGCTCCACCAGCGCGTCGAAATCCATGCCCTGCTCCTCGATGAGCAGCCCCACCACATAATCGCGGTACTCTGCGTAAGCCGCCGGGTTGTAGTCCTGAATAAAGTGCGTCAGCTCGTGCGCCGCCGTCCGCACCACGGCCACCTCGCTCAGATCCCCCACGCGGTTTCTCCCCGCGTTGATGTCGAGATAGAGCGTGCCGTCCTTGTAGGCGCCGTTCTGCCCCTCGTACTCGCCGCGTGCGTTCGCCCGGCTCTGATAGAGCACGATGTCAATGCCCGTCGCCTGCGCGACCTGCCCCAGCACCTTGAGGTTCGCCCGCTGCCGCTCCGTCAGCGACGCTTTGCTCACCCCGTCATACCGCTTGCCGCCGATAACGGCCCCTGTGAGCTTCACAGTGCCCTTCTTTGCCTTGGGGGTATCGTTCCCCCTTGCCGCGCGCTTCTCGCGCGCCTGTGCCTGTTTCCGGCCGTATGCGGCCTTTCCCGCTTCATACGCGATGTCCCGCTGCTCCGCCGTCAGATACTTCACCGCGTCCGACTGCATCGCGTAGGCGCGCGGGATGTTGCTCTCGCCGTAGGTGTAGGCGTTCTTCCACTGCCGTGCATACGTCTCCACGTCCTGCCCGTCGCGGATCGCCGCGAACATCTGCGGCCCCGCCTCGCCCACGTCCGCCGCCAGCTCCATGAGCCGCTCCTGCCGCGCCGTCGTGGCCGCCTTCGCCGCCGGGATCGTCTCCACCTTGCCGTCCGTACCCCGGACAATCACGTCGAGCTTGCCGCTCTCTTTGTTGTAGGCCGTGCCCGTCACCGTCCGGCTGTCCGTCGCCTGGGGATTCACGCGCAATTCTTTCAGCCGCCGGACGTAGGCGTCCTCCGTCAGCACCTGCGGCAGGTTCCCCGCCCATTCGGACGCGAACCGCCGCCCGCTCTGCGTGCGCTCCTCACCCCCGCGCGATTCCGTCAGGTTCTGCGCGCCCCGGCTCCGTTGGGTGCTCTCCACGGCCTGCCGCACCTGCTCCGCGCTCGGCGCGGTGCTCTCCTCCTGCACCGCGGCGGGGGCGCTCTCCGCACTGCCGGCCTGCATCCCCTCCGTCAGCTCGCCGAGCACGCGCTCGCCGTACCGGCTGCCCTTCAGGACGTTCTCCGCCGCCCGGCGCCGGCCCGCGCTCATCGTCGGGTCCGCCGTCAGCTGCGCCGCCGCCTGTGCGACGGTCTCCACGTTCTCCGTCTCGCCCAGCTCCGTCAGCCGCTGCGCCGCCGCTTCCGCGATGGCCGTCTGCGTCTGCACGTTCTGCGCCTGTACGTTTCGGCTCACCAGCTCCGCGATGGCCCCGCCGCCGACCCGCCGGTTGGAGCTTACACGGTTCTGTACGTCCTGCGCCAGCCGGTCGCCCTCGTTTGTCTCAAGCCGCTCCTGCGCCGCGCCGCGCGCAATGTCGCCGTACTCCTGCGCAATCGCCGCGTTGCGCTGTCCGGTCTGGATGGCCGTCTGACCGCCCGCCATCAGGCCGCCCGCGATTGCGCCGCCGCCGAAGTCGAGCGCCAGCTGTCCCGCGAGATCCAGATACGCGCGCCGCCGGGCTTCCTCCTCGCTCATCCCCTGCTCCATGTAGCCCCGGAGATTCTGCTGGAATTCGCTCAGTCCCCCGTTAATCAGGTTGTCCGTCATGGTGTTCGCCAGCGTCGTAAAGAACTCCTCCGAGCCCTCCGTCGCCGCCTGCAATCCCACGTTCTTGATCGTCGTGCGCACTCGCTGCCCCAGTGTCCCGACCGCCGGCTTCAGCTTGAGCAGTTTCTCAAGAGACACTTCTTCAAACAGCGATTCCGCCACGCCCGCCGCAAGGCCCGTGAGCACTGCCTGCTCGTCTGAAACGCCCCGATCCTTCGCGTCGACCATCGCGCTCGTCGCCGCCGCGCCGCCGAGCAACGACGTCGCCGCCAGCGGCGGCAC
>OCPX01002233.1_pt1 | contig 12608 bp, 10 predicted proteins | sample 1538771 | NCBI WGS metagenome assembly OCPX01 (sample SAMN04571725, study PRJEB22368) | human gut metagenome | biome: human gut; material: stool | host: Homo sapiens | place: Luxembourg | collected 2012-11-01 | reverse complement strand
CGACCACATTGAGGTGTACCACGCCGAAAAGCAGGACGGCATTACCAACCAGCGCATCGTTATTCACTATAACTGCATTGGTGCCTTTGATGTGCCGGATCGCCGGAAAATCCCGGAGGCCGACATTATCATGGAAACGAGAAAAGGCGTAGCACTCAGCTACGCCCCGGAACAGGTTGCGGTATAGGAGGTACGACACGATGAAAGCCTATTTCTATTGCCGCGTCGCTCACGATGATAGCTTTTCTTTGGAACGGCAGGCCGAGGAGCTTCGCCGCTATGCGGAACAAGCCGGGTACACCATCGTTGGTGTTGCCGCCGAGCATGGCTCTGGAATGACCCTTGACCGTCCGGCTCTGCAAGAAGTGATGGAGGCCGTTCTTGCCGGAAAGATGGATGTGGTGCTGATAAGCAGCCTTGACCGTATAGGGCGGGACTGGGGCATGACAAAGCAGTACATCGCCCTGCTGACCGAGCATAAGGTCAAGCTGCTGTGCCTGCGGGAACGGGTGAGCAGCGACAGCTCCGGCGTTTCACCATTCTCTACATAAAAAAACAGAGTGTCCATTACAGGATACTCAGATCCTATAAGGACACTCTGCATGGTCCGAGTGTTGAGATTCGAACTCAAGGCCTCTTGAACCCCATTCAAGCGCGATACCAAACTTCGCCACACCCGGATAGCTGGCTGAATCACTCACGTCAGCTTGATTAATATACCACATTCATCCGGGGATTGCAAGCATTTTTTTGAAATTTTTTGGATTTTTTTCTGCCGGGGCTTTAATACCCGAACCGCTTGCGCCCCACCACCAGGAAAATCGCCGTGGTGATCACGGCCATGACCTCCGCCGCCACGATGGAAAGCCAGATGCCGTCCAGCTTCCACAGAAGCGGGAAGGTCAGCACCGCTCCCACCTGGAACACCAGCGTCCGCAGAAAGGCGATGATGGCGGAGGTCAGCCCGTCGTTCAGGGCCGTGAAGAAGGACGAGCCATAGATGGCGAAGCCCGAGAACAGGAACGAGAAGGAGAAGATGCCGAAGGCGTGGGACGTCATCTCGAACAGGCCCGGGTCATAGCCCACATAGAGCCGGGACAGGGGAGCGGCCAGCACCTGGCCCGCCGCGAACATACACGCGGCGCACACGGCCAGCAGGCCCAGGCTGCGCCGCAGCAGGCCCCGCAGCTCCCGGTGGTTCTCCGCCCCCAGGTGATAGGACTCAATGGGGGCCACGCCCACGGAATAGCCCACGAAAATGGCCTGGAACACCATGCTCACATACATCAGCACGCCGTAGGCCGAGATGCCGTCCTCCCCGGCGTACTTCATCAGCTGGACGTTATACAGCATGCTCACCAGGGACATGGACACGTTGCTCATAAACTCCGAGGAGCCGTTGGAGCAGGTCTTTCCCAGGGCACGCAGGTCCAGGCGGCACTTTCCCAGCCGCAGCAGGCTGCTGTTGGGGCGGGCGAAGTAGATCAGCGGCACCACGCCGCCAATGCACTGGCTGATGGCCGTGGCCGCCGCCGCACCGGCCGCGCCCCAGGAGAACACCCCCACAAACAGGGCGTCCAGCACCATGTTGGCAACCCCCGCCGCCACAGTGACAGACAGGCCCAGCCGGGGCTTTTCCGCCGTGGCAAACAGGCACTGGAACTCATATTGCAGCACATAGAAGGGCAGGGCGATGAGGTTGATACGGCCATAGATCAGGGCCTGCTCCAGCAGCTCCCCCTCGGCTCCCATCAGCACCGCCGCCGGGCGCAGGATCAGAAAGCCCAGGGCCGCCAGCACCACGCCGCAGGCCGCCGAGGCGTACACGATCAGGGAAAAGATGTTGTTGGCCCGCTGGCGGTCCCCCTGGCCCATGGTCTTGGCGATCAGGGCGCCGCCGCCGGTGCCGAACATGAAGCCCACGCTTCCCAGGATCAGCAGCACCGGGATGATGAGATTCACCGCCGCAAAGGGGGTCTTGCCTGCGTAATTGGACACGAAGAAGCCGTCCACCACGCCGTAAATGGCGGTGAAGATTATCATGGTGATGGACGGCAGGGTAAAGCAGATCAGCTTGCGGCAGGTGAAATGATCCGAAAGCTGGATGGGTGTTTTGCTCATGATTCCTCCTTGATCTCCCGGGCCTTCTGGGCCAGGGCCTCCTGAAAGCGCCGGGTCAGCGCCAGATATTGCTCCACGTCCTCCTGGGGCCAGGCGGCGAATACCTGGTTTTCCGCCTGGATCACCCGCCGGGCGGTCCGCCGGGCCAGGGCCTCCCCCTCCGGCGTCAGGCAGACGTCCTTGCCCCGTCCGGCGGACTCCAGATAGATCAGGCCCTCCCGCTCCATCCGCCGCAGGGCGGAGTTGACGGTCTGCTTGGTCATGCCGCTCCAATAGCAGATGTCCCGCAGGCGGCACCGGCCCCCGGCGTCGCATAGGGTGTACAGCACCCCCATGACGCTGTCCGAAAGGCCCCAGTGCTGGGCCATTTCATGATAAACCGCGTCGGTCTCCTGCAAAAGATGGTTAAACCGGCGCATATCCCGGGATGTGTATGCCATGGGGCCGCCCTCCTTGGTCCGAAATCGTACCCGGATACTATAGTACGATTTCGGACGATTGTCAAGCAAAAACAGACCGCCGGTCCCGGGAAAGAGGGGACCGGCGGTCTGTTTTGTGGTAAAAGGAGAGAGAATAACAATGATAACAGCTTTTGGATTACGGGCTTATCTTACCGTCCCGGCGGAGAAAAGTCAATAGCTCCCCACCATCGTTTACAGAACGTTCACAGGAAACCGGCGCTCTGCTTATTGACGGCGGGGCGCAATGGTGGTAATATTTAGCCTGCTAACATTTAGGGCGCTAAATATTAAAATCTCAGGAAAGGAGCAGACTATTATGAGCTGCATGAAAAAGCCCGAGCTTATCGGCCCCCTGCTGGGGTACTGCAACCACCGGGCCTATCAGCGGATGGAGCAGAAGCTGCGGCGCTATGGGGTCACGCCCATCCAGTGCCGGTCGCTGACGTATCTGCACCGGCAGCCGGGCCCCGTGACCCAGAAACAGCTGCAGCAGCATCTGGCCGTGAAGCCCTCCACCGTCAACGGCATCGTGGACCGGCTGGTGGAAAAGGGGATGCTGACCCGGACTCCGGGGGAAAAGGACGGCCGGTGCCGCATCCTGCGGCTGACGGAGGCCGGGCAGCGGTTTTATGACGACTTCGAGTCCATCACCCGGCAGATCGAGGACCTGATCCACCGGGGCATGGACCCCCAGGAGACGGAGACCCTGCGCCGGCTTCTGCTGCGGGCGGCGGACAATCTGACATCGGAGGAGGACAACGCATGATTCGGAAATTAGCCCCCTATACCAAGGGGTATCGCGTCTGGATATTCCTGGGCGTGCTGTGTTCGGCAGGCGAGGCCGTGCTGGAGCTGCTGCTGCCCAAGGCCATGAGCCAGATCGTGGACGTGGGCATCGCCAACGGCGACAAGGCGTATATTCTGGCCACGGGCCTGAAAATGATCCTCATGGCCCTGGCGTCCCTGGTGATGGGCGTGGGGGCGGCGGGCCTGGCAGCCAAGGCCGGTATGGGCTTCGGCGCCAACGTCCGGGCCGCGGAATATGCCCAGGTGCAGAGGTTCTCCTTTGCCAACATCGAGCGGTTTTCCACCGCGTCCCTGATCACCCGGCTCACCAACGACGTCTCGTCGGTGCAGATGACCCTGATGATGGGGATGCGGATGCTGGTCCGGGCTCCGGTGATGCTGATCACCGCCCTGGTCATGGCCCTGACCATCAGCCTGCAGCTGAGCCAGGTGTTCCTGGTGGTGCTTCCCCTGCTTCTGCTTCTGGTGGCCATCGTCATCCGCTATGTGGGGCCGTTTTTCACCGCCCTGCAGAAGTCCACCGACGACCTGAACCTGGTAGTGCAGGAGAACCTCAACGCCATCCGGGTGGTGAAGTCCTTCGTCCGGGAGGACCGGGAGCAGGAGAAGTTTGCCCAACGCAGCGACACCCTTCGGGATACGGCGGAGCGGGCCTACAGCTTCGTGGTGCTGTTTGTCCCCCTGGTGACCCTCATTATGGGCGGCACCATCATGGCCATCATGTGGCTGGGCGGCCACTATGTGGTGGGCGGCGCCATGCTCTCCGGCGACCTGATCGCCTTCTTCACCTACGCCTCCGAAATTCTCATGTCCCTGATGATGGTGGCCATGGTGATGATGGTGCTGACCCGGTCCATCGCCTGCGGCAAGCGCATTGTGGAGGTGCTGGAGGAGCAGCCCGAGATCACCGACTCCGCCGCCGACCCGGCCCTGACCGTTGAAAACGGCGAAGTGGACTTTGACCACGTTTATTTCAAGTATCACAAGGACAGCGGCGCCTGGAACCTGGAGGACATCTGCCTGCATATCAAAAGCGGCATGACCGTGGGCATCCTGGGCGGCACCGGCAGCGCCAAGAGTACCCTGGTGAGTCTGATTCCCCGGCTGTATGAGGCCACGGAGGGCGCCGTGTCCGTAGGCGGCCACGACGTCCGGGAATACACCATGGAGGCCCTGCGCCAGGGCTGCGCCATGGTGCTGCAAAAGAACACCCTGTTCTCCGGCACCATCCGGGAAAACCTCCGCTGGGGCCGGGAGGACGCCACCGACGCCGAGATGGAGGAGGCCTGCCGCATGGCCTGCGCCGACGAGTTCATCTCCCGCATGCCCGACGGCTACGACACCCACATTGAGCAGGGCGGCGCCAACGTCTCCGGCGGTCAGAAGCAGCGCCTGTGCATCGCCCGGGCCATTCTCCGGCGTCCCCGGGTGCTGATCCTGGACGACTCCACCTCCGCCGTGGACACCGCCACCGACGCAAAGATCCGGTCCGCCCTGCGCCAGGCCCTGCCCGGGGCCACCAAGCTCATCATCGCCCAGCGCATTTCCTCCGTCATGGACGCCGACCTGATCGTGGTGCTGGACGACGGCAAAATTTCCGGTGCAGGCACCCATGACCAACTGATGGCCTCCAACCACATCTATCAGGAGGTTTACAAATCCCAGCAGGAAGGAGCGACGATTGATGGCTGAAAATAAGAATCAAGCGCGGCCCGGCGGTACGGGTCACGGTCCCGGCCGGGGCCACGGCTATCAGCGGCCCCAGAATCTCCGGGGCACGGTGGGGAAGCTCCTGGCCTATATCGGCCGCTATAAGGCGGCGCTGATCGTGGTGGCGGTGTGCCTGGTGCTCAGCTCCGTGGGCTCCGTGGCCAGCAGCTACTTCCTCAAGCCCGCCCTGAACCACATTGTGGCCGGGGACTTCAAGGGCCTGTTCTGGATGCTGGTGGCCATGGGCGGGGTGTTCCTGGTGTCCGCCGGGTGCTCCTATGCCTATTCCCGGATCATGGTGCGCATCTCCCAGCGGACGGTGGCCACCCTGCGGCAGGACCTGTTCAACAAGCTCCAGTCCCTGCCCCTGCGGTATTTCGACACCCACCAGTCCGGCGACCTGATGAGCCGCTTCACCAACGATATGGACACCGTGTCCGACATGATCGGCAACAGCTTCGCCAGCGTGGTGTCCAACCTGCTGACCTTCGTGTGCACGGTGGTGATGCTGGTGTATCTGAACTGGGCGCTGACGCTGATCACCTTCGTGTTCCTGGGGCTGATGCTCCTGGTGGTGAAGGGCGTGGGCGGCCGCAGCCGCACCAGCTTCCAGCAGCAGCAGGCGGCCCTGGGCAGTCTCAACGGCTACATTGAGGAGATGATCGAGGGGCAGAAGGTCATCAAGGTCTTTCACCATGAGCAGAAGACCCTGGACGAGTTCTCCGCCCGCAACAGCGCCTATCGGGACGCCGCCGCCATGGCCCAGACCTACGCCGGGGCCATGATGCCCGCCATGGGCAACCTCTCCCGCATCAACTATGCCGTCACCTGCTGTGTGGGCGGCCTGCTGTCCATCTCCGGCGTGTTCGACATCGGCTCTCTGGGCGCGTATCTGCTGTATGTCAAGCAGGTGTCCCAGCCGGTGGGCCAGATCAGCCAGCAGGTGAACACCCTGCTGGCCGCCGTGGCCGGCGCCGAGCGGATTTTCGCCGTGATGGACGCCGACCCCGAAACCGACGACGGCACCGCCACCCTGGTCCGGGTGCTGAAGGACGGCGATTCCCTGACGGAGACGGACCGCCGCACCGGCCACTGGGCCTGGAAGAAGCCCGACGGCTCCCTGACGGAGCTGCGGGGCGACGTGCGCTTTGACCATGTGGACTTCGGCTACGACCCGGAAAAGACGGTGCTCCACGACGTGTCCCTGTTCGCAGAGCCGGGCCAGAAGATCGCCTTCGTGGGCTCCACCGGCGCGGGAAAGACCACCATCACCAACCTCATCAACCGGTTTTACGACATTCAGTCCGGCACCATCACCTATGACGGCATCGACGTCCGGGATATCCGGAAGGACTCCCTGCGCCGGTCCCTGGGCATCGTCCTGCAGGACACCCATCTGTTCACCGGCACCATCGCCGACAACATCCGCTACGGCAAGCTGGACGCCACCGATGAGGAGGTCCGGGCGGCGGCCAGGCTGGCCAACGCCGACACCTTCATCCGCCACCTGCCCCAGGGGTACGACACCGTCATCACCGGGGACGGCGGCAGTCTCAGCCAGGGCGAGCGCCAGCTGCTGGCCATTGCCCGGGCCGCCGTGTCCGATCCCCCGGTGCTGATCCTGGACGAGGCCACCTCCTCCATCGACACCCGCACCGAAAAGCTCATCGAAAAGGGCATGGATTCCCTGATGGCCGGGCGCACGGTGTTTGTCATCGCCCACCGGCTCTCCACCGTCCGCAACGCCCAGGCCATTCTGGTGCTGGAGCAGGGCCGCATCATCGAGCGCGGCGACCATGCGGAGCTCATGGCCCAAAAGGGCCGGTACTATCAGCTCTGCACCGGCCAGGAGGAGCTTTCCTGACCGGAAGGCAGCAAATACGGGCAAAAGCGCCGGTATCGTGCGATACCGGCGCTTTTGCTATAGGGGGGAAGGGGGAAATCAGCGAAGTCAGGCAGACCGCCTGGCGGTCCTGCTTCGATTCAGGAGTCTCGGAGGTGACTCTGAATATAAATTCATTATACACACTCAATACTGAAAAATCAACCCGAATTTTGAAAAACTTTCAAAAATTTTGTATGTCACCGCAGCACGGCGCACAGCAGCGTCAGATATCGGGGCAGCCTGTCCCGCCGGGGCCACAGCAGCTCCCAGCCCAGTTCCCCCCGGGCGGCGGCGCCCACATCGCAGCCCAGGGATTCCAGGCTGTACCCCACCGCCTGTGGATGGCGGCAGGGCCGCCCCATGGGCCGGGTGCATTCCTCACACAGGGTGCACCCTCCGGTGGTCAGCACCGCCGCCCCGGGGTACTGCCGCCGCAGGGCCCGGTCCATCTGCCGGGCCTGCTCCGCCGTCAGCCGCCGGGTATATTCCGCCAGCTCCTCCGGGTCAAACCGCCGCTCCAGCATGGCCGGGGTGAAGTGGAACTGTATCCCCTCCAGCAGCACCGTGTCAAACCCCGCCCAGTATTCCGCCGCCGGAACGTCATAGGGCGGGCAGGTCCAGTACCGTCCATAGTCCGGGCAGGGGTGGCACCCGGCGGCGGGGTCCTTCAGGTCCACATACCGCCTGACGAATTCCGCCGCCGCTATCCGGGCCTGCCCCCGCAGGATGGTGTATTCCTCCGTTTTCATCCTATCTCCTCCGTGGTCCAGCCGCTGAAATCATACAGCGGTCCCACCCGGGTCTCGCCGTTCATGACGGACAGCAGCAGCATTTCGCACCCGTCGAAAAGTCCCGCCTCATCCACGCCATAGAGCAGGGTATGGAAATCCTCCGCAAAGACCCGGACGCTCTCTGCCGCCGCGCCGTGGGCCAGATGCCGGGACCGCACCAGCCGCTCTCTGCCGCCGGTCAGGCTCAGCAGCTCATAGAGCTGCTCCTCCGCCGTCCGGCCATAGCGCAGAAGCTCCCACTGCCCGCCGTTCCGGTGCAGGAACAGGGCCTCATCCCCGTTCTGTCCCACCGGGCCGGAGGACCACACCTCCGTGCCGTCATACCGCAGCACCCGGAGTCCTCCGTCCTCTGCCGTAAGCCGCTCCGCCAGTCCGTCGCCGTCCATGTCCACATAGGTTATCGCCGCCGTGCCGTCAGGCCGGGACACCCCCAGCCCCAGCAGCACAGCATACCCCGGATGGTGCACCAGGTCCTCCGACACGGCGAAGGCCTGGGTCTTGACCTGATCGTACCACACCTGAGCGGAGAAGATCCCGGCATAGGGAGTCACATCCTCACCCATGTCCGCCAGCAGATCCTGGCACACCGCCATCATGGCCGCCTGCATCATATACCCGCCGTTATACCGGCACTCCAGCATGGTGAAGCAGTACCGCAGGGTATCCGCCCCGCCGTCCACCAGCCGCCGGTAATCCGGCAGCTGCCGCATAGCGGCCTCCACGGCTCCGGAGAAGCTGATCGCCGCCACGCTGTCGTCTCCGCTGACGCTGAGCAGCAGACGATCCAGCTCCAGCACCCGCTCCGGCTCCAGCGGCACCGGCCGCAGCCGCAGCATCTCGAAAACTTCCCCGTCAGCCTGGTGATATTGCAGCAAATACAGCTGATCGTCCAGCCGCAGCAGCTGACGGCCGTCCTCCAGCTGGAACAGCCATCGCTCCTGGTACCCGCTGATGTCCGGGCTAAACCCCTCCGGGAACCGGCTGTCCCATTCCTCCAGGCTGACGCTCTGACCGCCCTGGATGGGATACTGACTGTACTTCTCCGGGTCCAGTGCGGTGGTCAGCTGCCCGCCGGCGTTCTCCTGATACCGGGCCCAGTATTTCACGGCTTCATCCCGGAATTGCAGCAGCTCCGCCGACAGGGGAGACGGGCTGGGCAGCTCCGGCGTCTGATACACGCACTCCGCCGTCAGATACGTCCCGTCCTCCGGGAATGCCAGCCCCCGCCCGACGACGCTCAGTCTCGTGGAGCCGCTTTCCGTGGGCCGCAGGGCGATCTGCCCGTCCCGGGCGTATACCAGCCAGCGCTCCTGGCCGCCCCACCGGGCCCTGGCGCACCAGATGCGGCCCACGGAGCCGGAAGCATCTCCCTCCGTCCGCATCAGGTCCACATATGCCATGCCGCCCTGCCACGCCGCCGGGGTCCAGGAAAAGTCATCTCCCTGTATCACATCCGGTCCGTCGGCGCTCTCCTTTGTCATCATCCGGTACACTCCGGGCAGCCCCATCCGCAGGGCCAGCTCCGTCCCTGCCGGAACCACCTGCACGCCCCGGGTATACTCCAGGATGGTCTGCAGCAGCTCCTCGCTGTTCACGCCGTAGAGCTTCCCCCGGTACAGCAGCATCAGCGGATACCCGCTGTCGCCGCCGTACAGAAGCTCCCGCTTTCCGGCCTTCCGCCCCATTTGCAGGCGGAAGGGCTCCCTCCCGTGGTCAAAGATATTGTATGCGTAGTTCTCCAGCAGAGGGAAGTCCTCCTCCGTCAGCCCGTTGAGCTGCTCCGCCAGCCGGGAGGTCAGCCCCGGCATTCCGGCCGGTGTCCGGGCAGAGTTCCCCTCACACAGATACGTCACGTTCAGCCCCCCAGCCGTCACCCGGCTGGCCCACCCATAGGGGGTCCGGTCCCTGGGGTTGGTCAGCAGGCAGACCGCCGCCGCAGCGCACACCACCACAGCAGCCGCCGTCACCCACACGGCAGGCTTTTTATACCGCAGAGCCCGGCGGATGCGCCCCTTGACGCAGATCTCGCCGAAGGCCACCGGACACGCCGTCACCGCCCGCCGGGGTCCGGCGCAATTCAGAAGCGCCTGGGAATACGCCCGCTTGTCCGGCTCCTCCAGGTCCCGCAGCACCGCCTCGTCACAGGCGTATTCCATATCCCGGCACAGCAGGATATACGCCGCCCACAGCAGTGGGTTGAACCAGTACACCGCCAGCAGCAGAAACGCCAGGGGCTTCACCCAGTGGTCCCGGTGCCGGATGTGGGTCCGCTCATGGGCCAGCACATAGTCCCGGCTTCCCCGGTCCAGGCCGAAGGGCAGGTAGATGCGGGGCCGGATAAACCCCAGCACAAAGGGAGACGGGGCCTGTTCGCTTTCCCACACGCCGTCCTCCAGCCGCACCGCCGTCCGCAGCCGCACCCGCAGCCGCACATAGCTGCCTGCCAGATACAGCGCCATGGCCGCCATGCCCACAAGCCACACCACCGCGGCGATGTGGCCCAGGCTCTGCCCCGTCCGGGCCGCCGTCTCCGCTGCCGCCGCACCGGCCCGCCGGATACCGCTGTTCCCGCCGCCGTCAGCACGTCTCCGGAAATAGGCTCCGTGGTGGGCACCAGGCTGACGCCGGCCCGGGGCAGCAGGTCCCCCGGCCACAGCAGCCGCACCGCCACAATGGCCCACAGGCCATAGTGCACTGCCCGGGGCGCTTTTTTCAGCACCACCCGCAGCACCATCACCAGCAGCACCAGCCACCCGGCGGTAACCGCCCGGTTCAGAATGGTCAGAAAAAGCTGTTCCATGGTCAGTTCTCCTTTCCGCTGTCGTCAATAAGCTGCTGCAGCTGCCGGACCTCCTTTTCTGAAAGCCGCCGCCCCCGGGCAAAGGCCGCCACAAAGGCCGGCAGGGAGCCCTCAAAGGTCTTGTCCACCAGCTGGTCGATCTGGCTCTGCTGCACCTGCTCCTTCGTGACCAGACTGGTCACCACGGCGTTTTCATTTTTCACCACGCCCCGCTGGCTCAGCCGCCGGATCACGGTATAGGTGGTGGCCTTGGACCAGCCCAGCTGCTCCTGGCACAGATGCACCAGCTGGGTGCTGTTCACCGGCTCGTGCTCCCATAGGATCAGGCAGAACCGGTACTCACTTTCAAATATCTGGGGTACGCTCATGCACTTCGCCTCCCTTCCGGTTGAACGCGTTCAACTTCTAACACGAGTTTAACAGATTCAACCTCTCCTGTCAAGGCTTTCTGCAAAAATACAGCGCCGCCCTACAGAAAAACAGGGACGCCCGAAGGCGTCCCTGTTCCGGACTCGATATGGGTAAGCTTTCCTTGGGAAAACTTACATAGCGGCGATGATCTCCACGATCTCCTGGCCAATGCGCTTCTGAGCCTCCACGGTGGCGGCGCCGATATGGGGGGTGCAGGACACCATGGGGTGGCTGTACAGCGCCACGTTGCTGGCGGGCTCGTCGGCGTACACGTCCAGACCGGCGGCGCGGACCTTGCCGGACTCCAGAGCGGCCAGCAGGGCGGCCTCGTCCACGTTGGTGCCGCGGGAGGTGTTGATGACCACCACGCCATCCTTCATCTTGGCGATGTTCTCGGCGGAGATCAGAGCGCCGCCGTCCACAGCGGGAGCGTGGACAGAGATGAAGTCGGACTGGGCCAGCAGCTCATCCATCTCCACATAGGGGATGCCCAGTTGCTCGGAGATCACGGGCACCTGATAGATATCAAAGGCGATGACCTTCATGCCGATGGCCTTGGCCATCACGCCCAGGTGCTGGCCGATGCGGCCGAAGCCCACGATGCCCAGGGTCTTGCCCTGCAGCTCGATGCCCTTGCCATAGGCCTTCTTCTCCCACTTGCCCTCGCGCATGGTGTGACCGGCGATGGACAGATACCGGGCGCAGGCAAACATATGACCCATGGCCAGCTCGGCCACGGACTGGGAGGAAGCGCGGGGGGTGTTCTTCACGGTGATGCCGTTCTCCTCGGCATACTTCACGTCGATGTTGTCCACACCCACGCCGCCGCGGATGATCATCTTCAGCTTGCCGCCCTTGGCAGCGTCAATGTGCTCCTTGCGGACCTTGGTCTTGGAGCGGACCACGGCCACGTCGAAATCCCGCAGAGCAGCGCCCAGCTGATCGGGCTCATAGAACTGCTCCACCACCTCGTGGCCCTGCTCCCGCAGCTGCGCCATAGCGGTCTTGTCCATACCGTCAGTAACCAGAATACGCATCGTAATAATCTCCTTCCATAATACGAAATGTTGTCGAATTTCGGGGGGCAGGGGAGAACCCTGTCCCCCGGCTGGTGCAGATTTTGCGTCTTTTACTTGTGTTCGGCCTCGAACTTGGTCAAAAAGTCCACCAGGGCCTGTGCGCCTTCGATGGGCATGGCGTTGTACACGGAGGCCCGCAGACCGCCCACGGACTTGTGGCCCTTCAGGTTGTCGAACCCGGCCTCCTTGGAGGCGGCCACCACGGCGGCGTCCAGCTCCTTGTCGCCGGTGACGAAGGGGATGTTCATCAGGCTGCGGTCCTGGGGCACCACGGCGCCCTTGAACAGCTTGGAGGAATCCAGGAAGTCATAGATGACCTTGGCCTTGGCGATGTTGCGCTTCTCCATCTCCTCCAGGCCGCCGATGCTCAGCAGATACTTGAACACCTTGCCGCAGCAGTAGATGGCCCAGCAGTTGGGGGTGTTGTACATGCTGTCGTTGTCGGCATGGGTCTTATACTTCATATAGATGGGGGTCTTGGGATCCAGGTCGTCCCGGATCAGATCCTCCCGGATGATGACCACGGCCATACCGGCGGGGCCC
>OCPX01002219.1_pt1 | contig 12687 bp, 10 predicted proteins | sample 1538771 | NCBI WGS metagenome assembly OCPX01 (sample SAMN04571725, study PRJEB22368) | human gut metagenome | biome: human gut; material: stool | host: Homo sapiens | place: Luxembourg | collected 2012-11-01 | reverse complement strand
AGAAAATACCGTTACCTGCTCACTGCGGCGGCCGCTGTCGGCGCCGCGGGACTTCTGACATTCGCCGCCCGCAACGACTTCGGACTGGGCCGCAACATGGAGATCGCCGTCAACATGATGCGCGAACTGTCGCTCAACTACGTCGACCCCGTGGACCCCGACCGCCTGATGGAGGGGGCCGCCGCCGGCATGGTCAGCGACCTGGACCCCTACACGGAGTATATCCCCGAGGAGGGGATGCAGGATTTCGAACTGCTCACCACGGGCAAGTACGACGGCATCGGGGCGCTCATCCGCCAGAAGGACGACTACGTTCGCATCGCGCAGCCCTACCAGGGATCGCCCGCCGACAAGGCCGGGCTGAAGATCGGCGACAAAATCCTCTCGATCGACGGCAAGGACGCCAAAGGCTTCACGACCGAGCTGGTCTCCTCGCGTCTCAAGGGCGAGCCGGGCAGCAAGGTCAAAGTGACCGTCGAGCACCTCGACGGCACGCAGCAGACGGCGGCGATCCGCCGCGAACGGATCGCGATTCCGGGCGTGCCCTACGCCGGATGGGTCGCCGACGGCATCGGCTACATCCGCCACAGCGACTTCACCGAAGGATGCTACGAGGAGATGCGCGCGGCCATCGAACGGCTGCGCACCGAAAAGCCGCTGAAAGGGCTTGTGCTCGACTACCGCTCCAACGGCGGCGGCATCATGCAGGAGGCGGTCAAAATCCTGGGAATGTTCGTCCCCAAAGGGACCGAGGTGGTCAGCACCAAGGGGCGTTCGGAAGATTCGAAGCAGGTGTTCCGCACCGACACGGAGCCGATCCTTGCAGACCTGCCGCTGACGGTGCTGATCAACGGCAGTTCGGCATCGGCGGCGGAGATCGTCGCCGGGGCGTTGCAGGACCTCGACCGCGCGGTGCTGATCGGCCAGCGCAGTTTCGGCAAGGGACTCGTGCAGTCGCCCCGACCGCTGGGCTACAACGCCATGCTCAAACTCACCACGGCCAAATACTACATCCCCTCGGGCCGCTGCATCCAGGCCATCGACTATTCCCATTCGCAGGAGGGTTCGGTGCGCGCGGTGCCCGACTCGCTGATCTCGGAGTTCACGACCCGCGCGGGCCGCAAGGTCTACGACGGCGGCGGCGTGATGCCCGACATCGCGACCGACCCGGAGTACATTTCACGCTTCGCCCTGACGCTCTACGCGCTGGGATTCATCGAGGATTTCGGCGACGAATACACGCGCCGCAACCCCGGCCGGCAGATCGACATCCGCACCTTCTCGATCACGGACAAGGACTACGCCGACTTCGCGGAGTTCATGCAAGACAAGAAGGTCCCCTACGAATCGGACACCCGCCGGGCGCTCAAGGCGCTGAAAAAAGCCGCCGAGGACGACCGTTTCGCCGACTTGAAGAACAAGTTCGAGCAGGTGGAGGCCGAGTTGAAGGACGACACGCAGACCAACCTCGAAACCTACCGCACGCAGGTCGTCGAGACGATCAACAACGACATCGTCATGCGCCACGGCTACCAGGCCGGCGTAATCGAGCACTCGCTGTCGGGCGACAAGGAGGTGAAAAAGGCCGTCGAGGTGCTCGGCGATCCCGCAGAGTACGCCCGAATCACCCGCGAGCAGGACACCAAGCGCAAGTAAAGACATGAAAATCAGGACTGAATTCTTCTCGTTCCGCAACCGGGTGGTGGTGATCGTCGTCGGGGTGACGCTCGGCGCCCTGTCGCTGCTCTACACCAACGACATGGCCCGGCGGCTCAAGGAGAAGGAGCAGCACGACGTGGCGCTGTGGGCCCACGCCATGGAGCGCGTGACGCGCGACGTGCTGGGCGGCTCGATCCAGGACCCGTTCGTGGCCGACATCATGTCCAACGGCAACAACATCCCGTTCATCATCACCAACGAGAACCTCGAAGTCATCAACTCGCACCTCATCCCCGAGAAGATCATCAACCATCCCGGACGGCTCCGGAAACAGATCGACAAATTTTCGGTCGACAACCCGCCGATCCCGGTGAAGTTCGTCTGGTCGTCGCAGCATTACCACATCATCTTCTACGGCAAGTCGGCGCTGCTCAAGTCGCTCTACTACTTCCCCTACGTGCAGCTCCTCGTCATCACGGCCTTCATCGCACTGGGATTCATCGCCTTCCGCTCGTCGAAGCACGACGAGCAGAACCGCGTCTGGATCGGACTGGCCAAGGAGACCGCCCACCAGCTGGGAACCCCGACCTCGTCGCTGCTGGGATGGATCGAATACCTGCGTTCGCAGGATGTGGACCAGACGGCCGTCGAGGAGATGAACAAGGACCTCACGCACCTGATGAAGATCGTGGACCGTTTTTCGAAAATCGGCTCCGAGACGCCCCTCACCCCGGCGAACATCAACGAAGTGGTGGGCGAATCGGTCATGTATTTCCGCAAGCGCATTCCCCGCAACGTGACGCTCGACTACAACGGACTGGCCATCGCCCCCGTGCAGGCCAACATCAACGCCGCACTGTTCGAATGGGTCGTGGAGAACCTGATGAAAAACTCGCTCGACGCCCTGCAAGGCCACGGAGCCATCGACGTGCGGATTTCGTCGGACGACAGGAGCGTTATGATCGACGTGAAGGACACAGGCAAGGGCATTCCCAAGAGCAACTGGAAACGCATCTTCGAACCGGGATTCACGACCAAGACCCGCGGCTGGGGCCTCGGGCTGTCGCTCTCGCGCCGCATCGTCGAGGAGTACCACCAGGGTAAGATCGCCGTCATCGACTCCGAAATCGGCAAGGGAACCACCATTCGCATCACACTCAAACGCCACTTCGCCTGATGAACTCCTCGCCGGCACATACGCAACCCGCAGTGCCTGCGGCGGATTCGGTGTCCGGAACTCCGGACGCACCGGCCCGGACGGGATATGTCCCCGGTCCGGATACGCTCCGGGCGGAAACGGCCTTTGCGGGAACGAACTTTGCAAATCCGGCCTTTGCAAACCCGGCCTTTGCGGACGGCGGTTCCGCGCCGTTCTCCGTTGCAGCGACCGGTGCAGCCCCTTCCGAATGGCGCGACACGACCTCCGCCGCAATTTTCGGAGCGCAGTCGACCCTCGCGGAACCCGCACGCATTCCGCTCGCACCGCCTCCGCCGCTCGCGGAAAACGCCGTTTTCCAGAGTTTCGTGCTGCTGCTCGCCGCCACCTACGCCATGCTGCTCTACCGCAACCTGGGCGACGTGCGCACGCTGCTGGGCCGCATCTCGCGCGACGCGGCCACGGGAAAACGCTTCTCCGAGGACCCGGGCGGAAGCGGCTACTCGCGTTTCCTGAACATCGCCACCGCCATCGGCCTGCTCTTTCTGGGCGTCGCGGCGGTCAAATACGGCGACACGCTGATGCCCGGCCGGCTGGCAGCGTCCATTCCGCAGGGCGCAGCCCTGATTTTCAGCCTGCTGGTTTCGCTCGCCTCGCTGGGCGTAGCCGCCTATCAGACAATCGCCGTGCGGCTGGCCGGAGCGCTGACCCTCTCGCAGCCCTTCATCGCACAGCTCATGCTGCTCAAACGCACCTGTTTCGCCCTCGGGATGATCCTCATTTCACCCCCGCTGCTGCTCTTCGCACTCTGCCCGCAGGGCACGGGCGGCGTCTGGTTCTGCATCATCGCCGTCGAATTGGCCGCAGCGGCCGCCTTATACCTCAAGGAGACATTAAACCTGTTTCTTTCCAAAAAAGTTTCGATTTTGCATTGGTTTTTGTACCTTTGCACCGTGGAAGTCTTCCCTGTCAGCCTATTATGGCTGTTTGCAGTAAGATGAAACGGCAAAGACAAACCTAAATCAATTCGCAACATTGAAAGTAAAGAGTGTATTAGTTTCGCAGCCGAGGCCCGCTGTCATCGAAAAGTCCCCGTTCTACGAATTGTCCCAGAAACACCACGTGGAAATCGCCTACCGGCCCTTCATCCGCGTAGAAGGCGTCTCCCTGAAGGAGTTCCGCGCCCAAAGGGTCGAAATACTCACGCACACGGCCGTCATATTCACATCGCGTACGACAGTCGACAGTTTTTTCCATATCTGCGAAGAGGCGCGCATCACCGTGCCCGAAACCATGAAATACATCTGCCAGACGGAGGCCGTAGCGCTCTACCTGCAGAAATACATCGTCTACCGCAAACGCAAGATCTCGTTTGCCGACGGCTCGTTCACGTCGCTCATCGAACTGATCATCAAACACAAGGAGGAGAAATTCCTGCTGGCGTTGAGCGAACCCCACAAACCCGAGCTGCCGGAAACGCTCGCCAAGCTCAAACTCTCGTTCGATCCCGTCATCCTGGCCCGCACGGTCGCCGGAGATCTGGACCACGTTAAAATGGCCGACTACGACCTGCTGGCGCTCTATTCGCCCTCGGACGTGAAAACCCTCATCGAGAAGTTCGGAACCGACGGCCTGCCCGCCGTGGCGGTATTCGGCGAAGGCACGCTGCGCGCCGCCCTCGGGGCCGGAATCACCGTGCTGGCCAACGCCCCGACGCCCGAAGCCCCCTCGATGGTCAAGGCCATCGACATCTACCTGCAAAAGGTGCAGAAAGGCGAGGAGATCGAGCCGGTGGAACTGGTGACCGACGCCCGCAAGGAAGAGTTCATCCGCAGCCAGCAGCACAAGCTGGCCAAGAAGGGCCGCACGCGCCGTCCGACCACGGAATCCCGCAAATAAGGGCCGCAAGCCCCCTGCCGCCATGTCCGCACACTCGCTACCCCGCACCGAAAGGCTCCGTTCGCTCGGGGCCGTGCGCCGTCTGTTCGAGAGCGGCGAAAGCGGCTTCATCTTCCCGTTCCGCTACGTGTGGTTCGCGGAGCCTGACACCGAGCAATCGGTCGAGGTGCTCTTTTCCGTCCCCAAAAAGTTCCACAAACGGGCCAACAAACGCAACCTCGTGCGGCGGCGCACGAAGGAGGCCTACCGCCTGCAAAAGCAGATTCTGCACGACGGCCGGCCGGTCAACCTGGACCTGGCGCTGATCTACTCGTCGAAGGAGACGCTACCTTATAAAACCGTCGCAAATGCAGTCCGCAGGATTCTGGAATCGGTCGTGGAGCATCTTTAAACAGGCCTGCGCCCTGCCGCTGATCGGACTGGTGAAGTTCTACCAGCTCTGCATCTCGCCCTTCACGCCCCCGTCGTGCCGGTTCACCCCCACCTGCTCGCAGTATGCGCTCGAGGCGTTGCGCAAATACGGCCCCCTGAAAGGACTGTGGCTCGCCCTGCGGCGGCTGTCGAAGTGCCATCCGTGGGGCGGCAGCGGCTACGACCCCGTGCCGTAGCGCAAAAACGGCCGGCCGACCGGCCCCCTCCTTCCGAAGAGTCGCGTCACCATTTGCTTTTGAACCCATTTTCCTTCCGGCAATAAAGATCATATCCTTTTCGGAGAAAAACAATCCCGACCCTGACGATCAGGGTCGGGATTCCGCCTTTAAACAGAACGATTCGGCCCGGACGGACAGATCAATCGTGCAGGTCGTCGCACCGCTCGGCCGCGGACTCGAATTCGAGCGTCGCATGGGAGATTCCGGCATGGTTCAGGAGGTCTTTCAGATCGTGTTTCACCTCCTCCATACGGGACAGGCTTTCGAGCACGACATGGGCCGTCAGGGCGTTTTCCGTCGTACTGATAGCCCAGACATGGATGTGGTGGACGGCCTTCACGCCCGGAACGTCCGTCATCTTCCGCCCGATCGCGGCCACGTCGATCTCCCCGGGAACGCCGTCGCGCGTCAGCGACCAGACCGACGCCACGATCACCGCGGCGACGACCAGTCCCACGACAGGGTCGACGATCGTCCAGCCCGTCCACGAGATCACGAGTCCCGAAACGAGCACCCCGACCGACACCAGCGCATCGGCGGCCATGTGCAGATATGCACCCTTGACATTCAGATCACGGTCCTTGTCCTTCAGAAACAGCCACGCCGTGAAGCCGTTGATCGCCACCCCGACGCCCGCCGTCCAGGCGATGGCGCCGCCTTCGACCGGCGCGGGATGCAGCATGCGGCCGATGCTCTCGGCGACGATAACCCCCACGGCGATCAGCAGGATCACCGAGTTCAACAGTGAGATCAGCACCGTGCTTTTCTTGTAGCCGTAGGTGTAGCGGGGCGTAGCCTGCGCCTGCGCCAGCCGGAAGGCCAGCATGGCCAGCAGCAGGCTGGCGACGTCGGAAAGGTTGTGCCCGGCATCGGACAGCAGGCCCATCGAGCCGTAGGAGAGGCCGACGGCGAATTCGACGACGACGAAAGCCACGTTGAGCGCAATGCCCAGAATGAAGGCCTTGTTGAGCGACGTGACCGTGTGCTTGTGGTGATGGTGTTCGTGCGTCATGGCTGCGGATCGGTTATGGTGTCCTTGATTTCGGAGAGTTCGACCAGTTTGTTGACGATGGCGTAGATCGTAAGTCCCGCCGCGGAGTGAATTTGCAGCTTCGCGGCAATGTTGCGGCGGTGGGTGATCACGGTATGGGCCGAGATGCAGAGCGCATCGGCGATCTGTTTGTTGGTCATGCCCTTTACCACGCAGACGATGATCTCCTTTTCACGGGCGCTCAACGGCTCGGGTTTCACCGTGCGGGGACCCGCCGCCGCCAGCCGCTCGACGGCCGGGATGAAGAGTTCGTCCTCCACGGCGTTGTGCGAGGCGAGTTCGTGCTCGCAGTTGAAGATGTCGAACAGCACGCCGTTGAGTTCGTTCGAGCTGCCCGAAGGGTAGTATTTGATGATGATATTCTTCAGCTCGCGCAGCTTGATATCAATCTGGTCGTGCTGGCGGCGGAAGATGTCGATCGAATAGGCCGTGTTCTTCTCGCCCGAGAGCAGCGACTCGACATACGGAAAAACGGTCTGCTCCTCGTAGGACATGTGGCGCTGCACTTCGGCGGCATACTCGTCGAAAAAGCGCATGATGGCGAACGAAACGTCGCTTAGGGCGCAGTCGACCGCCTCGATCAGTTTCCGCCGGATGGCCGGAAGCCGGAAGTCCAGGAAATAGCCGTGGGAGTTGTGCAGATAGTCGGTCAGCGAACGGACCGAGACCTCGCCGGCCAGCTCCGCGCCGTTGCCGAAGTTCATCAGCATGTTCACCACGGCGAGGAACGTCGCGGCGTCCACCCTGCTCTCGGCGCACACCTCGGCGATGGTCTTGTCGCCGAATCCCAGCGCAATGCCGAAACGGCTCATCACCTGCAACACGGCATAGCGGTCGCAGACCAGATCACACATCCGGTCGTCGCCCGCATATCCACCATTTTTATACATAGACAACGTGAATCCGGTGCATCGGATTGAATTTTTTTCGCCCGGATTTCAAACATGGAATGCACCGGATTCCCGTTACAGCGCCTACCGCGCCGGTTCCATATTGACAATCCTCCCCAATTCCCCTTTGCCAAGGGGGACTTATACCTGCCATCAGGTATTCATTTCGACGCCACAAAGATATGCGGACAAGCGCCGTGCCGCAATACCTAAAAAAGGGTATTTTCAGCGGCGTCCGATATCCACGTAGGTCGTCTGCAACATCGTGCGCCCCACGTCGAGCAGTTCGGGATTCGTCTCCGTCACGGCACGGCCGCCCGTCGCGTCCCACACCGCCTCGCCCGAGGCGTCGACCACGCCGAAACCGTCGTTGAAGGCGTAGTAGGCGAACTTACGGGGAGGGGTCGGTGCGAAAATGTCCTTGCTGTAATCGAAATCGTTGTGCGGAACGCCCAGTTGGGCGAGCAGCGTCGCGGCAATGTCGATCTGCGAGGCGTAGTCCTCCACCACACGCGGCCGGGCGACGGCCCCGCCCGTCCAGATCATCGGAATGCGGTGGCGCAGCGGTTCGTTGTAGGCCAGCGTCCGCGGGTAGGGATAGCCGTGGTCGGCGACCAGCACGACGAGCAGGTTTTCCCACGCGGGCGAAGCCTTCAGACGGTCGATCATCTTCCCCACGCAGTCGTCCGAAAAGGCCATTGCGTTCAGCACCCGGTCATCGAACTTCGCATAGGGGACGTCGAAGGGCGTATGGCTGCTCAACGTCAGCAGTCCCGCGAGAAACGGCTCGCGGGATTCGCTCAACGCGATCACGCGGTCGGCGAACCAGTCGCACATCAGCCGATCGTCGTAGCCCCAGTCCGAAGCCGGGGCGTCGAAGCGCAGGTCCTTCTGCCAGATCAGCTCCTGCCATCCCGTGGCGTACATGTAGGAGGCCTGGTTGGTGAAATTGAGGTCGCCGCCGTAGGCGAAACTCGTCTTATACCCCTCTCCCGCGAGCGAACGCGCCACCGAGGGCAGGTTGCGGCTCTTGGCCGGGAGTTTCATAATCGACATGCGCGTCTGCGCCGGGAATCCGCTCAAAATCGCCACCTCGCCGCGGTCGGTGCGGAACGAATTGGCGAAGAAATTCTCGAACCAGACGCCCTCGCGTTTCAGCCGCTGCATGTTGGGCATGACGGGTTCTCCGTCGACCTCGGCGTCCATCACCGTCCGGGCAAAGCTCTCCAGAATGACGATCACCACATTGGGCCGCAGCGTGTCGAGCACCCGCTCGGTGGGACCCGCTGCCGGACCGTTGCCTCGCAGGGCGTCGAACTTCGCAGCCCGCGTCTCTTCGTCGAAGAAGGGGTATTCGCCGGCATAGTCGGCACGGTCGCCGAGACTGGACAGGAACGAGAAAACGGGGTTCGTGGCCGCATGGTTCAGAAACGGCACGGGGCTGAAATAGACCTTCGAAACATTGGCCACCGAGGCCCCCAGCCCGCCGCGGATCGCCAGGAAGTCGAATCCCGCGAGCACGACGACGACGAGACTTCCGGGCAGGGCCAGCCGCCAGCCGACGGGACGTCCGTCGAAAATGCGCAGGATGCGACAGTAGGCCCAGAGCATCAGCGCGGCATACGCGGCGGCCAGCAGCGTCTGCCGCACGCCGAGCCAGAAATCGACGCTCGCCATCGCCTCCTCGGGATCGGAGAGGTAGATCAGCACCGTCGCATCAATGCGGAACCCCCAATGCTCGTACAGCGCGACGTCGACGGCGAAGATCACGGCCGTCACCACGGCGATCAGCGCAAAATAGGCTGTCAGCACGCCCCGCCACACCCGTTCCGGGATACGCACCCACAGCGAGAGAAGCACGGCCAGGAGAGGCAGCGCGGTGACATAACCCGCGACGGTCATGTCGAGCGTCAGCCCGTGCCACAGCACCTCCATCCAGCCCCCGAAACCCGCCCCGGCCGCCTCTGCGGCATACCACGCCATAAAGACGGGTTTCTGCACGGCCATCGCGAGAACGGTCGCACAGAACACGGCAACGAGGAAAGCGAATTTTCGGCGCATTACTTACTCCTATTTTTTGATTTCAGACAGGGTGGTTTCGGGCATCGCGCCGCACGGGACGGATGGGCAGCGCCAAAGTACGCCCCAATCGTCACGCGCAAGGGATGTGCGGAAATAGCCGCATAAAACCGAAAAACTATATTTTTTCGCCGTAGGCCAGATCTCCCGCATCTCCGATGCCGGGAACGATGTAGGAGCGCGAAGTCAGCTCCTCGTCGACGACGGCCGTCCAGATCGTGGTGGTCTGCCGCGGCATGTTCTTCATGGCATAGTCAAGCCCCTGCTCGCTGGCGACGACCGCGGCGACATGGGTATGGGCCGGCGTACCGCCCTTCTCGCACAAGGCGTTGTAGGTCAGCACGAGCGACGATCCGGTGGCCAGCATCGGATCGACCAGCAGCAATGTCTTGCCTTCGAGGCTTCCGCACGAGATGTACTCGACCTTCACGGTGAACTTGCCGTCCTTGGTGCTCTTGCGATAGGCCGAGACGAAGGCGTTCTGGGCGTCGTCGAAGTAGTTGAGAAACCCCTGATGATAGGGAAGTCCCGCACGGAGAATCGTCGCCACCACGATCTGCTCGTCGATCATCTCGACGGTGGCTTCACCCAGCGGCGTCTCGACAACGCACGGTTTGTAGCTGAACGCTTTCGATATTTCGTAGGCCGTGATCTCGCCGATGCGCTCCATGTTGCGGCGGAAACGCATCGAATCCCGCTGAATCCGCTTGTCGCGGATTTCTGCGATGAATTTGTTGAGAACGGTGTTCTGCTGGGAGAGGATATGCAACGTCATGGTTGAGTGGGTTTGGTTGGTTGTCAGTAGAGGAAATTGTTGAACGGATAACGCCCGGCGTGAATCTCGCGCACCATGCCGTACAGATCCGAGCGGAATTTTTCCAGATTGGTCTTCGCCAGCGCCGAGAGGAAGATGCAGGGCGTGTTGGCCCGTGCGATCCAGCTCTTTTTAAGCTCCTCCAGCGAGAGGTTCTCGCGCGTGGCAGGCGTCAGGTCGTCCTCCTCCTTCTCGATATAAGTATAGGCGTCGACCTTGTTGAAAACCAGATAGACGGGTTTGTCGCCCGCGCCGATCTCCTGCAGGGTCTGCTTCACCACGGCGATCTGCTCCTCGAACTGCGGGTGCGAGATGTCCACCACATGAACCAGCAGGTCGGCTTCGCGAACCTCGTCCAGCGTCGATTTGAACGACTCGATCAGTTCCGTGGGCAGTTTGCGGATAAAGCCCACCGTGTCCGAAAGCAGGAAGGGCAGATTGTCGAAAACCACCTTGCGGACCGTGGTGTCGAGCGTGGCGAAGAGCTTGTTCTCGGCGAAAACCTCGCTTTTCGAAATCAGGTTCATCAGCGTCGATTTGCCCACGTTGGTATAGCCGACCAACGCCACGCGGACCATTGCGCCGCGGTTCGAACGCTGCACGGCCATCTGGCGGTCGATCTTCTTGAGGTCCTCCTTCAGTTTGGCGATGCGGTTGCGGATGATGCGGCGGTCGGTCTCGATTTCGCGCTCTCCGGCGCCGCCGCGGGTTCCCGTGCCGCCCCTCTGGCGTTCGAGGTGGGTCCATAGGCCCGACAGCCGGGGCAGCATGTATTCGTAATTGGCCAGCTGCACCTGCGTCTTGGCGTAAGCCGTCCGGGCACGCGACATGAAGATGTCGAGGATCAGACGCGTGCGGTCCAGCAGACGGCAGGGCATCTCCTTTTCGATGTTGCGCGTCTGCGAGGGAGTCAGTTCGTCGTCGAAGATCACCACGTCGATTTCATGCTCCCGGCAATACGCGGCGATCTCCTCCAGTTTGCCGGGACCGACGTAGATGCGCGACGAAGGCTGCGGCAGCCGCTGGGTGAAACGTTTCACCGAACAGATGTCGGCCGTCTCGGCCAGAAACTCCAGTTCATCGAGAAACTCCTCGGTCTGGCGCGGGTCCTGGTTGTCGCGGATGACGGCGACCAGCACGGCGCGTTCACGGCAATCGGCCGCGGCGACAGGCTGGGGATTCAATTTATTTTCTTCCAAAACAATTCTATTTTATTTCCGGTTTCAACTCCGGCTTCCGCCGGGTCGGACAACGTGCTGCAAACACGATGCTACAAATAAGGGTATCCGCCCGAAAGCAGGATACCCTCAAAAAGTTCAGCCGTAACGCCTTAATTTGCATGCGGAACTCGACCGGCAGGGCGTATCTGACATGCACCGTCTGATTCCGCCGTTTCCCGGGGCTCCATTCGGCGATTCGTTCGACACACGGCCCTTTCATCCGCCGGCGAACGGCCGGGCGGATATTCCCGTCCCGGACTTTAGTTCTGTACGCGGAAGTCTACCGGCAGGGTATACTTCACGCGAACCACCTGGTTACGCTGTTTGCCGGGGCTCCACTTCGGAGACTTGTTCAGTACGCGGATGGCCTCCTCGGAGAGCGAACGGTCGGGCGTCTGAAGCACCTGGATATTGGTCAGACGGCCGTCCTTCTCGATCACGAACGAGAGAACCACACGACCCTGGATACCGTTTTCGAGGGCGATCTGCGGGAACTTCACGTTCTGCTGCACCCAGTTGCGGAAGGTATTGAGGTCTCCGCCCTGGAACGAAGGCATGGTCTCGGCGATCAGGAACGGCTGGTCGTCCTCGATGGTCTCTTCGGCCACCTCGACCTGCTGGATCACCTCGGTATTCTCGTCGAACTCGGCGAAGTCCACTTCGGTGGTGATCTTCGTGTCGTTGGTAACGACCTGCAACAGGTCGGCGATAACCTTCACCTCTACACGCTTGGGAGGCTCGGGAGGCTTCTGGTCCTGGCGGGTGATCTCGACGATCTCCTCCTCGACAACAGCAGTCTGCAAATCCATCTTTTCAATCTTGCGCTCCTTCGGGGTGTAGGCGAAAGCCCCGATCACGAGGCAAAGCGAAATGACCAGACCGATTTCGAGCAAAAGACCCCGCTTGTTCCGGAGGTCCGCTTTGGGTGATTTCTTAATTTCCATTTATCTCAAATAATTTTAATGTTCGGGCAAAAAACGGGCATAGGGGCGCTATGCACCACAAATATATGGATAAAAATTCAAAAATGAACATACGGACGCAAAAATCTTCATTTTTTACCTACTTTTGTCGCAGGAAACAGCCCCCGGAATCGCAGGAATGACACATCAGGAATCGTTATACGGCAAAACGCCCGACCAGCTCGCAGCCCTTTGCGGCGAGCTGGGAATGCCGCGCTTCGCCGCGCGGCAGATCGCCCGCTGGCTCTACGTCCGCCACACGGAAGACCCGCTGCGGATGACCGACATCGCCGCCGCGCACCGCCAG
>OCPX01002211.1_pt1 | contig 12738 bp, 9 predicted proteins | sample 1538771 | NCBI WGS metagenome assembly OCPX01 (sample SAMN04571725, study PRJEB22368) | human gut metagenome | biome: human gut; material: stool | host: Homo sapiens | place: Luxembourg | collected 2012-11-01 | reverse complement strand
ATAAATGAAAAACAGAAAAAGTTTTTTGAAAGGGGCGCTTTGTGGCGCCCTTGCTATGTTATTAGTGGCAGGACTCGTGTCCTGTGGATTAAAAGTGAATAATGGAAACAGTGATATCACATCAAAAACAGAAGATAAGATATTAGAACTGCAGAACCTGATCGAGAAGCATTATATGGGGGATGTAAAAGAAAAGAATCTGGAAGATGGGGTATATAAAGGTTATATCAATGGCCTGAATGATCCGTATTCGGTATATTATAACAAAAAAGAAACAAAAGAATTATACGAATCAACTGGTGGTGAATATTCCGGAATCGGTGCTGTGATGTCTCAGAATACAGAGACAGGAGTGATCACTCTGGTCCAGATATATAAGGATTCTCCGGCTGAGAAAGCAGGACTTAAGGAGAATGATATCCTTTATAAGGTTGAAGGAAAAGAAGTCACAGGAAAAGATCTCTCTAAAGTTGTAAGTAAGGTAAAGGGTGAAAAAGGAACAACGGTAGAACTCACCGTATTAAGAGGTGAAGATGCCAAAGAAGTAACTGTGACTGCAACAAGAGATACCGTACAGGCACAGACAATTGAGTATAAGATGATGGATGACAAGATTGGTTATATCAGAGTGTCTGAATTTGATACTGTGACGTATGATCAGTACAAAGAAGCATTGGATGATCTTGAAAAACAGGGAATGACAGGGCTGGTTGTGGATCTGCGTAATAATCCTGGAGGTTCGCTCAGTACAGTATGTGATATGCTGGATCTGATGCTGCCAAAGGGCTTGATCGTGTATACGGAAGATAAAAATGGCAAAAAGACAGAGATGAAATCTGACGAAGAACATCAGTTTACAAAACCGCTGGCAGTTCTGGTAAATGGCAACAGTGCCAGTGCATCAGAGATTTACTCCGGGGCAATCCAGGATTACGGAATCGGTAAGATTGTCGGAACCCAGACATATGGAAAGGGTGTCGTACAGCAGATTTTTGATCTGGATGACGGAACAGCCGTAAAACTTACGATTGCAGAATATTTCACTCCAAAGGGAAGAAGCATCAACGGAAAAGGAATTACACCGGATGTAAAGGTCGAATACGAAAATAATGAAGAAAATCCGGATGCAGACAATCAGCTTGATAAATCTGTGGAGGAAGTAAAAGCACAGATGAAGTAATCGTTTGTGGATGGTGACACAGCAAAATAAGAGTTTTGAAGGGAATGCAGTTTGGCATTCCCTTTTATTATGCCTTATGGTAAAATATAAACAATATGAAATTTAGATTATACATATAAGGTAGGAGGAAAAAACATTGATTAATCAGTTAGTAGCCAACATAAAGAAGACAGGAGCACCGATTGTAGTAGGATTAGATCCGATGTTGAACTATATTCCGGAGCAGGTACAGAAAAAAGCGTTCGCAGAATATGGTGAGACACTGGAAGGAGCAGCAGAAGCAATCTGGCAGTTCAATAAAGAAATCGTGGACAAGACTTATGATCTGATTCCGGCTGTAAAACCACAGATCGCTATGTATGAACAGTTTGGTCTTCCGGGACTTGCAGCATTCAAGAAAACGGTAGATTACTGTAAGGAAAAAGGACTGGTTGTCATCGGTGATATTAAAAGAGGAGACATTGGTTCTACATCAGCAGCTTATGCTGTGGGTCATATTGGTAAGGTGAAAGTAGGCAGCAAGACATACGCACCATTTGATGAAGACTTTGTAACAGTGAATCCATACCTTGGTTCAGACGGAGTGAATCCATTCCTGGACGTATGTAAAGAAGAAAAGAAGGGAATCTTCGTACTTGTTAAGACATCAAATCCGTCAAGCGGTGAATTCCAGGATCAGAAGATCGACGGCCGTCCGTTATATGAACTGGTTGGAGAAAAAGTTGCCGCATGGGGATCTGAAGTCATGGGCGATGAGTACAGCTATGTCGGAGCAGTAGTCGGAGCAACTTATCCGGAGATGGGAAAAGTATTAAGAAAAGTGATGCCAAAAGCTTACATTCTGGTTCCTGGTTACGGTGCACAGGGAGGAAAAGGAAAAGACCTGGTACATTTCTTCAATGAAGATGGCCTTGGAGCAATTGTAAACTCTTCCAGAGGAATCATTGCGGCATATAAGCAGGAGCAGTATGCAAAATTTGGAGCTGAGAATTTTGGTGATGCATCCAGAGCAGCAGTTGAGACGATGATCGCAGACATCAAGGGAGCACTTGAGAACAGATAATGTCTGAACAGACGAAAAAAAGACTGATAACGAAAAAAGTAAGACAGAGTAATCTTGACAGGAGATAAAGGAAGATGGAGAGAAAAAAAGAACAGGCGAAAGTTCTGTCACAGGAGATGCTGGCAGATGGAATCTACAGCCTGTGGATTGAGACAGAAGCAGCGCTGACTGCCAGACCGGGACAGTTTGTGTCTGTATACACGACAGATGCAAGCAAATTACTTCCACGCCCGATCAGTATCTGTGAAATTGATAAAGAAGCAAAAAGATTAAGACTGGTATATCGTGTGACAGGAGAAAAGACCGGAACAAAACAGTTTTCAGAGTTAAAGGCCGGAGATTTTGTACCAGTGATCGGACCTTTGGGAAATGGATTTCCATATGAAAAGGCAGAAGGAAAGAAAGTATTCCTGATGGGCGGCGGGATTGGTGTTCCGCCGATTCTGGAACTTGCAAAGCAGATGCAGTGTGAAGAAAAGCAGATTGTTGTCGGCTATAGAGATGCGCATACGTTCCTGAAAGAGGAGTTTGAACAGAACGGAACCTTATATATTTCCACAGAGGATGGAAGCGTGGGAACAAAAGGAAATGTCATGGATGCTATCCGTGAGCAGAGTCTGGATGCCGATATTATATTTGCATGCGGACCTACACCAATGCTGCGTGCGATCAAGGCCTATGCAGAAGAGAAGAAAATAGAATGCTATATTTCCATGGAAGAGAGAATGGCATGCGGTATCGGAGCCTGTCTGGCATGTGTCTGCAAGACAAAAGAAAAAGATGCACACAGTAATGTGAACAATAAGAGAATCTGTAAAGACGGACCAGTATTCTTATCTACGGAGGTGGATTTATAATGGACATGAAAGTAAATATTGCCGGCGTAGAATGGAAGAATCCGGTTACAGTGGCTTCCGGTACATTTGGTTCGGGAGAAGAATTCAGTGAGTTTGTGGATCTGAACCGTCTTGGAGCGGTAACGACCAAGGGCGTGGCAAATGTCCCGTGGCCGGGTAATCCGACACCACGTGTAGCTGAAGTTTACGGAGGAATGATGAATGCGATCGGACTCCAGAATCCGGGAATTGATCTGTTCTGCAAAAGAGATATTCCATTTCTGAAGAAATATGATACGAAGATCATCGTCAATGTCTGTGGTCATGCACCGGAAGAATATCTGGAAGTGGTGGAAAGACTGGCTGATGAGCCGATTGATATGATGGAGATCAATATTTCGTGCCCGAATGTTAATGCAGGCTTTCTGGCGTTTGGGCAGGATGCAAAGCATGTAGAGGAGCTGACGGCTCAGATCAAAAAGATTGCAAAGCAGCCGATCATCATGAAACTGACGCCAAATGTTACGGATATTACGGAGATTGCGAAGGCAGCAGAAGCCGGCGGAGCAGATGCCCTGTCATTGATCAATACACTGACGGGTATGAAGATTGATATCAACCGCAGAACATTTGCGGTAGCAAATAAGACCGGCGGTGTGTCGGGACCAGTTGTACATCCGATTGCAGTCCGTATGGTATATCAGACGGCACAGGCAGTGAACATTCCGATTATTGGAATGGGCGGTATTGCGACACCGGAAGATGCCATTGAGATGATCCTTGCGGGAGCGTCTGCAGTATCTGTAGGAACTGCGAATTTCTATAATCCGAATGCAACGATCGAGATTATTGACGGAATCGAAGCATATATGAAGAAAAATGGATTTGAATCCGTGAAAGATATGGTTGGCATTGTAAAATAAATAAATGATAAAAATGCATCAATATAGGGAATTGACCTGTACTGATGCATTTTTGCGCTTCATCTCAGAAGTGCAAATAGCACAATAAAAATATGACCGTTCGTCAGTTTTTGGGTAGATTTTCAGAAGTGTTTTTGTTATACTAATGTCTATATGACAATAACAAAGGAGGATTAGTGGATGAAGAAATCATTTCAGATTTTCAAAAGAGATCTTGGCCGGTTGTTCCGTAACCGTGCAGCAGTACTGATCCTGGTTGGAATCAGTGTGCTGCCGTCTCTTTATGCATGGTTCAACATCGCTGCCAATATGGATCCGTATGGAAATACCAAGGGAATCCAGGTTGCGATTGCCAATGAGGATAAAGGTGCCGACAGTGAGCAGATGTCACTGGACGCAGGACAAAATATTGTAGACAATCTGAAGAAAAATGACCAGCTTGGCTGGAAGTTTGTAGATGCAAAAGAAGCGAAAAAGGGAGTGAGATCCGGAAAATATTACGCAGCAATCGTAATACCGGATAATTTCAGTGAATCACTTCTGAGTATTTTATCAGGAGATATCAAACAGCCGAAGCTGGATTATTATATTAATGAAAAGAAAAATGCAATAGCACCAAAGATCACGGATACAGGTGCGAGCACGATTCAGCAGGAAATCAATGATACATTCACATCCGTAGCTGCAGAGAGCATTTCTGAATTATTGAGTAAAGAGGCCGGAGAATTATCCGGAAAAGTAAGTGAAGAAAATTCAAGTCTGATCAAAGCTATCGCAGATACCAGAAAGAATCTGGACGAATATAATAAGGTATTGGAAAACTTCCAGAAGACAGTGGATAAGTCAGATGAGATCATGGCGAGTGCGGTAAGTATGCTGGATCAGGTTACGGTTACTGCAGAGTCAGGAGCCAAAGCAATCGAAGACAGTGGAAATGTGCTTGCAGATACCAGAACAGCGGTTGGACAGTTTTCAACAGAATTCTCCAATGGGTTATCGAACGGAGAGACACTTTTAAATGACACGTATGTCTCGGCATCGGCAAAACTGGGCGTGTTTGAGACGAAAGCCGGACAGGCACTGACAGCAGTAGACAACAGCCTTTCAACGGCTTCGTCTCTGCTGGATAAAAATCAGGAACTTCTGGAACAGCTGAAAGAATTGAATGATAAGATTCAGGGGCATACAGAACTGGGACAACAGATATCTGCTGTGATCGGACAGAAAATTACAGAATTGGAGAACCAGAATGCATCGTTACAGGAGCTGGTATCTTCACTGAAAACAGGGAATCAAGGGATTCAAAACGCAGTGACAACAGCAAAGAATACACGTACTTCACTGGAAAAACTTGCGAAAGAAAGTAAAGACAGTCTGCAAAATTACCGTACCAATCTGGATCAGAAGATTCTGCCACAGCTGAATCAGTCACTGGACAGTCTGGCTTCACTGAGCGGAAATCTTTCTGCGGCTTTGACCGGAGTTGAGCCGACAGTAGAACAATTAAAGACGATTTTAAATCAGTTAAATGACAGCCTGAAAAGCAGTGCGTCTGCATTGGGACAGACAGGAGATGTGTTAACACAGGTTGATGAGTCACTGGCATCTGTTCAGACGGATTTAAATGCATTACAGAGTTCAGAGATGTATCAGAAACTGACTTCACTGGAAGGACTTGATGCGGATTCAATTGCAGATTTTATGTCTTCTCCGGTGAGCATCAAATCAAATGTGTTATATGATGTAGAAAATTATGGATCGGGAATGACACCATTTTACACAAATCTTGCACTTTGGGTAGGAGGACTGATTCTGGTATCAATTCTGAAACAGGAAGTTGATAAAGATGAAAAGGTACGGAAGTTTACAGCCGGACAGGCCTACTTTGGAAGATGGCTGTTATTTGTTGCAGTAGGTCTTGTACAGGGACTGATCGTATGTGTCGGTGATATTTTATTATTGAAAGTACAGTGTGTACATCCGGTAGCGTTTGTATGTGTGGGTGTATTCTGTTCGTTTGTTTATGTTAATCTGATCTACGCACTGGCATTGACCTTTAAACACATTGGAAAGGCACTGGGAGTTGTACTTGTTATCCTGCAGATTCCTGGATCGGCAGGAACGTATCCGATCGAGATGACACCGGCATTTTTCCAGAGACTGCATCCGCTTCTTCCATTCACATATGGAATCAGTGCCATGCGTGAATGTATTGCAGGAATGTATGGAGCAAATATCTGGAAGTATCTGGGGATTCTTGCGATATTTTTCCCAATCTCTCTTTTCATCGGTCTGGTATTACGTCCGTTGCTTATGAACCTGAATCACTTGTTCGATAAACGTCTGTCTGAGACAGAGTTAATGCTTGGGGAGACGGAGTCGGCCGAACGGAAACATCCGGAATTGACAATGATGATGAAGACACTTATGGAAGATGATGAATGGAAACAGGAATTTCTTGTGAAATCCGAAAAATTTGAAAAACGTTATCCAAAGATGATCCGATGGGGATTCCTTGGAATGATCATCATACCACTGGTTTTCCTGATACTGATGTTCAGTCTGGAGTCAAAACTGGTCTTCCTGATATTGTGGATCGTATCGCTGATCGGACTTGCAGTATATCTGATCGTTGTAGAATATCTGCATGACAAGATGCAAAGACAGCTTGCTATGACAGGTATGACAACAGAAGATCTGATCCATGAGATAAAGGAGGAAAGAGGCGAATGAAAAATATATGGGAAATCTTCCGAAGAGATATAAAGCGTATTAAAAATAATGTAATCGCAATGATTGTTATCATGGGAATTACAGTTGTACCCTGCCTTTATGCGTGGTTCAATATAGCAGCAAGCTGGGATCCGTATGGCAATACCGGTAATCTGAAGGTTGCAGTCGCAAGTGTTGATGAAGGATATGAGGGAAGCCTGATTCCGTTACAGATCAATATGGGAGATCAGGTACTGACATCGCTTCGAAGCAATTCGCAGCTTGACTGGGTTTTTACCGGAAGAAAAAAAGCCATAGACGGTGTAAAGTCCGGAAAATATTATGCAGCAATTGTGATACCGAAGGACTTCAGCTCAAATATGATGAGTATTTTTTCTGAAAATATCCAGAAACCAAGTATCACATACTATTCGAATGCCAAGGAAAATGCAATCGCACCAAAAGTAACGGATAAAGGAGCAAGTGCGATCCAGAGACAGGTTAATGAGGTATTTGTAGAGACGATCAGCGATACTGTGATCACTGCGTTTAAGGCAGTTACGAATGTAGCGGATCAGGACGGAGTGGCAGCAATCGCACAAAATCTTGCGGATAATTTAAATCAGATCGGCTCGGATTTGAGTGCGGCATCGTCTACATTAAGCTCTTTTTCGGGAATGACAACTTCTGCACAGCAGCTTCTGGATACAACAGGAAGTTTCCTGAAGGAAACACAGGAGCATTCCAAGAACACGACAGATTCACTGAAAAAGGTGAAAAAATCGTTCAGTGGAATTGATGAGACAGTCAGCGGTGCGACAGACGGAGTAAATGCGGCAATTAATTCCGGAAAAGAATTCTATGATCAGATGTCGGAAATTATTGATTCAGCATTTTCATCAAACTCTCAGAGCGCGGACGATGTGGCGGGAACATTGAATACCCTGGCATCCAGAGTTCAGAAAGTGATTGATTCCTATACTTCGCTGAAATCGGCAATAGATGAAATAAACGTTGGAAATAATGCGCAGTTGAATGCATTAAAGGGAAGTATTTCCGGAAAACTGGGAGAGACGATTGCGACACAGACAGAGCTTCGGGATAAGCTTAAGTCCACAGCATCTTCGCTTCAGGGAGCGGCAGATACAGCAGTAACGGATAAAGCAGAATTAGATAAACTGGTGAAATCAAGTGCAGACAGCCTTGCCGGAATCAAGACAGACTTTGAGAAGAATGTAAAGAGCAGTCTGGATGAACTGGGAGATTCGATGGGAGACACAAGCAGTAATCTGAACCTTTTGATGGATCGCCTGGATGAAGGTGTAGACGGGGTATATGATTTGTCAACTTCAGCGTCGGCTGATCTGACACAGATTAACACAGCGCTGAATCATTCTTGCAATCTGCTCAATACAGCAGCAGAAAAAATCAGCAATACGACAGGAAAAATCGGAGAAATGCAGCAAAGCGGTGATTTCTCACAATTAGAAGAACTGATCTCCGTGGATTCTAATGTGATCGGAGAGTTCCTGGCAGCACCGGTAAGCCTGAAGACAAATCAGGTCTATAAGATTGAAAATTATGGTTCTTCGATGGCACCGTTCTATTCCACACTGTCGATCTGGATCGGTGGAATTGTGCTGGTTGCCATGTTAAAGACAGGCGTTTCGTCAAAATGCACCGAAGGTCTTAAGAAAGTAAAACCGCATCAGGAATACCTGGGACGATATCTCCTCTTCCTGATTGTAGGTCTCCTGCAGAGTACCCTGATCTGTCTGGGGGATCTGTTATACCTGGGAATTCAGTGTAAGCATCTGTTCCTCTTCATGCTGGCAGGATGGTTCTCGAGCATTGTATATGTGAATATCATCTATACACTGACAGTATCATTCGGAGATATCGGAAAAGCGGTCAGCGTTGTACTTCTGGTTATGCAAGTGGCAGGTTCCGGAGGAACCTTCCCAATTGAAGTCGCACCGGCCTTCTTCAAAGCCGTATATCCGTTACTGCCATTCGTTCACAGCATGGCGGCGCTTAGGGAGACAATTGGCGGTATGTATGGTATGACCTACTGGACAGAACTTGGAAAGCTTGGAATCTTTTTGATCCTGTCCCTGATCCTTGGATTGCTCCTTCGTAAACCGGTGATCCGGATGAATGAGGCATTTGCAGAAAAACTGGAAGAGACGAAGATCATGTAAAGCGAAAGTACAGAGAAGTTGCCACTGGCAACTTCTCTTGCATACTTTGGTATATAAGAAATACAGGCAGTGACAGTTTTTCTGTATGCGTGAATTGAAAAAGTGATTTTCTTATGATAAAATTAAATGGAATTATGATGCAATAATAAGACACACAGCGTCTGAAATATATGGAGGTAATCAAAATGGAAAGTTATAAGCAGGAGTTTATTGAATTTATGGTAGAGAGCGACGTGCTCAAATTTGGAGAATTTACATTAAAGAGTGGAAGAAAATCTCCGTTTTTTATGAATGCCGGAGCCTACGTAACAGGATCACAGCTTAAGAAGTTAGGTCAGTATTATGCAAAAGCAATCCATGATACATACGGAGATGACTTTGATGTATTATTCGGACCGGCCTATAAGGGAATTCCGCTTGGAGTTGTAACAGCGATCGCTTACAGTGATCTGTATGGAAAAGAAGTACGTTACTGTTCTGATCGTAAAGAAGAGAAAGACCACGGTGCAGATAAGGGAAGCTTTCTTGGAAGCAAATTAAAAGATGGAGATCGTGTGATCATGATCGAAGATGTGACAACATCAGGTAAATCCATGGAAGAGACTGTTCCGAAAGTAAAAGGCGCAGCAGATGTAACAATCGTAGGTCTGATGGTATCTCTGAACCGTATGGAAGTCGGAAAAGGCGGCGAGAAGTGTGCGTTAGATGAGATCAAAGATCTGTACGGATTCGATACAGCAGCAATCGTAACGATGGAAGAAGTTGTAGAATGCCTGTATAACAAAGAATGCAATGGAAAAGTTGTGATCGATGATACATTAAAAGCAGCAATCGACGCATATTATGAACAGTACGGAGCAAAATAGGAACGGAGGAGAACACGAGTATGAATGAAAAAGCATATAAAGCAATGGGATTAGCCGGTGCTGCAGGAATTGCAGTGGGTATTGTTGTTACAGTAGTAGGAATCGCAGCAGGTGTGATCTCTATTATCAGCGGTGCCCGTTTACTGAAAGAGAAAAAAGGAATACTTTTTTAATACCGAAGAGATACGGGAGGTTGTAGGACATTGGATTCAAAGAAGCGAAAAAGAATCCGGATACTGGGAAAGATATTATTTATATTATATGTAATATTTATTATATATTTCCTTCTGTTCTCTGACTGGTATGGACGTACGGGGGAGATGCGGGAATACCACTACAATCTGGTATTGTTTAAAGAAATCAAAAGGTTCTGGCAGTACCGTGAGCAGGTGGGATTCTTTGCAATGTTCACTAATTTATTTGGAAATGTACTCATATTTGTTCCATTTGGATTTTTCCTTCCGATGGGAAGCAGGCAAAGAAGCTTTTTCGGTACAGCATTTTACAGTTTTGGACTGAGCCTTTGTGTGGAAGTGTTCCAGTTTATCACAAAAGTCGGAAGTTTTGATGTAGATGACCTGTTACTGAATACGATCGGAGGAATCTGTGGATATATACTATTTGTAATATGTGCGGCAATAAGGAGAAGACATGCTGGGAAAAAAACTAAGAACAGAAGATGACAGAATCAAAGCGGCAGCGAAAGCACGCAAGAAAAAGCGTAAAAAAATGATCAAAACGAAATATGGACAGAAAGCAGTCAGACACTCCAAAAGGGGTGTCTATTCCTGTACTTATGCAGTAGTGATTGCCTTCCTGGTGATTGTCATGATCCTCTTTTCGTTTATGAATAAAGGAAATGTGAATATATTAATGGGATTTTTCGGACTCGGAACCTGTGCGATGGCAGTGATCGGAATCTGGCTTGGCATCAAGGGATTCAGAGAACGCGAAAAGATCTATACGACCTGCAAGGTTGGAATCACAGTAAATGCGGTATTTCTTGTTGCTATGGTTGCATTATTTGTCAGGGGGCTTATGTAGATGATAGAAGAAAGATATGAGCTGGCACTTGACCGTATCCGTCTGATGCAGACAGAAGATACGGTTGGGGAGCCTTACAGAGACTATTTTAAGAAGATGGCAGAGTTCGTGCTTATGCTGGACGAACTGAGAACAGAACTTCTGGATGGCAGATACCAGAAGCTTGAATTAGATGAATTAAGAAAATGGAACAGACGGCTGTATCAGGATGTTTTGCCGGTGCCGGGGCAGTATGAGAAAAGTTATGCGAATCCGGATTATGCGTGTAAGATGCTAGGAAAAGAATCGGGACAGATTCTGGGAATGTTATATGCGGAACTTCGTGGGGCAGTCGTTTATGTTTTTGAAGGAAAGACAGAATATCTGGCAATCCTGTATGAATTGTTGATCGAGGTATACAACCAGTTCGAAGAAGAACCGGATCCGAAGGCTGTCCGGGATACGTTCTACTGGTATGCCAGTGATTACTGTGATGTATTCCTTGCGGACCGCATCCGGGAGCAGGTTTTGCCGGAGGAGTCATTTGCAACAGATCTGATCATGAACAGTGATCTTACAGATCTCAGATATCTGTATCAGTTTGGAGAGTACATCAGTGAAAATGAATGGAAGACGGCAGAGCATCTGAACAGTCTTCCGGAAGAGACGATCCGGAAGATGGCAGATGTCTATACAGAAGGATACCGCATCGGATTCGTGAATACGGGAAAAGACCTTTCGAAGAAATCAGTGGTAAACATCCGTTACATTCTTGGATTCGAGCGCGTGGTGAAAAAAGCAATCGAGAATTTTGAAAAAATGGGCTTAAAACCGGTCATCTACCGTGCGGCAGTCAGTGTGCTGACAAAGAGACAGCATATTAAGATCGGATATTATGGAGCAGTGGCGAACAAGCAGTATGAATATGATCACAAAGATGACCAGGCACTCTTCATGGATAAGAAATATCTGGAGCGTAAACTGGAAGTGATGCAGACGACTTACGAGCATCATAAGAAAGAAGCCGCCGGATTCGCAGGACCGGCATGCATCGATATGTTCGGAGAAGAGCCGTTTGAACCGGAAGCAAAAGAGACAGTCGCAAAGCTTTCAAAGAGTCAGGAAGAGATGATCCTTCAGTATGACAGCCGCCAGAGCCAGATGGTGAACCAGTATATCAAGGGAGAAGAAAGAAGCTTTACGATCATTGCCTATCCTGTACCGGAGATCGGAGAGAAGTACGAAGAAATCTTCGACGAGATCATACGTATCAATACGCTGGATGCCAAATTATATGAGAAAGTACAGCAGACGTTGATCGATGCCCTGGATCAGGGAGAATACGTACACATTCTCGGGACAAATGGCAACCGTACGGACCTGAATGTACAGCTTCATCCACTGAATGATCCGAAAAAAGAGACAATTTTTGAGAACTGCGTGGCAGACGTAAATATTCCGGTCGGTGAAGTATTTACCTCACCGGTACTGGAAGGAACGAACGGAGTCCTGCATGTTAGCAAAGTCTATCTGAATGAACTGCAGTACCGTGATCTGGAAATCACATTCTCGAACGGTATGGTATCAGAATACAACTGTGCGAATTTTGAACGTGAACTGGAGAATAAAGCATATATTCATGATAACGTGCTGTACAAGCATCCGACACTGCCGCTCGGTGAGTTTGCAATCGGAACGAATACAACCGCATACGTAACTGCGAAGAAGTACGGAATCGAAGATAAGATGCCGATCCTGATCGCGGAGAAAATGGGACCACATTTTGCAGTGGGAGATACCTGTTACAGCTGGTGTGAGGATATCAAAGTCTATAACCCGAACGGAAAAGAGATCATTGCCAGAGACAATTCGGTATCGATCCGCAGAAAAGAAGATGTGTCAAAAGCATATTTCCATTGCCATACAGATATTAC
>OCPX01002178.1_pt1 | contig 12883 bp, 6 predicted proteins | sample 1538771 | NCBI WGS metagenome assembly OCPX01 (sample SAMN04571725, study PRJEB22368) | human gut metagenome | biome: human gut; material: stool | host: Homo sapiens | place: Luxembourg | collected 2012-11-01 | reverse complement strand
TCTTTCGCGGCAACAGGCAATAAAGGCGATGTTGACGGCGCGGCAAAGGTTGACTCCGTAACCGAGACTATGCTCGGTTCGGCATTCATAAAGGATGAAGAGGGAATAAACGGCGGCAATCCCGTGCTTTCTTGGCAGGGCAAAACTCCCGACATTATAATAGCGTCGTACAGTCAGTTGAAGGCGTTTGCCGACAGCGTAAACGACGGAAACTCTTACGAGGGTAAGCTCATCCGCCTCAATGTGAATATCGAACTCGGCGGTGCCAATAACCCGTGGACGCCGATAGGCTCCTCGTCATCGGCTTTTGCCGGAACATTCGACGGAAACAACCATGTAATCAGCGGACTTTACATTTCTTCGGGCTCCAATGCGGGACTTTTCGGAAAGGTAAACAGCGGTACGGTTAAGAATGTTACGGTTAAGGGCAGCGTCAGCGGTTCTTCATCGGTTGCAGGCGTTGTCGGTTACCTCAATGCAGGCAATATAATTGGATGCGGAAATAATGCCGATGTCAGCGGCTCTTCGGGAGTCGGCGGCGTAGTGGGCTATGTCGGCGGCGCGTCTACCGTTTCGGGCTGCTACAATTCGGGTAATGTCAGCGGTACAACAGGCTACATAGGCGGCGTAAGCGGTCAGCATTGGCGCGCAGGCAAACTCGAAAACTGCTATAACACAGGTAAGGTATCGGGTCCTGCCTCTGTCGGTGGCGTAGCCGGCGGACACAAAGCGGCGTCTCCCGAGCTTGTAAATTGCTACAATGCAGGCACGGTTGAAGACTCGGCAGGCTACCAAAACAATATCGGCGCATTGATAGGTGCCACAAGAGGAACGGCGGAGAACTGCTATTATCTCTCAACCTCATCTTTCGCGGCAACAGGCAATAAAGGCGATGTTGACGGCGCGGCAAAGGTTGACTTAGTAACCGAGACTATGCTCGGTTCGGCATTTGTTTCGGGCGACACAAATCCGAAGCTTGCTTGGGAAAGCCTTGTTTCCGCAGATAAGCCCGTTCGTCCTTCGTTCAGCGAGGGAACCGAGTTTTCGGCAAAGCTTTCGGGTTACATTAAAGAGGCAGTCAAGAGCTCAAAAACCAAAGCGGGGCTCACTTCCGCCGACACTCTTTTGGGCAATGAAAGCTATATGTCAGGCGCCAGCTCTACGGCTACCGACTGGATGGCACTTGCTATGGGTCGTTACGGATATTTCGATTCCGTAGACGGAAAATATACTTATCTTATCGACGACGGCACAGGCTACACCGACTATCTCAATGCCATGAAGTCATACGTCGAAAAGACATACACCGAAAACGGCGGTACACTTCACAGCGTAAAGGCTACCGAGTGGCACAGAGGCGTTGTTGCAATAGCGGCTCTCGGCGGCGACCCCGCAAGCTTCGGAACATATAACGGTCAGCCGATAAATCTTATCGCGGACGGCAGCTATAACTGCAAGGTAAAGGGCGGTCCCGGCAAACAGGGTATAAACGGCTGGATATGGGGTCTTATTGCTCTTGATACCGGTATGTATGATGTTCCGAGCGACGCCGCATATCAGCGTGAGCTTTTTATAAAAGAAATACTTAAAATGCAGCTTACCGACGGCGTAGACGGCAATAAATACGGCGGCTGGGTTCTCGGCGGTTACGGTTCATCGTCGGATGTCGATATTACCGCTATGGCAATACAGGCGCTCGCTCCTTATTACAATGACGATACCGTGTATACATATAAAAATGAAATTTCGGGCGACGAAGTTTCAAAAACGGTTCGTCAATGCGTGGACGAAGCATTTGACCGCTTAGGCTCAATGATGAACGATAAAGCGGGCTTTACTTCTTGGAATACCGATAACTCCGAAAGTATAGCTCAGGTTATAGTTGCGCTGACTTCTGTCGGAATCGACCCCCAAAAGGACAGCAGATTTATAACCTCCGACGGCTTAACGCTCCTTGACGGACTTCTGAGATTCCGCGATACAAACGGCGGCTTCTGCCATGTTGTCGGCAACGGCTGGAACAGTATGGCAAACGATCAGGCAACTTACGCTCTCGTAGCTTATTGGAGATTTGAAAATAAGATGAGAGCACTTTATGATATGCGCGGCGACTGGAGCGCGGAAACCAAAGCGGCAATCACGGACGCAGTAAGCGCCATAGACGCTCTTCCTCTGCCGACGGACGCAAATTATAAGTCTGCGGCAAAGAGCGCACTCGCAAAATTCCGTGCGGTTCCCGAAAACGAACGCAGATACGTAAATAATTATTCGGCTCTTGTTTCGGCAATAGAGCTTGTCGGCGGTGAGGGAGAGCTTGACTCAAATACGCCGTACATCACTTCTATCGCGGTTACAAAAGCACCCGATAAGACCGAATATTATGACGGCGACTCTTTTGACGCTGCCGGCATGGAGGTTACCGCATATTACAGCGACGGAGCGCAAAAGCCCGTAACGGATTATGAGATAATTTCCGGTGATTCACTTGAAGTCGGAACTCAAAAGGTATGTATAAAGAGCGGTAAACTCAAGACCTTTGTAACAGTTACGGTAAAGGATAAAATCCCGTGGGAGGGCTTGGGCTCCGAGACTTCACCGTACCTTATAAGCACGGCAGAGGACCTTTACAATCTGTCATATTACGTAAATACCAAGCTTATGGCAACTACCGGTGTTTACTTTGAAATGACCGATAATATCGACCTCAGCGACTATGACAACTGGACCCCGATAGGCTCTGACAGAAATCAGTTTGACGGTGTATTTGACGGCGACGGATATGTCATAGACAATCTTACTTCTCTCCGCGGCGGACTTTTCGGAACTGTCTGCCAAAATGCCGTAATTAAGAATGTCGGTGTCGCAAGCGGCGAAATCGGCAAAGAAAATACATACACTTCGTTCCTCGGCGGTATCGCCAAATGGAGTAACGGCGCAGACTTTATAAACTGCTGGAACGGTGCCGATATTTACGGCAGCGGTTACATGGGCGGTATAGTCGGTACAGTGCGCGACGGCGGCAAGAGTAATATCACGGGCTGCTACAACGTAGGCTCGCTTTATGCAAGCAGCGGCCATACAGGCGGTATTGTAGGACATCTCGATACTACAAGACGTGATACTTCGGTTGAGGTTACCATAGACAACTGCTACAACCTCGGAAGCATAAACGGTATTTATTCACTCGGCGGCATTGTAGGACAGGCTCAGGACGGCCACACCATAGTCAATTGCTATAACGCAGGTAAAATAACTTCCTCATCCGACGGTCAGGCAGGCGCAATAGCAGGCTCGCTCACAAATGATAACAGGGTTCAAGAATGCTATTATGACTCTTCCGTTACAGAGAACGGAATCGGAAACGGTGACGGAAGTACCACAGGCGAGACAACCGAGTTTATGAAATCTCCCGAATTCCTCGCGCTTCTCGGCGAAAAATTCAAAAAAGACGAATATTCTCTTGTAAACGGCGGCTATCCGATCCTTTATTGGCAAAAGACTTTTGATGCCGACGATGTAAACGAGGTTGTCGAAAAAATCAACGACATCGGCGATGTAACGGCAGACAGCGGCGTTAAAATAAACGAGGCAAGAAACGCATATGACAATCTCGACGACGATTTAAAGCCGTACGTTTCAAATCTTGATGTGCTTTTGAACGCCGAAAAAGAGCTTTCCGAAATAATAAGCCTCAAAGAAGCCAAAAAGACAGCACTCGAGCAGCTCGAGAGCTACAAGGACGCTTCGGATTACACACTCAATCGTGAGGCATTTAACAAGGCTCTCGAAAAAGGTATGGCTGATATAAGTGCGGCGAAGAATAAGGACGAAGTGAATACCGCTTTGATAAAAGCCAAGGCGGCACTTGACGAAATTCCGACAGATTCGTCACTCGGTAGCAATGACAACGGAAATGTCAATGTACCGTCGGTACCGGGTACAGACGGGAATACGTCAAATTCCGGAAATACCGCCGATACGGATATTAGGGGCGTTTCAATTCCCAAAACAGGCAGAATCGGAAATGCGGCGGTTGCATTTTTAATGTTCTCTTCTTTTGCTGCGGCAATGGCTGTTACCGCCAAACGCAAAAAGGACGAAGAATAAGACGGATTGATTACGTACCCGACGGGGCATTTTGTCTCCGGCGGGTACATCGTTTACACTAAACCGAAAAATGCCGATTATCGGCGGATTCATTTTGCAAGGGAGGTATATACCACGGATAAAAACAAAACCAAAAGAGCTCTTATTTGCTTTTTTATGTGTTTTTTGCTTATTCTGCCGTCGTCTCGGGTTTTTGCCGCGGCAGGCCCTACGCTCAGAACTACGCTTTCCGACAATACAACTCAGCGCGGAAGCAAAAAGACATTTGACGTATGGGCGAGAAATGCGTCAGGCGAAAAAATAAAAGCGACGGTTACGTTTAACGGCGAAAAGCTTTCGCCAACATGGGACGATAACGAAAAATCAAGCTATACCCTTAACTTTACCTTTGAGGGCGATAACACGGTTGTCGTTTCGGCATCGTCCGACGGCGGGCGAAAAAAGCAGCTTACATATCACATTAACTACGAGAAAGCGCGGCAGGGAGAAAAAATCGGCACGGCTGTTTGGAGCGTCGAAATGTTCACCATAGGCTGCGGATATCTCGTGTATCCCCAAAAAGTAAATATATACGAGGGCGAGACGTCCGCTCAGCAGCTTTTGCGCCTGCTTAACGAAAACGGATATGTGGGTTATTACGGCGGCAGCGTAAGCTCTTCGTTTTACCTCGCATATGTAGCCGACGGTACGGCGTCTGCGGCGAGATATAACAATTATCAGAGAAGCTCGTCCGCTTCGTCTCCGAAAGCACTCGGAATTTCACCGACAATACCGTCTGTTTTGGTGCCGCATCTTAAAAGCACAATGACGTTTTATGACCCCGGCGATTATGAGAAAAACTGGAAAGGCCATCTCGGTGAATTTGTAATAACAAACGGCTCGGGCTGGATGTATTCCGTCAACAACGTTTTCCCGAATGTCGGTTTTGCCGATACATACCTTTCCGACGGAGATATCGTCAGAGTACAGTTCACTCTCGGCTACGGAGCGGATATAGGCGGCTTCGGTGCTATGGGAACCTCAATTCCGAATGTCGAAAATCAGCCGAAATCCGGCTATTTTTCGGTGGCGAATAAGGACTCGCTTACAAAGGCAATAGAAAGAACCATTTATTCGGGTCTTATAACGCGCTCAAATGTAAAAAATGCATACGCCGCGGCATTATCCGTTGCCGAGACGCTTGACGCTTCGCAAAGCGCGGTCGATAACGCGGTTTCCGCTATCAATTCGGCACTTCAAAATCCGGGGTCGGAAACAAACTCCGCTCCTGCGGATGCTCCTTTGTCCGTCGGCGGCAGCGGCGCTCATGTGTCCTCCGGTGCGGCATTAGGCGGCAAGAATGGGCGGCGCGGCAGCTGCCGCTTCCGGTGGGTCTGCCGACGCTGTCGCGGCTTCGGTTGCGGAGGAATCCGCTTTTTCCGAGACCGATGCGGAAACGGAGGAGATAACCGAAGCTTCAGAGGCTCTTTCCGAGAGCGAAGAGAGCACGGAAAACGCCGTATCATTGTCGGAAAACAAAAAATCAAAAACGCTTGTCACGGTAATTTGTTCGGTATCGGCATTTATCGTTTTGGCAGGCGGAATATGCTTTATTGTGTTTTATGTAAAGAAACGCCGCAAAAACGGCGAAAAAGAAAAATCTGTTAAGGAGAGCTCTTCCCAAAAATGACAAAACGTGTTATTTCGGTGTTTTTATGCGTCCTGTGTGTTATATCCTCAATTTCTTTCATCGTATCGGCAAAAGAGAATAAGGAGTATACGTCCGACAATTTCCTTAGCGTCGCGGACGGTATTATCGCATGGAAAAAAGCCGATAACGGCTCGGAACCCGACGGGTATTTGATTAACGATAAATATTTGGAAAATGCGGGTACTACTCCGGGGGATTGGTATCCCATAGCTCTCGGCAGACTCGGAATACAGGATAACAACGAGGGCTACCTTGCGGTCATAAAAGACAGGGTAGAGGAGCGTTATCGCGAAAGCGGAAGGCTCAGTGCCGCAAAGGCAACCGAGTGGCACAGAATAGCACTCGCCGTTCTCGCTATGGGCGGCGACCCGACAAATTTCGGAACCGACGAAAACGGCGCGCCGATAAATCTGATAGCGGACGGAACCTACGACCGCGGCAAGACAACGCCGCTCGGAAGACAGGGCATAAACGGCTGGATATGGGGGCTTATAACTCTTGACAGTATGCGCTATGCCGTGCCTGACGGAGCGTACAACACCCGCGACGATATAATCGTTGAAATAATTTCAAAGCAGCTTTCCGACGGCGGATTTGCCCTGAGCTCGGATGATGCAGACCCCGATATTACCGCTATGGCGATAACGGCACTCGCACCATATTATAATTCCGAAAAAACATATTCTTATCACAGAAAAGCGTTGTCCGCCGATGAGAGCAAAACGGTGCACGAGGTTGTTGATGAAGCGGTTTTGTGCCTTTCACGTCTGCAACTCGACACGGGCGACTACAAAAGTTGGGGAACTCAGAATGTAGAGAGTACCGATTGGGTGGCGGTGGCGCTGTGCAGTCTTAATATCGACCCTCTCTCGGACAGCCGTTTCATAAAAAACGGCAACACCCTTTTTGAAGGTATAATGCGTTACAGAATGACGGACGGCGGATTTGTCCATTCGTTTACTTACGACCCCGACAATCCCACATCTTTGCCCGATAAATCAAATACCATGGCGTCGGAGCAGACCCTTTATACCATGGCATCTCTTTGGCGGCAAAAAAACGGTATGAGAACTCTTTTCGATTTCAGAAAAGAGCAGAGCTCCGCGCTTAAATCGCGAATAAACGACCTTACTTCCGACATTTCTAAAATCGGCAATAAGACCGATAAACAAACGCTTCGCGAGCTTCTTGCGGTTTTTTATTCGTTGCCCGAAACAGAGCGGTGCTACGTGAGCAATTATTGGACTTTGTCCGATGAAGCCAAAAAACGCGGAATAGACGTTTCGGAAATAGCGGGTGAAACCGCGGTGATTGTGTTTTCGGATGATGACGCAAACGACGACGCCATTTTGTATTTTACCGATTCCGACCGTGCAATGGTTGACTCTCTGCCCGAAAAACTCACTACGGAGCAGTATGTTTTGGTTGTAACATTGCTTGATAAGCTCGAAAGGAGTGAAGATTTTGACGGTAAAGACGCATATCTCCGAAAGCTTGTTTCGGCAAAGGAGCAAATTGCCGCGGTTCAGGCGGAAATAGATTCGCTGAACGACGACATTAAAGCCGAGCTTTATCCGTTTGACAAAATCACGCTCAAGGATAGGGGTAAGGTGAATAAAATCGTTAAACGCTATAACGCGCTCAGCGAATATGACAGAGCAAAAATCGAGCGTTGGGAGGATGTCGTCAAGACAAAGACAAAGCTTGACAATATCGTTCGCGCCATAGTAATATCTGTTGTACTGTTTGTTTTAGCGGTAGGACTTACCGTGTTTATAATTATAAGAATCAGACGCCGTAAGATGAAAAAAACTCTCGAAATGGAGGAGCTTGCGGCAATGTATAAGGATGAAGACGACGAAATGCGGTAATTTTTTCTCGCGGAAGGGGAGTCATAATTGAAAAAAGATATTTTGGCGCTCCTGTCGTTGGCGCTTATAATAGCCGTATTGATTCACGGCACAAACATTCAGTCCGTTGACGAGTACTACCTTACTCATATCGACGATATAACCCCGCAGAGCGAGACGGTTTTTATCAGTATTCGCTGTGATACCGTGCTTCAAAATTACGACGAGCTTGACAAAGTCCTGCAATCCGATAAATACGTGCCGCAAAACGGCGTTATATTGCCGGAAACCGAATATGTGTTAAGACCCGGCGACACCGTTTTTGATATACTTGACAGGGCGGTAAGGTATAATAAAATACAGATGGAGTATCAGGGTGCCGATAAAAACAGCTATGGCAGCGTATACGTTCAGGGTATAAATTATCTGTACGAATTTTCCTGCGGACCGCTTTCGGGCTGGATGTATCAGGTGAACGGCGAATTTCCGAATTACGGATGCTCAAAATACAAACTGAAGGACGGCGACCGAATAGCATGGGTCTATACCTGCGATCTCGGCAAGGACGTCGGCTGTATATGGATGGGAGATGAAACGGGATGAAAGCTTTCGGCGGATATCATCCGGCTGTTACTTTTACATATTTTATATCTGTGCTGTTAACGGCTATGTTTGTATGGAATCCCGTAATACAGCTCACAGCACTCCTCGGCGGCATTATGTTTTCGCTTATGCTCGTGAGGAAAAAGGCTATTTTAAGCGATATGGGCTTTTATCTTCCGCTTTTTCTGCTTGTGGCTGTTACAAATCCTCTGTTTTCGCATAACGGCGTTACTCCGCTTTTCTTTATGAACGGTAATCCGGTAACGCTTGAAGCGGTTGTTTACGGCGTTTTTATCTCGGTGATGGTTGTCGGAGTGCTGTTTTGGTGTAAGTGCTATAATGAAATTATGACCGAGGATAAATTCTTGTATCTGTTCGGCAGAATTATCCCAAAAATGTCGCTTGTGCTTTCCATGGCTCTCAGATTTGTTCCGATGTTTAAAAGACAGATGAAAAATGTGAGCAGAGCGCAAAAGGCAATGGGGCTTTATTCGCAAAAAAGCTATGTTGACAGATTACGCGGTGGAATACGAGTGTTTACGGCGATGATTTCGTGGTCGCTTGAAAATTCCATGGAGCTGTCGTCGTCTATGAGAGCGCGCGGATACGGTCTGCACGGCAGAACAAACTTTTCGCTGTTTAAATTCGGGGCGAGAGACGCAGCGGTTTTATTGTCGGGATTATTGCTTTTTGCTGCCGTACTTATAGGCGTCGGCAGCGGAAGCATCGATTTTACATTTTATCCGGAGCTCGGCAAAATCAGCCTTTCGTTAAAATCGTTAATTACTTACATTTCGTTTTTTATATTATCGTTTCTTCCGTTTTTTATTGAGGTAAAGGAGAATTTAAAGTGGAAATATTACATATCGAAAATTTGAATTTCCGTTACCCCAAGGCGGAAAAAGACACTCTTCACAATATTTCTCTTAACATCGGGCAGGGTGATTTTACTGTAATATGCGGCGCAACGGGCTGCGGAAAGACCACCCTTTTAAAGCTGATTAAAAACGAGCTTGCTCCCGCAGGTGAAAAGAGTGGCGAGATACTCTATAACGGGAAAAGCATTGATTCACTCAGCCTTCGCGAGAGTGCATGTGCCATAGGGTTTGTCGGGCAAAATCCCGATAATCAGATAGTTACTGACAAGGTTTGGCACGAGCTGTCGTTCGGACTTGAGAATCTCGGTGTGCCGCAAAACGTAATTCGCCGCAGAGTGGGCGAGATGGCGAGCTATTTCGGCATACAGGATTGGTTCCGCAAAAAAACCGACGAGCTTTCGGGCGGTCAGAAGCAGCTTTTAAATCTTGCGTCGGTTATGGTAATGCAGCCCAAGGTGCTTATCTTAGATGAGCCCACAAGTCAGCTTGACCCCATAGCCGCGGCTGATTTTATAGCGACGCTTAAGAAGCTGAATACCGAATTCGGTATTACCGTGCTTTTGGTAGAGCACCGTCTTGAGGACGTTTTCCCGATAGCCGACAAGGTTTTGCTTATGGAAAACGGCTGCGTGCTTTTATATGATTCACCGCGTGCCGTCGGCAAAAATCTAAAAAAAATAAATCCCGAGCATCCTATGCTCAAGGGCCTTCCGAGTGCCGTAAGGCTTTACAATCTGCTCTCGTCGGACGATGTCTGCCCGCTTACGGTTAAAGAGGGGCAGGAGTTTTTCAGACGTAATTTCAAAAGGATTATAGACTTTTCCGACGGTGATAAATCAGAATATTCCGATAAAACCGATACGGCAATCGAGCTTAAAAATGTTTGGTTCAGATATGAAAGAGATTTGCCCGACATTCTGCGCGGTGTAAATCTTAAAGTGTATCGCGGCGAGATAATTTGTATTCTCGGCGGCAACGGCACGGGAAAAACGACAATGCTGAATGTTATTTCGGGTCTTAATAAGCCGTACCGCGGCAAAATAAAGATAGACGGCAAAAAAATCAAGGATTATAAGGGCAATTCGCTGTACCGAAAGAAGCTTGCATATCTGCCGCAAAATCCGCAGACGGTATTTTTAAAGGATACCGTTTCGGGCGATCTCGAAGAAATGCTCAAGGCGATGGAGTATAAAAAAGAAGAGCGCGAAGAAAAAATACGCGATATTTCCGAAAAACTCGGTATAACGGATTTGCTTACGAAGCATCCTTATGACCTCAGCGGCGGTGAACAGCAAAAATGCGCCCTTGCGAAAATATTGCTTTCAGAGCCTACAATACTGCTTTTGGACGAACCGACAAAGGGACTTGACGCCTTTTCAAAGTCCTCGCTTTTGAATGTATTGAAGAAGCTTAAATCGGACGGAATAACGGTTGTTATGGTAACTCATGATGTTGAGTTTGCCGCTGTCGGCGCCGATAGGTGCGCGCTGTTCTTTGACGGCGAAATCATTTCTTCCGATGCGCCGAATTCGTTTTTCGCAGAAAATAATTTTTATACGACGGCGGCGAACCGCATAGCCCGTCCGCTTTGTCCCACAGCGATAACGAGTGAAGAGGCGGCTGAGTGTTGCCGCGGAAACGGAGAAGATAATGGTTAAAAAATGGCTTTCGTATATTTTTCCGTGCATTTTGGTGCCTGCGGCGGTTTTGCTCGGAGCCACAGTGTTTAAAGATAAACAGTATGCATGGATATCGCTTTGCGTTGCCGTGTTGTCGTGCGTTCCGTTTTTTCTCGCTTTTGAAAAGGGAAAAAGCGGTACAAAGGAAATGATTTTAATAGCTGTTATGGTCGCGTTGTCGGCAGTCGGCAGACTTGTTTTTGCGTGGGCACCCAGCGTAAAACCGGTGACGGCACTCGTTATAATAACAGCGATGTATTTCGGTCCACAGGCAGGCTTTATGACGGGTGCACTGACAGCCGTAATATCGAATTTTTATTTTGGGCAGGGTCCATGGACACCGTTCCAGATGTTTTCGTGGGGTATAGTTGGGCTTATAGCCGGAGTTTTCGCTCCGCAGCTTAAAAAGAGTCTTGTATTCAGAATAATTTACAGTGCCGTTTCGGGAGTGCTGTATTCTTTGCTTATGGATATTTATACAACCCTTTGGTATGACGGCACGTTTAATCTGACGCGGTATATTGCCGCTGTTACGTCGGCTGTGCCCGTTACGCTTACCTACGTAGTTTCCAATGTTGCATTTATAATAGTGCTTGCAAAGCCTATAGGCTCGGTTCTTGAACGAATTAAGACAAAATACGGAATGCAATAATGCATTCGTATAAAATCGTTCACCTTTACTTTTACCGTGCCGATAGAAGACTTTTTTATCTGAAATGATGCCGTAATCGCCGTTTTTGCGCAAACATTGACGGATTTTACCATGCAAATCCGTTTTGTGTAGGCACAAAACCCTTATTGATTGCAATAAATTAAAATATTTGAATAAATCATTTGACAAAGGTATGTACGTTTGGTAAAATATATAAGCTCTTTGTTGAGCTCAATAAATCGAATACGGAGAGTTATCGAAGTGGTCATAACGGGCCTGACTCGAAATCAGGTAATCCCTAACGGGACCGAGGGTTCGAATCCCTCACTCTCCGCCAATAAAGCAGGATATAGCAAAAGCTGTATCCTGTTTTTGCTTTAAATTAAAAAGGGATTCGAACCCTTACAATCTTTTGCAAGACGAAGTCTTGTCAAAAGAAGTCTATAATAGGATAGTTTGCGGAGCAAACTCGAGGGCGAACGAAGTGAGCCGAGTCCCTTGCTCTCCGCCATAAAAAACAGGGCATAGCAAAAGCTATGTCCTGTTTTTTGCTTGAAAGTAAAAACGGGATTCGAACCCTTATAATCTTTTGCAAGACGAAGTCTTGTCAAAAGAAGTCTATAATAGGATAGTTTGCGGAGCAAACTCGCGGGCGAACGAAGTGATCCGAGTCCCTTAGAGGCAAGACCTGTCCCTGTGCGCAATAAATTTGATATAAAATCACATTCTGCCAGCAGTTTTTACAGAGTTGTTTAATCATAATATTTTAATTCAAAACAAACCTCCGTTATATTCAGCTTGAATTTTGAATATGCGAATTGCACTGACTATTAACCCTATAAGCAATATTGTAGCACCTACAACCGATATAACCTTAACTTGATAAAATAGGCTTAAAAACGAGTGAATTATAATAGGAATGCTCATTTCTGCTAACGCCGTACCAATTGCTACCGAATAGTTTTCAACATCTGTTACGTTTTTGTAGTGATATGAATGCAGCAGAGATAAATTTCCGCCTTTTATTATTAAGCCGACAATCAAAACTGCTGCTGCAATCACAATCGAAATAACCGATGTTAAAATGTTTTCAACTTCAATTTCGGTTTTAAAGGCTTCAAAAAGGTTTTTTGCAAGAATAATTAAAACCGGCGATATAGCAATTATAAGTAACAGCGTATAAATCGCAACCTGCTTTTTCTGCTTTTCATTAGCCCGCTCATTTTTTCGGATAGCCTCAAGCACATTTTCATCTGCAGTTGTTGACAGTTTTTCAATATCTATTCTTTTCCCCGAAAGTAATTCGTTTACGCTAACCGAAAAGAACTCGCTTAAAGCCATTAGTGACGATACATCAGGATAGCCTTTTCCCGTCTCCCTTAATTAAAGATATTGTTGGGTAAAAAAGAAAGGTCAGTCGATTT
>OCPX01002177.1_pt1 | contig 12886 bp, 10 predicted proteins | sample 1538771 | NCBI WGS metagenome assembly OCPX01 (sample SAMN04571725, study PRJEB22368) | human gut metagenome | biome: human gut; material: stool | host: Homo sapiens | place: Luxembourg | collected 2012-11-01 | reverse complement strand
ACAAGCTTTCATTATACAAATTCCTCCTGCAAATATCATAGTATGAGACCGTCAAAAATGCAATACCAAAAATGCGCCAGCCCTTAGATAAGGTACTGGCGCATAGTTTTCAACGCATTCTTCTCCAGCCTGCTGACCTGAGCCTGGGATATCCGTATCTCCTTTGCAACTTCCATCTGCGTTCTTCCCTGAAAGAACCGGAGCTTGATAATATAACGTTCCCGTTCATCAAGATGCTTCATTGCTTCCTCCAGTGACAGGTCTTCCACCCATTTTTCTTCTTTATTCGTCTGATCACTCAATTGATCCATCACATACAATGCATCTCCACCATCATTATAGACCGGTTCCTGCAGACTCATCGGTATCTGGATTGCATCCAAAGCAAACATAATATCCTCTTTGGATATGCCAATTTCTGTCGCAATTTCCTGCACCGTCGGTTCTTTCTGGTTCTTCTTTCTGTAACTTTCCCTTGCATAGATTGCTTTATATGCCGTATCTCTGAGTGACCGGCTGACACGAATGGAATTGTTATCTCTCATGTACCTTCTGATTTCTCCAATGATCACCTCTAATTCTGTGTTAAAATTATTAACCGCCTTAATCAGTCCGATACACCCAATCTGGAACAGATCATCCGGGTTCTCCCCGCTTGCCCCAAATCGTCTTATCACGCTCAGGACAAGTCGTAAATTTCCTTTAATGTACTCTTCTTTCGCTTCCCGGTCTCCTTCTTTGATGCGTACAAACAAAGCTTCCTTCTCCTCTTCTTTCAGGATAGGAAGCTTTGCCGTATTCACACCACATATTTCAACTTTTCCCTGCATTTTTTCGAACCTCCTGCCAGATGTTTTCTGATTACGTCTAGTAGAAATTCTCTCCATATGCAGGTTACTTATTCGTAAGTGTCATGAAATTAAAAAATTTTTGCCCCTTGACATCACACGTCCGGCATCATCTTATCCCGCCAGCCATGCAAACCACTTTATAGGTCTGATTATTTTGCCAAATCTGACACTCTTATCTGTCCCACTTGTCTGCCAGATTATTAATCTGATTCTCGAACTTCATCAGTTCTTTGTTTGCAAGTCCTTCATTCTTATATACCACATCAAGCAGCCTCTTTGCCGCTGCGACCACTCTGTAAAATGCATTCTGCTTACGGATCTGTGCTGGTTTTTCCACTGCCTTTTTCGGTTCTTTAATTCCAACGGACAGGATTTCACCTGTAGCAAGATCCACACATCCTCCAGAATACGGTGCCATGGCCGGCCAGCCAAACTTTTCCGTAATTGCTTCTGCAAATGTATCCGTAACCTGATCTTCACCATGAACTACGAATACATGCTGCGGTGTGTTCTCAAATCCTGACAGCCAGTCTAAAAGTCCGTTCCGGTCTGCATGTCCGCTGATACCTTTCAGACTTTCGATCTTCGCATTGACTTCGACTGTCTCACCAAAAAGCTTGACGCATTCCGCACCCTCAATCAGCTTTCGCCCCAGTGTTCCTACCGCCTGATATCCTACAAAACAGATCGTACTTTCTTTTTTCCACAGATTGTGCTTCAAATGGTGGCGGATTCGTCCTGCCTCACACATTCCTGATGCCGATAAGATAACCTTCGGTTTTGTATCAAAATTGATCATCCGGGACTCATCACTTGTAATCGTTGTTTTTAAGCCCGGAAAAACAAGTGGATTGATTCCTTTCTCAATAATCGCAAGTGCATCCTCGTCAAAACAGGATTTTACATTCTTATTAAATACGTTCGTTGCTTCAATTGCCAACGGGCTATCCACATAAACCTCGAAATTCGGATAGTCCGGCAGCAAGTTTTTCTCCTTGATCTCACGGATAAAATACAGAAGTTCCTGTGTACGTCCCACTGCAAAGGATGGAACAACCACATTCCCTCCGCGGTCAAAAGTCTCCTTTAAAATTCTTGTAAACTCTCCGACATAATCCGGTCTTACATCCCCATGCACCCGGTCTCCATATGTAGATTCAATCAAAATATAATCTGCTTCTGTCACTTTCTTTGGATCCTTGATAATCGGCTGATCCAGATTTCCCACATCTCCGGAAAATACGATCTTTTTGGAAATGTCTCCCTCTGTGATCCACATCTCGATTGCCGCAGAGCCAAGAAGATGCCCTACATCCGTAAAACGAATATCTATTCCGTCACACAGTGTAATTCTTTGATCATAATCACACGGTGCCAGCAATTTGATCGCTGCATCGGCATCCGCCATTGTATAGAGCGGCTCATATTCCGGTCCGCCGCTTCGCCTTGCTTTACGATTCCGCCATTCCGCCTCAAACTCTTGAATATGGGCACTGTCACGCAGCATGATATTACACAGATCTGATGTGGCAAATGTTGTTACGATTTCTCCATGAAATCCCTGTTTGCAGAGCATCGGAATCTTTCCGGAGTGATCGATATGTGCATGCGTCAGGAGAATATAATCTATATCTCCCGATGCAACCGGGATTTCCTGGTTCTCGTAAAGATCTGGCCCCTGCTCCATACCGCAGTCTACCAGAATGTTCTTTCCGCAGGCCTCAACAAGGTGGCAGCTGCCTGTCACTTCGTGGTCCGCTCCTATAAAAGTAAGCTTCATACACGTATCCCCTTTTTATTTTCATTCTACCACTTTTTCAGGAATACTTCACCATTTCTTTTCTCAGGCGCACCATAATTTTTTTCTCAAGTCTGGATATGTAGGACTGGGAAATCCCCAGCAGATCTGCCACCTCTTTTTGCGTCTTTTCCTCCCCGTCCACAGTTCCGATACCAAAGCGCATCTGTATGATGGAACGTTCTCTTGCTGACAACAGATTCAGTGCTTTTATCAGAATCTTCCTCTCTGCCTCCTGCTCCAGATCCTTATAAATCGTATCCTCCTCCGTGCCTAGAATATCTGACAGCAAGAGTTCATTTCCATCCCAGTCCACATTCAGCGGCTCATCGATTGACACTTCCAGTTTCGTTTTATTATTACGTCGCAGATACATTAAAATCTCGTTTTCAATACAGCGGGAAGCATAGGTCGCAAGTTTTATATTTTTCATCGGGTTAAATGTATTAATTGCCTTAATCAATCCAATTGTTCCGATGGAAATAAGATCTTCCACTCCGATACCAGTATTATCAAATTTTTTCGCTATATAAACGACCAGGCGCAAATTATGTTCTATCAGAAGTTTCCTCGCCTCTTCGTCATGTGCACTTCCCAGATAACCGATTGCTCTCGCCTCATCATCTGCTTCTAACGGTGCAGGCAAAATGTCTGACCCTCCGATATAGTGTATCTCTCCTCCGTCCGGAAATAAAAATGTCCGAAAATCCGGAATTACGTTTAACTGAAACTTTTTGGGCATAACTGCTTTCATTAACATATCTATTCCTCCATTTACAAATTAACTTTTTTATTTACTTATCAGTCATTTCATAGCTTCCATTTTCACAGATGTCTTTCCATATTAAATCCACTATTTACTTCGACAATGACTATAAATACATTTTTCAATGTCCGATTTATTCTTCTGCCTGCTATAAATCATCAGGATTCAGGATCATGTCATATACATTGGAAAGCTTCTGTCTCTCACTGACTGCCACAAGTGGTTTTTCCACCCATTTTTCTTCCTTTTCACACTGACAACACAAACAATCCAGCATAAAGATCGGCATCGTACCATTTTCCTTTCCAATACTCTGATAGGTGATTACACGTTTACTTGAAAAATCTGTGCAGCCAAGTTTTTCGGCTATCTCTCCTGTAATTACATGAACCGGTCTTCCCGTCAACGAATCCCGCAACCTGTTTCCAGTGTCGATAATGGCATAAATCTCACATTCTCTTCCGTTTTGATACAGCCTGGCTCTACAGGAGCCAGCCATATTTTTATGAAAATAAGCCAGCAAATCCCATATTCCAAGACAAAGATGATATCCTGCAAATGCAAGTATTAAAAACACTGCACCTCCACGAACGTATGGCTGAAATACATTCAGTATTCCGCCCAGCAAAAATGCACTGACATACAGCAATATCCATGCTTTTATCAGAGTACGCTTTTCTTTTATCCCAAGTCCTGTTTTCAACAGACACATATTCATGACTCCGTGAAACAACACAAGCCTCCATATCTTTCCTCGCAAAAATACCACAAATATGCAAGTCAGAAACGCACCGACCATTGCTCCCGCAATAATTCGCAGACGTCTGATCCGGCACTTAAGCATCTTTCCTACCATTAATAACAGGAAATAATCCATCAGAAAATTAATAAGAAAAAACAGATCTATGTACAGCTCATAGTGCATGTTCCACCTTCTTCCTCTTGTATACGCAATCGATTTTGTACTTTTGAGTGATTTTATTATACGTGTGACCACACGTAGATTTTGTCAGATAATGAAAGAAACAATTCAGTTTATTACGACAGGATTTTACGCATTATCCCTTCTTTTTCCATGTTTTTTCGCCATGTAATTTTATATGACATAATTCATGTATTTACCACAAATGAACGAATTTTTTGTCGATGTATTTTTACAATGATGAATAAAGAATGTGCATTGGCATATTCTGGCGCCTGCGGCAGTCGTTTGCGACATCATCATTGTACGCCGCAGTGCGCATCCTGCCGGAGGCTTTTTGTATATAATAGGAAATGCAATTTCCTATTATATACAAAAAGAGTCAAAGAAACTTATTCGTTTCTTTGACTCTTTTATTCATTCAATCTTGTATTCTAATATGAATTCCTATTTTTTAAAGAAATCCGGAATCTTGATAGACTGCTCTTTTACACGACTTGTCGGAGTTCTCGGTGTCTCCATGGAAGGTGATGTTCCTCCAACTGTTCTTCTAGGAACTTCCGGCTCTTCCACTGTTCTGTTCACAGATCCCATACTCATATCAAGCTTTGGAGCTGCCTGCTGGCGAACCGGCTGTCTGTCATATGCAGAAGCATGTCCTGTATGTGTAGCCGTATGCCCCACATTTGCTGCCGGGCGCTGGCTCTCCAGTCTGGATTTTAATTTGGAAGCTGTACCTCCTACATTATGAAGTCCTGTTGCGATAACTGTGATCGTAGCCTCATCAGCCTTGGAATCATCATACATCGCACCAAAGATAATATTCGCATCTTCTCCGGCAAGATCCTGAACATACTCAGCTGCATCTGATGCATCCATAAGAGTGATATCTCCGGATACATTGATGATAACATGAGAAGCTCCGGCAATTGTTGTCTCCAGAAGAGGACTGGCAACTGCCTGTTTTACTGCCTCAAGCGCTTTATCGTCACCGCGTCCCATACCGATACCGATATGTGCGATTCCCTTGTCTGTCATAACAGTCTGAACATCTGCAAAGTCCAGGTTGATCAAGGATGGTACATTGATCAGGTCTGTGATACCCTGAATACCCTGCTGTAACACCTCATCAGCCTTCTTAAGTGCTTCCGGCATAGTTGTACGTCTATCAACAACCTCAAGAAGCTTATCATTTGGAATGACGATCAGTGTGTCTACACTTTCTTTTAATTTTTCAATTCCTGCAAGAGCATTGTTCATACGTGTCTTGGACTCAAAACGGAACGGTTTTGTTACAACTCCGACTGTCAGGGAACCCTGTTCCTTGGCAATACGTGCTACAACCGGTGTAGCTCCTGTTCCTGTTCCGCCACCCATACCACAGGTAACGAAGACCATGTCTGCTCCTTTTAATGCTGCTGCAATCTCTTCGGAACTTTCCTCTGCAGCTTTCTCACCAATCTCCGGTCTTGCTCCCGCACCAAGACCTTTGGTAATCTTATCTCCGATCTGTAAAAGTGTCGGAGCCTTACTTAACTGAAGTGCCTGTTTATCTGTATTAATTGCAATAAATTCCACACCGGCGATCTGCTCGTCGATCATTCGGTTCACAGCGTTGTTACCGCCACCGCCGACTCCTACAACTATGATCTTAGCCGCTGCTTCTGACTCGTTGGTTTTAATTTCTAGCAAGGGTTTCTCCTCCTTTGTTATCCTTATTATACATTATACACCCATATATATTTCTATAATATAGACTTTTGTCCAAAATATCAATAGAATTTCATGACTTTTTCAATTTTTTTTGTTTTATCCTGCATCTTCTGGAAAAACTCCAATATCAAAAGTCGCTGTGTCACTCTCATCAGAAAAATTTTCCAGATGAAGCGTTCCTTCTTTTCCTTCCAGCTTTTCAAGAATCTTAGGAATCTGCGCAACTTTCACGGAAGTGACATCATTTCCAAGGCTCACACATACATTCCCGATGTACACATAAATTCTGTCAGAACGACACATAATCTTTGTGACAGACAACTCGTACTTTTTCATCTCTCTGGTAGCTTCCAGTATCTCCTGATAGATAATCGAACTTTTCTTTTTCAATTTGTGGTAAAGCTTAAGTTCATCCGGATCCATACCGTCTACAAGCGGAATTCCATCTACCGGTGCTTCCTCTACATCTACGACCATACCATCCTGGTCAAAATAGTAATACTTTCCATCTGAATCCATTACATATCCGATTCTTTCCTTCTCCTGAACTGTAATCTTAAGCGTCCACGGATTTTTAAGGCTTACCTTAATACTTTCAAAACAGTCCGGCTGTTTTCCATAACCGAGTTTATATTTTGCAAGCACATACAGCCCATTGACCGAATATTTATCGTTCTGAACAGATTTTACAATTTCTTCTGTACTGCAATAATCATTTCCCTTCACTTCTACTTTCTGGACATGAAATAAAATAAAAATTCCAAGTACAAGAATTAAAAAGGCAAAGAGCAATACAAAAAAAGCATAAACTCTATGTTTTCGTTTTTTCTTCTTTTTTTTCTTTTTCGGACGTCTTTCTGCATGATCTTGATAGTCGTCCAGGTATTCTTCCCTTTTCATTCACCCCTGCTCCTTATTCTGTAATCTCCTCTTCACAGTAACTTCCATTTTTCGAGACGCTTAGTACAAGCCCCATTTCTACCAGTAAAAATACAACTGAAGTTCCGCCATAACTAATGAATGGCAACGTAATTCCAGTATTGGGGATCGTATTGGTCACGACCGCAATATTTAAGATGACCTGAATCATCATATGTGCCATTGCCCCGGAAGCAATCAATGCTCCAAACAGATCTTTTGCCTGCGTTGCAATGACAAAAAAACGCCAGATCAGAAGCAGAAAAAGCATCAGAATAAAACATGCGCCAAATAATCCAAGTTCTTCACAAATGATGGAAAAAATCATATCATTTTGGGCTTCCGGTACAAAGCCAAGCTTTTGAATACTCTGTCCCAGCCCTCTTCCAAATAATCCTCCACTCCCAATTGCATACAATCCCTGCAGAGTCTGATATCCCTTTTCATAAGCTTCCGGATTCTTCCAGACTGCAAGCCGTTCCAGCCGGTAGCTCTCCAAAGCAAGAAAGATTCCCATAAATCCTGCCCCGGCCGCTCCCAGAAAAATAAACTGCCCGTACTTTGGACTCGCCACAAAAATCAAAACGACTGCTATACTCAGAATAATGATTGCTGTGCTCAAGTTACTGGCTCCGACCAATCCTACTATCGGCAGCACGACTATCATGACTTTTATCAATGTCCGCATACGGTACATTTTTTTCACATTGCGTGTGACGTAAGAAGCCAGAAATAAAATAACCGCAACCTTTGCAAATTCCGATGGTTGAAATGACAGTGGACCAAGTGCAAGCCAGCGCTTGGAACCATTATACTCCCTGCCCACAAATATAACAGCAATCGACAAAAGCAGCGCCACAAGGTAACAAAGCCACGCTATGTTCTTCAATCTGTGATAATCAAGCTGTGCAGTAAAAAACATTGCCAGAAAACCAAGACCAGTCGCAAATACCTGCTTTTTCAGATAATAGGAACTGTCACAGAATTTCACTTCCCCATTATACGCACTTGTACTATACAGAATGATAAGACCTGACAGCACCAGAATTCCCAGTACTGTCAGGAGCGTATAATCGTATCTGCCTCTTGCTGCCATACGTGTCAATCCATTCGCACTCCTTATAAGGAATTTACAATCTCTTTAAATTTATCTCCACGTACTTCATAATTCGGGAACATGCCCCAGCTTGCACACGCCGGAGACAGAAGCACTGCATCTCCCGGCTCTGCCATCTCCACTGCAAGATTCATAGCTTCTTCAAATGTGTCCACATACACATAATCATGAAAATCACATTTTTCACAGTCTCTCGCAATCTTTTCTTTTGTCGCACCCATCAGGATCAGTTTCTTGACTTTTCCATCAAAACTGTTAATCCACTCTGTATACTCGGAATCCTTGTCGTATCCCCCGCCTAACAGGATTGTCGGCCGGCGCATTGCCTGGATTGCCTTAATTGCGGCATCCGGATTCGTTCCTTTAGAATCATTGTAATAAACAACTCCGTTTTTCTCAGCCACATATTCTATACGATGTGCGACTCCTTTAAATGCAAGAATTGCCTTCCTGATCGTCTCCATCGGAACGCCATAAACAGCTGCCATGCATACAGCTGCCATAACATTTTCATAATTGTGCGTTCCTAAAATCTGAAGTTCGTCAACATGGCAGACTTCGACTTCATCCGGATTCTTGTAAATAATTTTATCGTTATCCAGATAAATACCTTTTTCCAGCTTATGCTGACTGCTGAAGAACAGAACATGACACTTTAATGTCTCTGCGAATTTACGCATAACCGGCTCTTCATAGTTCAGAACACAATAATCGTCTTCTGTCTGATTTCTTGCAATATTCTCCTTAGCAGCAATATAAGCTTCCATCGTATGATGCCGGTTCAAATGATCCGGTGTATAATTCAGGATCGCACTTACATTTGGGCGGAATGACACGATACTCTCTAGCTGAAAACTACTCATCTCTGCCACGGCAATGGAATGCTCTGTCATAAAATCTGCTGCAACAGTATACGGATTCCCGATATTTCCAACTACGAACACATCATCCTGGTAAGCCTTCATGATCTCACCGAGAAGTGTTGTTGTTGTCGTCTTGCCATTCGTTCCGGTAATTGCAAGTACGTCTCCCTTACCAAATGTATATGCAAGTTCCACTTCTCCGATAACCGGAATCTCTTTTTCTTTCATCTTTAAAATAATCGGAAGATCTGTCGGTACACCCGGACTTAAGATCACCAGATCCAGCGTATTTGGAAGTTCCTCTGGAAAAGCACCGATTATGATCCGGGCTTTGCTTCCTTCCTGAAGCTTTGCGCGCACGTCTGCTTCAGTCAGTTTTTCATTTCCGTCATAGAGCACCACATCCGCTCCATTCTCTTCCAGTAATTTCACTGCCCCGATTCCACTGATTCCAGAACCGAATACCAGCACTTTCTTTCCTGCTACTACCATTTTATCTTCCTCCTGCATTCATACCCAATCTCGCGATTCGGTATTTTCATATTTTCTCTCTACTTCACGTAATGCCTCGGCTTCGTGCTTCGGACTTTTGAGATTTGGCATCATTACATGGCCATCAGTGCGATCAGGCACAGAAGTGCTGTAATAATGGAAAATACAGCGACGACTCTTGTTTCTGACCAGCCACATAATTCAAAATGATGATGAATCGGAGCCATTTTGAAAAATCTCTTTCCACCTGTCTTTTTAAAGTAAGTTACCTGAATCATAACAGATAATACTTCTACCAGATAAATGAGTCCGACAATCACAATAAAAATCGGCATCTGGAGCATATAAGCTGCGGACGCAACAAAACCGCCCAGTGCCAGAGATCCTGTATCTCCCATAAACACACTTGCCGGATACACATTAAACAATAAAAACCCAAGCAATGCACCTACAACTGCACATGTAATCGGCTCAATTCCACTCTTTGTTCCAACTGCAACAACTGTAAAAAATGTTGCTACCAGAACAGTCACGCTTGAAGCAAGACCATCCAGACCATCTGTAAAATTTGTTCCGTTAACAGTACCAATCACGACAAAGAACATCAAAGGAATCGCAAGCCAGCCGATATCCAGATACTTTCCACCAGAGAACGGAATCAGCATTGCAAGAGAAACTCCACTGTACTTTACCATATAAAACGCAAAAATTGCTGTCACTACAATCTGAAGTGCCATTTTCTGTTTTGGATATAAACCATCAGAACGTTTCATAACAACTTTCAGATAATCGTCTAAAAATCCAATCAGACCGAATCCAAGTGTCAGAAACAAGATTGGGATAATCTTCGGATAGTCTTTAATATAAAATACGGATGTGATCACAACACTAAGCAGGATCATAACTCCTCCCATAGTCGGAGTTCCTGCTTTTTTCAAATGAGACTTCACACCATCCTCGCGTTCTGTCTGATCCATTTTCAGTCTTCTCAGCACCGGAATGATCAAAGGCCCCATAACCGCACTCAGTGCAAATGCAATAATCACCGGTAAAAATATCGTATAATCCATAACACACCTCTTCATTTCTTTTGTTCATTTTGCTTTAGTTAGTATACTGCATTTCGACGTCTTTTTCAATGCCAAGATACGGGAATATGTTGTCAAATATATCCCGTATCACCGGAGCTGCGATGGTCCCCCCGTAGTATACACCCTGTGGGTTATAAATAACACACATGCCGAGAATCTGCGGATTGTCAGCCGGTGCAAACCCTATAAAAGAAGAAATATACTTATTCGCACTTCTTGGAAGTGTCTGAGACGTAGCTGTCTTTCCACCAATATGGTATCCTTCGATCTTTGCATTTTTCCCGGATCCCTCTGACACAACACTTTCCAGCAATGCCTGCATCGTCCTGGAAGTTTCTTCCGACACGATTTGCTTTCCATCGTCATATTTTAATTCCCGCACTGTCTCTTTATCTTTGTCCAGTATCCGGACTCCAAAATGTGGTGTCACGCGCTTTCCGCCATTGACCAGAGCACTCACAGTCGCTGCCATCTGAATCGGTGTCACTTGAAAGGACTGACCGAAACTCATGGTCGCAAGCTCCACCTGACCAATATTTTCTTCCTTATGCATAATCGTTGCTGCTTCCCCCGGAAGATCTACTCCCGTCTTTCCAAGAAGCCCGAACTGTTCAAAATAATCACAGAATCGTCCTGTTCCCAATCTCAGTCCAATGTCAATAAATACCGGATTACAGGAATTCTGTATCCCTTGTACAAATGTTTCAGCTCCATGTCCCCCTACTTTGTGACACCTGATTTTCCGGTCTTCCACGATCCGGTAGCCTGGACAGGAAAATGTATCTGAAAGAGATACCACCCTTTCTTCCAGACAGGCTGACGCTGTAATAATTTTAAAAGTGGAACCCGGCTCATATGTATCATTGATGCATCCATTTCTCCACATCTGATTCAAAGCTTCTTTTGATTTTTCTGAAATTTCCTGATCCTGATTCAACGTAAATGGTTCGTTCAGATCAAATTCCGGTACATTTACCATGGCAAGGATTTCTCCGTTTTGTGGATTCATAAGAAGAATCGCAACCTTATCCGCCTGTTTTTCTTCCATGACTTTTTCTGCCATCTGTTGGGCGTACATCTGAATATTATAGTCCATACTGATTTGAAGTGTCTTGCCTGCCACCGGTTCTACCCGGTCTTCAGCTACACCCTCCAATTCAATACCTCTTGCATCTGTCGTTGTCAGAATCCTGCCGTTACTCCCCTTTAGGTAATCTTCGTATCTCACTTCCAGTCCGATGATTCCCTGATTATCACCACCGGTAAATCCAATCACCTTCGAAGCAAGCTCATTATACGGATAGTACCTTTTAAAATCTTCATCCACTTTCACTCCGGCAAGTTCCATTTCCCGTATCTTATCCCCTGTCTCCTTATCAACATTCGTCTTAATCCGTTCCATGGAAGACACCTTCTCCACCCGCTTTCTAACTTCCGCTTCCTCCATGCCCAGACATTTGCTCAGTTTTTTTATCACCACCTCTGGTTCCTTAATCTGGCTATGTATGACCGAAATTGTACACACCGTCCGGTTTGTTGCCAGCACTGTACCATTCGTATCGATAATTTCTCCTCTGGCTGCCTTAATCTTTCGTTCCCGCTCGTGAAGATCTTCCGCCTTTTTCTGATAATACTCCGCATCAAAAACCATCAGATAGACCATTCGTCCTATCAGACCCAAAATCATCAAAAGTGCCGCCAAAAACACAATCATAATTTTCCTTTTATTATATGTTTTATTTCTCAATACAAAAAACCTCAGAAGCGCTGTTTTTATCAATTTATTAGGACACTTCCGAGGTTATTCATTTTCATGTTTAATTTTTCCTGTTAATTTTCAAATATAGCTATTCTCCGTCACCGGACTCTGTTGCCATGTCATCTGGTGTATCACCACTGCTGTCACTGCTCGCACTGCTATCAGATGATTTTGCATCTGCTGCCTTAGCATCTGCAGATTTTTCTACTCCGAGATACGGGAATATCTCTGTCATAATCTGAGATGCCATTGTCGTTGCCAGTTTACTATTTGCCTGATTATCCACATTTGGCTCGTCAATCACAACGTAGACCATGACCTGTGGATTTTCCTGTGGTGCATATCCAATAAAAGAGACCAGATACTTTCCATTTCCTCTTGGCAGTTTTTCCGCAGTTCCAGTCTTACCTCCAACGTCATAACCTTCTACTGCCGCAGTCTTAGCTGTTCCTTCTTCCACAACTCCAAGCATATAATCTTTGATAATATCACTCGTCTCCTTAGAAATGGTATGTCTTACAAGAACCGGATCTTTATTTTCCGTCACATTTCCATTTTCATCCTGAATCTGCTTTACCACATGTGGCTCATAGTAA
>OCPX01002168.1_pt1 | contig 12928 bp, 9 predicted proteins | sample 1538771 | NCBI WGS metagenome assembly OCPX01 (sample SAMN04571725, study PRJEB22368) | human gut metagenome | biome: human gut; material: stool | host: Homo sapiens | place: Luxembourg | collected 2012-11-01 | reverse complement strand
GTCGTCGGTCGAGAGCGCCAAGACCTACGTGATGCAGATGGTCGAGTCGGTCTTTGCGCTGGCGGGCGCCGATGTGGCCCATTCCGACGGCTATCCGGGCTGGATGCCCGACCCGCAGTCGAAGCTGCTGGAGGTCACCGTCGATGCCTACAAACGGCTGTTCGGCTCCGAACCCAAGGTCCGCGCCATCCATGCCGGGCTGGAGTGCGGTCTGTTCCTCGAAAAGTATCCCGATCTGGAGATGGTCTCCTTCGGTCCGACGCTCCGCGGCGTGCATTCGCCCGACGAACGGCTCGAAATCGCCACGGTTCCCAAGTTCTGGAAACTGCTGACCGAAGTCCTGAAAACAATCTGATTCCGATTCCGGCGTCCCCGCTGCGGGGACGCCGGAATTTGTCATGCCCCATCCCCGTCTGACGCTGCTCCTGCCGTGTCGCGACGGCTTTTCTGTTTGCCGGACCGTTTTGCCGCGCTGCATGCGATCCGGTTTTGAATCGTCGGACTTTTTGCTATCTTTGCGTTCTGTAAAGTCGCAAAGATATGCTGAAAAGCTGTTGTGCCCTGTTGTTTCTCCTGTTTCCGTGTGCGGCGGCGGCCCAGTACCCCGGCGACGAATACTATCCCTATGCCGAACGCGAGGAGCGGCGCGAACTGCTCACGACCGATTCGACGCTCTTCTACCGCGCCGTGCAGTCCCCTTCGGACCTCTACGGCCTTCGCACCGGTTTCAACCTGCCGCAGGTCGCGCTCCGGCGTCGCGGACTGGATTACACCCTGGAACGCACGTCGCTCATGGGCGTTGCGGTTTCCTACCGTTACCTCGCGGCGCTGCGCCTGCTCGGGGCCGAAGAACAGCGCTATGCGGGGCTTGCCGCCGCGCCCGGGGAACCGGCTGCGGCGGGCGGCATGCGGGCGTTCCGGTTTTCGGACGGGGAGCCGTTGCAGCCTTTTCTGGCTTCGGTCCGCTTCACCGACCGCAATTACCTCGTGGGAGCGAAAGCCGCCGTCTCGGCGTCGCCGGGCGACGGCTGGCGCATTTCGGCGGCTCTCGACGCCCGCTCCGGCCGCGACATGCACGTCGAAGGGGTCTTCACCAATGCCGTGACCGCCGGACTGCGCCTTGCCCGGCGTTTCGGCGAAGGGCACGAACTCTCCGTGCTGTGTATCGTGCCGCCCTCGGTGCGGGGCACGCGCCTCTCCTCTTCGGAGGAGGCTTTCACGCTCACGGGCGACCGTCTCTACAACCCGGCGTGGGGCTGGCAGGACGGCAGGGTGCGCAACTCCCGCGTGCGGCGCGAGACGGTTCCGCTGGCCCTGGCCGCCTATGCCGTGCCGCTGTCGGCTTCGACCTCGTTCGCCGCCACGCTTGCCGCCGAGGCGGGCGTCGCGAAGTACAGCATGCTCGACTGGTACGACGCCCGCACGCCGATGCCCGACAATTACCGGTATCTGCCCAGCTATACGGGCGACCGGGAGACCGAGCAGGCGTGGCTCGCCCGCGATCCGCGCTGCACGCAGATCGACTGGGACGAGCTGATCCGCCAGAACCGCATGGCGGGCGGACATGCGGTCTATGCGTTGGAAGACCGTGTCGAACGGCTCTGCAACCTCGCTTTCGACGCGTCGTTCGCCACCGAAGCCGACGCCCGGCTGACGCTCCGCTACGGAGTTTCGCTCCGCCGCGAAAACACCCGTTCCTACAAGCAGATGCGCGATCTGCTGGGCGCCGGGTACGTTACGGACATCGACCGCTTCCTGATCGACGACGACACGTACGGCAATCTGTTGCAGAATGACCTGCGGCATCCCGGACGGACGGTCCGCGAGGGCGACCGCTTCGGCTACGATTATGCGTTGACGCTGCGCGGGGCTGCGCTCCGCTTGCAGGCCGATTATCGCTCCGACCGTTTCCGGGCCGATCTTTCGGTCGTGCTGGGGAGCGATGCCGTCAGCCGCCGGGGCTATTACGAGAAGGAACTTTTTCCCGGCGGGCAGTCCTACGGCCCTTCGCGCGTCATGCGGTTCACGCCCTACACGCTCAAGGTCGCGGCGGGCTGGGCCTTCACCCCGCGCCGCTATATCGAAATCGCCGCCGCGGCCGCCGCCCGGACCCCTCGGGCCGGGGATCTTTTCTTTCAGCCGCTCTATAACAACCGTACGGTCGACAACCCCGTGCCCGAACGCATCTACGCCGCCGAACTCAACTGCCGCCTGACGGGACCCGTCGTCGATTTTCAGGCGGCGTTCTTCGCTGCCATGACGCTCGACGGCATCGAGACACGGACGTATTACGACGACATGGCCTCGGTCTACTGCGACATGGCTGTGACGGGCGTTGGGCGCATGTCCTGCGGCGCGGAGGCCGCGGCCGACATCCGGCTGTCCTACCGCTGGCTGCTGTCGCTGGCCGCTTCGGCCGGACGCTACGAATACATTCGCGATCCGCGCGTCACGGTGCTCTCCGACGTGGATAACTCGGCCGTCGACGTGCAGGCCGTGAGCCGTATGGGCGGCTGCGAGACGGGCGGCGCCCCGCAGCTGACCGCTCTGGCGGAGATCGCCTGGTTCGGCCCGAAAGGGTGGGGATGCCGCGCTTCGGCAGGATATGCCGGGCGGCGTTACGTCGAACCGATGCCCCTGCGCCGCACCGACCGCATCGCGGGTCAGGGCGGTATCACACGGGAGTTTTTCGACGCCTTCACCCGGCAGGAGCGGTTGCCGGACGCCTTCACGCTCGATGCCGCGCTGTTCAAGTCGTTCCGGTTCGAACGTTCGCGGCTCACCGCGTCGCTGATGCTGCGCAACCTGACGGGCGAGGCCGATACGGTCTATGGCGGCTACGAGTCGCTGCGCGTGCGCCGCATCCGCCCGGGCGACGACACGCTCTACGCGCCCCACGCCTCGCGCTGCACCTATGCGTGGCCCCGTTCGTTCTATCTTACAATCTCTTACCGGTTTTGATCCGCACGTAAAAAAACGTCCGGATTTTTTGGATTTCCGCGTTAAATTCGTATTTTGGAGAGGCAAAAACCTTAAAAACTTCCAGATCCATGATTATCGGTATTCCAAAAGAGATCAAGAACAACGAGAATCGCGTTGCTCTTACCCCCGCAGGCGCCCGGGAGCTTGTCAAACGGGGACACAAAGTTTATGTGCAGGCTACGGCCGGTGTGAACAGCGGATTTGCCGATGATGCCTACACGGCCGTCGGGGCGGAGATGCTTCCCTCGATCGAGGAGGTCTACGCCCGGGCGGAAATGATCGTCAAGGTCAAGGAACCGGTGGCTCCCGAGTACAGACTCATCCGCAGGGACCAGCTGGTTTTCACCTTCTTCCACTTCGCCAGTAGCGAACCCCTCACCCGTGCGATGGTCGACAGCGGGGCGGTCTGCTGTGCCTATGAGACCGTCGAGCGCGCCGACCGTTCGCTGCCGCTGCTGATCCCGATGTCGGAGGTCGCGGGGCGCATGGCCGCGCAGGAGGGACGCTATTTCCTCGAAAAACCCCGCGGCGGCAAGGGCGTGCTGCTGGGCGGCGTGCCGGGCGTGAAGCCCGCCAAGGTCTTCGTCATCGGTGCGGGCGTTGTCGGAACGGCTGCGGCGCGCACCGCTGCCGGAACGGGAGCCGACGTGACGATCTGCGACATTTCGCTCCAGCGGCTGACCTATCTGGCCGACGTGATGCCCCGCAACGTCAAGACGCTGATGTCTTCCGAATACAACATCCGCGAGGAGCTGAAGCATGCCGACCTGGTGGTCGGTTCGGTGCTGATTCCGGGAGCCAAGGCCCCGAAGCTCGTCACGCGCGACATGCTCCGGGAGATGGAGCCGGGAACGGTGATGGTCGACGTGGCCATCGACCAGGGCGGCTGTTTCGAGACTTCGCGCCCCACCACGCACGAGGACCCGGTCTATTACGTCGACGGCATCCTGCACTACTGCGTGGCCAACATTCCGGGCGCCGTGCCCCGCACCTCGACCCTCGCGCTTACGAACGCGACGCTTCCCTACACCATCCAGCTTGCCGACAAGGGCTGGCGGCGCGCCGCACAGGAGAATCCCGAGCTGGCGCTGGGGCTGAACATCATCGGCGGCAGGGTGGTCTGCAAACCCGTGGCCGACGCCTGGGGGCTGCCTTACGAACCGTTGGCGCTGTAACCTGCCGGGACGGTAATCCGCAGGCGTTGTAACCTGCCGGCCTGTTTTGCGGCGGCCTCCCTGTCCATCCGGGACGGGGAGGCCGTCGGTGTGTAATTATCCGACTTTTTGGACGATTTGTTTTTGAAATTATTAAATAATTCATATATTTGCAAGAGAGCAAGGCAGTTACGTCGGTCATTCCGGTTTCATTCCGGTTGGAATGCGTCGCTAAAAGCGTCGAATCTTCAAGTCCGGCGACTGTTTTTGTTACGGATCGTAAGCAATACAGAAAGTCAGGGTGGCGTTTGCCGCACGGAAAGCGTGGGGCGGCGTCATTAAGTTTTATTCGATAAAGAGGTTAGTATGAGTGAGAGATTGTACATTTTCGACACCACGCTGCGCGACGGTGAGCAGGTCCCCGGTTGTCAGTTGAACACCACCGAAAAAATTGAAGTCGCCAAACTGCTCGAAAGCCTCGGCGTAGACGTCATCGAGGCGGGATTTCCCATCTCCAGCCCCGGTGATTTCAACTCCGTGCTGGAGATTTCCAAGGCCGTTTCCGAGCCAACGATCTGCGCGCTGACCCGCGCCGTGAAGAAGGACATCGACGTTGCGGCCGATGCGCTGCGGCTGGCCAGGCGCAAGCGTATCCATACGGGCATCGGCGTTTCGCCGCAGCATATCTACGACAAACTGCGTTCCACGCCCGAGAAGATCGTCGAATCTGCCGTCGAGGCGGTGAAATATGCCAAACGCTACGTCGAGGACGTGGAGTTCTATGCCGAGGACGCCGGGCGCGCCGACGTCGAGTACCTCGCCCGCGTGGTCGAGGCGGTCATCCGGGCCGGCGCGACGGTGGTCAATATCCCCGACACGACGGGCTACTGTCTTCCGAACGAATACGGCGCGAAGATCAAATACCTCGTGGACAACGTTCCCAACATCGACCGGGCGATCATTTCGACCCACTGCCACAACGATCTGGGCATGGCTACGGCCAATACGCTGAGCGGCATCCTGAACGGCGCACGGCAGGCCGAGGTCACGATCAACGGCATCGGCGAACGGGCCGGCAACACCTCGCTCGAAGAGGTGGTGATGACGCTCCGCTGCCACAAGGACGTGGCCGTCGACACGAACATCAATTCGCGCCTGATCACCAAGGCCTCGCACCTGGTGTCGAGCCTGATGAACATGCCCGTGCAGCCCAACAAGGCCATCGTGGGCCGCAACGCCTTCGCCCATTCGTCGGGCATCCATCAGGACGGCGTGCTCAAGCAGCGTCAGACCTACGAGATCATCGACCCGCAGGACATCGGGCTGAACGAGTCGGTCATCGCCCTCACGGCCCGCAGCGGGCGCGCGGCCCTCGTGCACCGGCTCGAACTGCTGGGCTACGACCTCACGCAGGAGGAATTGGACGCCACGTACGAGAAATTCCTCGCCCTGGCCGACCGGAAGAAGGAGATTCACGACTACGACCTGTTGTACCTCGTGGGCGACATCGACCGCATGAAGCAGCAGTCCATTTCGCTGAAATTCATGCAGGTGACCACCGGGACGCTGGTTCCGACGGCTACCGTGGTGCTGAAATTCGGCGACCACGAACGCATGTCCACCGCCACGGGCAACGGTCCGGTCGACGCGGCGGTCTCGGCCATCAAGAAACTGATCAACGAGAAGGTGGTGCTTGCGGAGTTCCTGATGCAGGCCATCACGCGCGGTTCGAACGACGTGGGCCGCGTGCATGTGCAGGTCGAGTGCGGCAGCCGCACGGTCCACGGATTCGGCGCGCACACCGACACCACGCGGGCTTCGATCGAGGCGTTCCTCGACGCGCTGCGCGCACTCAACGTAACCGAAAAAATCGAGGAGGAGGATTGATATGGGACGAACGCTTCTGGACAAGATATGGGACGCGCACACGGTGCGTGTCGAGGACGGCGGCCGCTGCGTGCTCTACATCGACCGACAGTATATCCACGAGGTGACGTCGCCCGTGGCTTTCGCGGGGATCGAACGCCGCGGCTTCGGCGTCGCGCGTCCGGCGCAGATCACGGCCACGGCCGACCATAACATCCCGACCGTCGACCAGCACCTTCCGATCGGGGAGCCGGAGTCGCGGCGGCAGGTCGAGACGCTGGCCGAGAACTGCGCCCGCCACGGCATCGAGCACTTCGGCGTGGGACACCCCAAGCAGGGCATCGTGCACATCATCGGCCCCGAGCTGGGATTCACCCAGCCGGGCATGACGATCGTCTGCGGCGACAGCCACACTTCGACCCACGGAGCTTTGGGCGCCGTGGCGTTCGGCGTGGGGACTTCGGAGGTCGAAATGGTCTTCGCCAGCCAGTGCATCCTCCAGACCAAACCCCGCACGATGCGCATTACGGTCGACGGCGCGCTGCGTCCGGGCGTCGAGGCCAAGGATGTCATCCTCTATATCATCTCGAAACTCACCGCTTCGGGCGGCACGGGCCATTTCATCGAGTTTGCCGGCAGCACGATCCGTTCGCTCTCGATGGAGGGCCGCATGACGGTCTGCAACATGAGCATCGAGTGCGGCGCGCGCGGCGGCATGATCGCCCCCGATGAGAAGACCTTCGAATACCTCCGGGGCCGCGAACGCGCTCCGCAGGGAGCCGCCTACCACGAGGCCGTGGCCCGCTGGCGGGAACTTTACAGCGATCCCGACGCGGTTTTCGACAGGGAGTACCGCTTCGACGCCGCGGACATCGCCCCGATGATCACCTACGGAACCAATCCCGGAATGGGGATGGCCGTCGACGGAACGATTCCCGCCGACGCCGATCCCAAGGCGTTGGAGTACATGGGTTTCAGACCCGGGGAGCGGATGTTGGGCAAAGCGGTCGACTACGTGTTCGTCGGCAGTTGCACCAACGGCCGCATCGAGGACCTGCGCCGTTTCGCCCGTCTGGTCGAAGGCCGCCGCAAGGCGGACAACATCACCGCATGGATCGTTCCCGGCTCGAAGGGCGTCGAAGCCGCCGCGCGGGCCGAGGGACTGGACCGCATCCTCGCCGCAGCGGGTTTCGAACTCCGCCAGCCGGGCTGTTCGGCGTGCCTGGCGATGAACGCCGACAAGATTCCGGCGGGCAAATACAGCGTTTCGACCTCGAACCGCAATTTCGAGGGCCGGCAGGGTCCCGGCGCCCGTACGATGCTGTCGGGCGTGGCCGTTGCCGCCGCCGCCGCGGTGACGGGCGTGATTTCCGATCCGCGCGAAGTGTTCGATATGTAAAAGATTATCATTATGTCCATACCCAAATTCGTAACCTTCACCTCGGGGGCCGTTCCCGTCGAGGTGGAAAACATAGATACCGACCAGATCATCCCGGCGCGCTTTCTGAAAGCCACCGAACGCAAGGGCTTCGGCGACAACCTTTTCCGCGACTGGCGTTACGACGCCGCGGGACAGCGGATCGCTTCGTTCCCTTTGAACGATCCTCGCTACGAGGGGCGAATCCTCGTCGCCGGGCGCAATTTCGGCTGCGGAAGTTCGCGCGAGCATGCCGCCTGGGCCATCGCCGACTACGGTTTCCGCGTCGTGGTGTCGAGCTTCTTCGCCGACATCTTCCGCAACAACGCCCTGAACAACGGCCTGCTGCCGATCCGTGTGAGCGAGGAGTTTCTGAAAGCTGTTTTCGGCGAGATCCGGCGCGACCCGAAGGCGCAGTTCACCGTCGATCTGGGCAACCAGACGCTGACCATCGTGTCGGACGGGCGCAGCGAGGGTTTCGAGATCGACGCCTACAAGAAACGCTGTCTCGAAAACGGCTACGACGACGTGGACTACCTGCGCAGTATCGCCGACCGGATCGAGGCCTTCGAAGCCGCCCGCAAATAGCCTGCACCGATGTTTCCCCCGGTTGAAATCATGGACACCACGCTGCGCGACGGCGAGCAGACCTCGGGCGTCTCCTTCAACGCCCGTGAAAAACTCTCCATCGCCCGGCTGTTGCTGGAGGAACTGCACGTAAGCCGCATCGAGATCGCCTCGGCGCGGGTCTCGCAGGGCGAACAGCAGGCCGTGCGCGCCATCGCCGAATGGGCTGCCGCCAAGGGCTATGCCGACCGTGTGGAAGCGCTGGGATTCATCGACGGCGGGGTGTCGCTCGACTGGCTCGGGACCGCCGGATGCCGCGTGGTCAACCTGCTGGCCAAAGGTTCGCGGAAACATTGCGAGGGGCAGCTGCGCCGCACGCCCGAACGGCATCTGGAGGATGTGCGTGCCGAGATCCTTGCGGCCGTCGACCGCGGGATGAAGGTGAACCTCTACCTTGAGGATTGGTCCAACGGCATGCGCCGTTCGCCCGACTACGTCTACGCGATGCTCGACGGACTGGCCGACGCTCCCGTCAGCCGGTTCATGTGCCCCGATACGCTGGGCGTCCTTGACCCCTACGACACCGAACGTTTCTGCCGCGACCTGGTGGAGCGTTATCCGTCGCTGCATTTCGATTTCCACGCCCACAACGACTACGACCTCGCCGTGGCCAACACCGCCGCCGCCGTGCGTGCGGGTTTCCACGGCGTTCACGTCACCGTGAACGGGCTGGGTGAGCGGGCCGGCAACGCGCCGCTGTCGAGCGCGGTGGCCGTGCTGCACGACCGCCTGGGCCGCACGACGGGGATCGACGAAACGAAGATCAACCGCGTCAGCCGCACGGTCGAGAGCTATACGGGCATCCGCATTCCCGCCAACCGACCGATCGTCGGCGCGAGCGTCTTCACGCAGTGCGCGGGCATCCACGCCGACGGCGACAGCAAGAACAACCTCTACTTCAACGAACTGCTTCCCGAGCGTTTCGGGCGCGTCCGCGAATACGCCCTGGGCAAAACCTCGGGCAAGGCCAATGTCCTGAAAAACCTCGAAGCGCTGGGCATCGACCTCGACGAGGCCGCGATGCGCAAGGTGACCGAACGGGTGGTCGAGTTGAGCGACAAGAAGGAGCAGGTGACGGCCGAGGACCTGCCGTATATCATCGCCGACGTGCTGCGCTACGACCCGGTCGACACTCCGGTCCGGATTCTCAATTACAGCCTCTCGCTGGCGCAGGGGATGCACCCCGTCGCGACGCTCCGGATCGAGATTCACGGCTGCGCGTACGAGCGGACCTCGGCGGGCGACGGCCAGTACGACGCCTTCATGCGTGCCCTGCGGCAAATCTACCGCGAACAGCTCGGGCGCGAGTTTCCGATGCTGCGCGACTATACCGTTTCGATTCCGCCCGGAGGCCGCACCGACGCCTTCGTGCAGACGATCATCACCTGGGAGATGGACGGCCGCGAGTTCAAGACCCGCGGGCTGGACGCCGACCAGACGGAGGCTGCCATCAAGGCGACTGTCAAAATGTTGAATATCATTGAAATAAACTATAACGACAATGGATGTTAAAATCGCTCTTTTAGCCGGCGACGGCATCGGTCCCGAGATCGTCGCCGAAGCCACGAAAGTGTTGGACCGCGTGGCGGAAAAATTCGGACACAAGATCGAATACCGTCCCGCATTGGTGGGCGCCGCGGCCATCGACGCCGTGGGCGACCCCTATCCCGACGAGACGCACGCCGTCTGTCTTGCGGCGGACGCCGTGCTGTTCGGAGCCATCGGGGACCCCAAATACGACAACGACCCCACGGCGAAGGTGCGGCCCGAGCAGGGGCTGCTGCGGATGCGCAAGTCGCTGGGGCTGTTCGCCAACCTGCGCCCGGTGGCGCTGTTCGACGCCCTGGCCGACCGTTCGCCGCTCCGGGCGGAGGTGGTCCGCGGCACGGATTTCATCTGCGTGCGCGAACTCACGGGCGGCATCTACTTCGGCCGTCCGCAGGGCCGCGACGAGGAGGGCGCGCGCGCCTTCGACACCTGCACCTACACGGTCTCGGAGATCGAACGGGTCCTGCACGTGGCGTTCCGGCAGGCCGTGTCGCGCCGCCGCAAACTGACGGTCGTCGACAAGGCCAACGTGCTGGAAACCTCGCGTCTGTGGCGTGAAACGGCTCAGCGGGTAGCCCGGGAGTATCCCGAGGTGGCGGTGGACTATATGTTCGTGGACAACGCCGCCATGCAGATCATCCGCCAACCGGCTTATTTCGATGTCATCGTCACCGAAAACATGTTCGGCGACATCCTCACCGACGAGGCCAGCGTCATCAGCGGTTCGCTGGGCATGCTCTCCTCGGCGAGCGTGGGGGCCGAAGTGGCCCTTTTCGAGCCGATCCACGGCTCCTATCCGCAGGCCGCGGGAAAGAACATCGCCAACCCGATGGCCACGATTCTTTCGGCCGCGATGCTTCTGGAGCACCTGGGTCTCGATGCCGAGGGCAGGGCTGTGCGGCGTGCCGTCGATCGGGCGCTGGCCGAAGGAGTCGTCACCGAGGACCTTGCAGCGCCGGGCGAAAAGGCCCGTTCGACCTCCGAGGTGGGGGATTACGTCGCTTCGCAGATTTAATCCCGTTATTCCGAATTGCCGGCAGACCGTTTTTTCGCGGTCTGCCTTTTTTGGGTGTCGTAACGACACTTTTATTTTTGTTGCGGCGTTTTACCGAACTGCATGCGAATCAATTTTGTTCTCGTCCGACTTTTATGTACCTTTGTCGCTTCAAGAACAATGAATGACATGGCAGGTTCCAATTTCGTAGATTACGTAAAGATATTCGCCCGCTCGGGGCACGGCGGCGGCGGCTCGACGCATTTTCGCCGCGAGAAATTCGTGGCTTTCGGCGGCCCCGACGGCGGTGACGGCGGCAAGGGCGGGAGCATCGTCCTGCAAGGCGACAAGCAGTACTGGACGCTCATCCACCTCAAATACCAGCGGCACCAGTTCGCCGAGGACGGCGAGCACGGCTCCGGGGCGCGCTCCTCGGGCAAGGACGCCCGCGACATCGTGATCCCGGTTCCGCTGGGCACGGTCGCCAAGCGCGTTTTCGAGAACGAGGACGGGACTGCGACCACCGAAACGGTGGGCGAGGTGACGGCCGACGGCGAGCGGCTCGTGCTGCTCCGGGGCGGCCGGGGCGGTCTGGGCAACTGGCATTTCAAGAGCGCCACCAACCAGACGCCGCGCTACGCCCAGCCGGGCGAGGAGGGTGAGGAAGGCACGTTCATCCTCGAACTGAAGGTGCTGGCCGACGTGGGGCTGGTGGGCTTCCCCAATGCGGGCAAGTCTACGCTGCTCTCGGTCGTTTCGGCCGCGAAGCCCAAGATCGCCGACTACGCCTTCACGACGCTGGAGCCGAACCTCGGTATCGTCGAGGTCCGCGACCACAAGTCGTTCGTCATGGCCGACATTCCGGGCATCATCGAGGGTGCGCACGAGGGCCGCGGTCTCGGAACCCGTTTCCTGCGCCATATCGAGCGCAATTCGGTGCTGTTGTTCCTGATTCCCGCCGACAGCGACGACATCCGCCGCGACTACGACGTCCTGCTGGGCGAACTGACGCAGTACAATCCCGAACTGCTGGACAAGGAGCGTCTGCTGGCCGTCACCAAGTGCGACATGCTCGACGAGGACCTGATCGCCGAGATGCGCGGCCACTTGCCCGAAGGCGTGCCGTCGGTCTTCATCTCGTCGGTCTCGGGGCTGAACATCCCGCGGCTCAAGGATATGCTGTGGGAGGCGTTGCAGCGGTAACCCCCGCCCGCGTTGTCCGCGTTGTCCGCGCCGGACGTCCGGCGGTTGGGCGTGTTGCTGCGGAATGCGCTGCCGTGCCGGAAAACTCCGCTTCGCGGTTGGTGACGCGCAGGGTGTATTTCCCGGCGAAATAGTCGATGATTCCATACAAGGAGCCTGTGCCCTGGGGCAGAGGCTCCTTTGCGTAGACGCAGGTCGCGGCGGTCCGCACGGTGAAGGTTCGGCCCCGGGTGTCGACGATCTCGCGCTCGGTGGCGACGGCGCGGCCCGTCTCCGGGTCGGTGTCGCACCAGGTTTTCCCGGCGTCGGCGAAACGCACGTCGTCGAAACGGACGCGTGTGTCGATGTGCCGGGCCGAGACGGCGTCGAACGTAAGGAGCTGTGCGGAGGGTGTCTCGCCGCCGGGCGGTTCGGTGCGGATGTACCGCGCCAGCTCTTCGCGCGGAATGCACCCTGCGCCGCCGTCGCCGGGTGTCGTTCCCAGCTGGATTTTCCCGCCGTAGTCGCACAGCGTAAGGCCGTTGCAGCGTACGGTCGCCACGATGCCGAACGGATAGAGGTCTGCCAGCGGGGAGCCTTCCGCGGCGATCGAGATGCCGCCCGAGGCGTCTTCGACGACGATCGTCCTGTGAAATTCGCCGTAGAGGTCATTGGCCGTGACGAATCCGCGGATGGTGATGTCCTGCGCTATCGCGACGCTGCTCTTCCCGTCGCAGAGCGATTTGAGGTAGGCGACCGAATTCTGCGGCTCCGGAGGACGGACCGTGAATTCGGGCTGCGTGGCCCGGTCGCATCCGGCCGGCAGCGTCAGCAGGACCGGCAGCGTCAGCAGGCTAATGCGTGCAGTCGTTCTCATCGCGCAGTTTGAGGATGTAACGCCCGTCGCCCGCGGCGTCGTACTGGAGAATGCCCGTCAGCGAGACCGTGCCGGCAGGCACTTCGGCGTCGGCGAAACGGGCGTATCGGCGGACGTAGGTGTAGACGGCGTTGCCGTCGGCGTCGGTGAAGCGTTTGTAGCCCGCCCAGGTTGCCGCCGAAAGGTCTTCGGGGGTGTAGCGCACGCCGTCGATGCGGACGAGCGTGCCGCAGCGGCTTTCCGTCAGCGCGGGAATGGCAAGCGGGGCAGGGGAGGGCGCA
>OCPX01002164.1_pt1 | contig 12941 bp, 10 predicted proteins | sample 1538771 | NCBI WGS metagenome assembly OCPX01 (sample SAMN04571725, study PRJEB22368) | human gut metagenome | biome: human gut; material: stool | host: Homo sapiens | place: Luxembourg | collected 2012-11-01 | reverse complement strand
GATCTTTCTTGCACTGCGGTCAGTATCGCATAGGCATTGGCAGGGAAACGACGTCCTTGGTGCCACGTATTTCTGCTTTCACACATGCATTGCTTATCGTTCTGCAAGGAAGATTTCTCGCTTCGCTCGAAATGACGATACGGGAGTCTGATGTCTTCTAGTTTTTTAGTCACCAGTCGTTCGAGACACCTAATCCCTAGCTACTAATCCCTAATCCCTAGCCACTAGTCACCAGTCACTTCTAATCCCTGGCCAACCAAAAAGCAGGAACGAAAGAACGTTCCTGCTTTTCTTGACGATCGAACGCTCATTTGCTATACTTATATTCAGGGAACAATATTTCTGAGAGAAGAGACGTTCGTGCTGAAAGAGAGGAAGCAGCATGTGCAATATTGGAATGAGAGCGCTGGTGCCGGTGAAGCGCTCCGGCGTAGATGATACGTTGGCGATTCGGAATGACTGGGGACTGATCCACATGCCCTGCCCTGTCGAGACGGCGATGGGACGGCTGTCACGCTCCTATGGCGAGTGCATGAGGACGCAGAGAAGGCTCTTCGGAAAACGGCGCGGGACGGCCGTGAGATTCGGCGATGATGCGGACAGCCTTTTCGTCCAGCTAAAGCTTTCAGAGCAGGCGCCTGGGCTTGGCTATGTGCATCTCGGCTCTTTTCATGACATTTTCGTGGACTTGGACGGGAAATGCACGATTCGCTTTGATACGGAGCACTCCCTTCACACCTACTGGAATATCCAGACCGTAGAGAAGCATATCGCAAAGCTCACGCCCTTCATAGAGGAGCCCGTCTCGCTCCTGGTCACCCATCCGAAGCGGATGGAAATGGAAAGGCTCGCAGAGCTTCGGAAACGGATGATGGCGCTGTGAGTGATATTTCATCCCGATCAGGTCAAAAAAAGAGATGGAAGCGGATGCAAATGCATTCGGCTCCATCTCTTTTTCGTTTGTGATTTTCGGATAAGGAGGGGAAGAAACTCGGAAAGTCCGGCAGGAACACGTCCAAGGTCTGAAAGATTTCCGTTTCCTACACTCCGAGCTTCTTTTTCAGCGCGAGATACGCATCCGTATAGTACGGCGTGACCTGGGATTCTCTGAGGTCGTAGCCGTAGGGGCGCCGGCTCATGGCGAGGATCGGAGGGGTCTGGATGCGCTTGGCAACGGAGAAGCCGGAGAAGAGAGCCCACCAGCGTTCAAGGTCTTCGGTGAAGGCTTTGGCGGTCGGGAAGAGGTCTTGCACGCGGACATGGCAGCCGATATGCGCCTCGAGACTTCCCTCTGCGTACCAAGTGAGGAGGTCTTCCGGGCAGAGGCGCTGCCATGGCTCGACGAAGCTCTTCAGAAGATAGTCATGGTACTCATAGATGAGAGGATCGCCCATGCCTTTGGTGACGTCCTGCTTTTCTGAGAGCTCGGCGGAGGGCTTCACGGTGAAGATGCCTTCCGGGATGACGGGGCTCTCGTACCAGTCGTTCAAAAGGCGGCCCAAGTGGTAGATCTGGTATTTCCATAGATCGGCGGTCGCGGCAAAGGCGCCGGCGAGGTCGCCGTAGAGTGTGCCGTAGCCGACGGTCGTTTCTGTTTTATTGGAGTTGCAGGTGAAGATGCCGCCAAAGGCAGCGGAGAGGGCGGAAAGGATCCGGCTGCTCCGGTCGCGCGCCTGCATGTTTTCTTTCATGAAGTCCGTGAGATGGATCTCGCGCCCGCAAGAGATCGGAAGGCCTTCGAGTGCTTTTGCCGTCTCATCGATGAATTGTCCGATGGGGATGGTGAGGTAGGGCGAGCCGAGACGCATCGCGAGGTCTTTGGCGAGCCCCTTCGTCATTTCTGAATTGTAGCGCGTTGGCGTATTCACGAGGAGCAGGTGGTCTGCGGGAAGGACGGAGCGGTAGAGCGCGGCATTCACCGCGGAGTCGATGCCGCCGGAGACGCCGATCACGACTTTGGAGACGCCGATGGCGGAGAGAAATTTCCTAACGCCGTAGCGCATGGCGAAAAGAAGCAGGTCTCCCTGCCATGGCGGCATGGGGGAGGCGGGAAGGAGCGCGTCCGTGGATTTCTCGAAATGAAATGTGCTGCGGGCCTCTTCGAAGGGAGCGGCTTCGGCAAGAAGCCTGCCGTCCTTTCCATAAGCGGCCGTCATGCCGTCAAAGGTGTAGCAGGTCTTGCCATTGTTCTCCAGCCCCCGGCGGTTCACATAGAGCATCGGGACGTGGAGACGGGAGAGCTTGGCGGAGAGCATGCGGTGGCGTTTTTCATTTTTGGAAAGCGTGAAGGGAGAGGCGGACAGATTCAGGAAAAGATCGGTGCCCTTGACGGCAAGGACATCCATGGGCGAGAAGCTGTAATTTTCATCCCAGCTGTCTTCGCAGAGGAGAAGCGAGAGGCGGATCACTTCGCCGCGGAGGGAGATCACAAAGGGTGCGAGTGCATCCTCTGGGGCAGAGCCTTCTTCGCGCGCGAGGGCGAGAAGAGAGGTGAAATAGCGGCGGTCATCGAAACAGCGGTAATTGGGCAGCAGCGCTTTCACCGCATAGGGACGATGCAGTCCTTCCGGAGAGAGGAATGCGCCATCCTTTGCGAGAAAAGCGGCGTTGTATTTTCGGGGGCGGCCATCGTCATTCGTCTTTGTCCAGTCGATGGCGACGTTTCCCCACGCGATCGCGAGGCCTTGCGCTGCTTCGCGGAGACGGTCATTGTATCGCTCTGCCTCGCGCAGGAAGGCATTCTGGTCCCACAGGTCTCCGATGAGATAACCGGTCAGACACATTTCGGGAAGAACGAGAAGGTCAGATCCCTCCTCTTTGGCGAGTGCGATCTCTTTTTTGATGAGCGCCCAGTTGGCGCGGATATTCCCAGGCAGGATGTCGAGCTGGGCGGTGCGGATAGTGAGCATGGTTGGGCTTCTTTCATGAATGGAAGTGACTAGTGACTGGGGATGAGGATATAACAGGTGCAATGCTGTGGAAAGAGGGCTCCTGCATCCACTTGCTTTTCTTCCATTTTACAAAAGCATTTCCCTATTGTAAATGCACAGCGGCGAGATTTGTTATATAATGACTGTAATATGCAGCGAACCGTCCTACCCCCTTCCTTGGGAAGGGGGATGCCCGAAGGGCAGGGGGGGCCGAGCTGGGGAAACGCTGATTCAATCGGACAACGATGGGATCAGTATCTCCCTAGGTGGATTTTTACTTCATGCGGGAGCCAACCCCGACTCGCTTCGCTCGTCTGCCCCTTCCAAAGAAAGGGGCTAGAAAAATACTGTCGAATCCGCTGAACTTATAGAATCTCTTAACTATGGAACATTATCGCAACTATTCTGATTTCTTGAAACAAAAATACGGCGAGAAGGTCTACAAGATCCCGATCTCGCTCCCCGTGACCTGTCCGAACCGCGATGGTACGCTGTCAAAAGCGCCCTGCATCTTCTGTGGCTCGATCGGTGCTGACTATGAGACGAAGGCGGTCGGCATGAAGATCACCCGCCAGCTTGACCGGAGCATCGCGCATGTGGGACCGAAGTACAAGGCGAAGAAATTCATCGCCTATTTCCTGAATTTCACAAATACCTACGCGCCGCTACGCGATTTCGGGCGCTGGATGGAGGAAGCCATGCAGCATCCCGATGTGGTGGGAGTCGACGTTTCGACGCGTCCGGACTGCATTCACGAGCGCTACCTTGATATCCTGAAAGAGCTTTCAGAGACCTATGGCAAGGATGTGACGATCGAGCTGGGGCTGCAGAGCAGCAATGCCCATACCCTCGAGAAGATCGGCCGCTGCCACGGTGTCGCGGAATACATAGATGCCTCGCTCCGCATCGGGCGCTATGGCTTCGGGCAATGTACGCATGTCATCGCAGATCTTCCATGGGATGACCGGATAGACGTCATCGAGACGGCAAAGCTCATCTCCGTCCTCCCTGTGACAGAGGTGAAGCTGCACTCCTTATATATCGTGAAGGATACGGCGCTCGCGCATATGTATGAAGCCGGCGAGGTCACGCTCTCTTCGATGGAGGAATACATGGAGCGCGTCATTCTATTCCTTTCCTATCTCCGCCCCGACATCGCCATCCAGCGTATCGTCGGCCGCGCCTCGGGCGGGAATACCCTCGCTGTCAATGGCGGCTCCCCGTGGTGGGACGTCAAGAAAAGGATCGACGCCCTGATGGAAGAGCGCGGTATCATGCAGGGTGCGTGCTGCGACTATATCGACGGAAAGGCCGTGCGGAGATTTGTGCGGTGAGACATAAGAAATGGTATTGGTACACGAAAGGAACTTCATGGCAGAAAAAACAGAACAGATCATGGTGAATGATCGCGAGGAGGCCGGCGCGCTTTTGGAGCGGGACAGCTCATACCTTGCCATCATCGGCGAGCATTACGGCGCAGACATCTTTGCCCGCGGCAATCTCATTCGGCTCAAGGGCGAGGAAGCGGCAGTCGATCAGAGTATGCGCGTGATCGGAAGACTGCGGCGGATGATCCGTCAGCGGATCCGCCTCTCTGCGCGGCAGGTCAGGATGGTGATGTCCCTCTTGGATGAAGGCAAAGAGCAGCTGCTCGAAGATATGGAAGACGATATCATCAATTTCACCAAGCAGGGCGCGCCGCTTCGCCCAAGGACTGTGGGACAGAAGATCTACGTCGATACCATCCGTCACCATTCCATCACCTTCGGCATCGGCCCCGCGGGGACAGGCAAGACCTATCTGGCTGTCGCACTCGCCGCCTTTGCGCTCAGAAATCATGACGTGCAGCGCATCATTCTCGTCCGTCCGGCGGTCGAAGCCGGTGAGAAGCTGGGCTTCCTTCCCGGCGATCTGCAGGAAAAGGTCAATCCGTACCTTCGTCCTCTCTTTGACGGACTGCTGGATATGTTCGGCCCGGAAGACTTCATGCGCCTGCAGCAGAAGGGACAGATCGAAGTCGCGCCTCTCGCCTACATGCGCGGACGCACGCTCGAGAAATCCTTCATCATCCTTGATGAAGCGCAGAATACAACCATCGAGCAGATCAAAATGTTCCTGACACGCCTCGGACACCGATCGAAGATGGTCATCAATGGCGATACCACGCAGATCGATCTTCCCCCTCATGTCAAGAGCGGCCTCATCGATGCCGAGCGCGTGCTGAAGCATGTGAAAGACATCGGACACGTCTATTTCAATGAAGACGATGTCGTCAGACACGATCTTGTGGCGGCGATCATTCATGCCTACGAAGAAGATGCGAAGAAAAAGAGTCACTATTAACTGGTGACTGGTAGCTAGGGATGAGTGGCTAGGGATTAGGTTTCCGATACGAGAAAACCGCTAGTCTCAAATCTCCGCGGCGCTTCTGATTTTTATGCGCCGCACCACCATTTCGCATTTCTCATTTCTAATTTCTCATTCACCCTGAACCTTCCATTCGAAAATCCATGATCTCGGAGGTGTTACCATGGAAATCACGATCAATTACAGTGATATGAAATTTTACGACGAAAATTACGAAAAGCTGATCCACACCGTCCTCACCAAGGGCGCAGAGCTGCAGAAGGTGCCGGAAGAGGCAGAGATCAGCGTCCTCATCTGTGATGCGGATACCATCCATGAGCTGAATCGCGACTACCGCAATGTCGATGCACCGACCGATGTCCTCTCCTTTGCACTGAATGAAGGGGAGGAGGACATTCCGGAGGAAGAAACAGAGCTGGGAGACATTGTCATCAATCTGGATCGTGCTATCCAGCAGGCCAAAGAATTCGGACACAGCACGGAACGCGAAGTAGCTTACCTCTCCGTTCACGGCTTCCTTCACATTCTCGGCTATGACCATTATGACCCCGAAGAAAAGAAAGCCATGCGAAAGGCGGAAGAAGATATCCTCTCCGCCTGCGGCATCACCCGCATGATGACCGAAGGGGAGATCGAAAGGGAAGAAGCGGGAATGAGTGACTAGCGACTGGGGACTAGATCAAGAGACTAGAAGACTAGAAGATATCAGACTCCCGTATCGTCATTTCGAGCGAAGCGAGAAATCTTTGTCATTCGCGGTTCGGCGAACAATGTTGGGAACCCCCAAACGGGAAACCTGCTATCAAGAGACCTTAGGGCATCGCCCTATATATTTTCGGCGAAGCCGCCACCTTCATTCCTCATTCGAGGAGAGCTTTCATTTGCAATCCATGGGCGATCCGCCCCACAGGCGAACCCTGCCTCTTTATTTAGGAGACTCTATGAATAACGAAACCAAATTTCACTCCGGCTTTGTCGCTCTTGTCGGGCGGCCGAATGTCGGTAAATCCACACTTATGAATGCCCTTCTGGGGGAAAAGATTTCCATCGTGTCTGCTCACGCGCAGACGACCAGAAATAAGATCACCGGCGTATGGAACGGCGAGAATTCCCAGGTGGTCTTTCTGGACACCCCCGGTATGCACAAGCCGCAGAGCAAGCTCGGCGAAGTGATCCGTCAGAATACCATGGACGCTTTGGACGAGGTCGACCTCATCGTCTTCCTCTGCGCCGTGAACGATCCTCTGGGCGCAGGCGACCGCTACATCATTTCCCTCCTGAAGAACCGCAAGGTGCCGGTCATCCTTGCGCTGTCGAAGACCGACCTGATCTCCAAGGACGAGCTCTTGAAGAAGCTCGTGCAGTACGATAAGATCTACAAGTTTGCCGAGATCGTCCCGCTCTCTGCCAAGACGGGAGAGAATCTGGATGTCCTCATGAAGATGGTGGAAAAGTACCTGCCCGAAGGCCCGAAGTACTTCCCCGATGACATGGTGACCGACCAGCCGGAGAGAAACATCGTGCAGGAGATCGTCCGTGAAAAGCTCCTGACGCGTACACGCGATGAAGTGCCGCACGCCATCGGCGTCTTCACAGAAGAATTCCATGAACGTGAAAATGGCAAGGTCTACATCCGCTGCACGATCTACGTCGAGCGTGATTCGCAGAAACGCATCATCATCGGCAAGAAAGGCACCGTCCTCAAAGAAGCAGGACAGGAAGCCCGCGAAGAGATCCAAAGTCTCATCGGCGCTCCCGTCTTCCTCGACCTCTGGGTCAAGGTCAGCAAGGACTGGAAGAACAAGGACTATATCCTGAGGGAGCTTGGGTACAAGGAACACAGGTAGCATAGCAGCTGGTGACTAGTGACTAGTGACTAGTGGCTAGGAGACTAGGAGACATCAGACTCTCGTATCGTCATTTCGAGCGAAGCGAGAAATCTTTCTTGCAGACCGCTAAACGAAGGATGTGTGAAAGCAGAAATACGTAGCACCAAGGCGTCGTTTCCGTACCGGTGCTTATGTGATACTGACCGCAGTGCAAGAAAGATCCCTCGGCTACGCTCGGGATGACGATAGCGCGAAACACTATCAAAATTCCGCGGCGCTTCCTCAGTTTATGCGCCGCCCCACCATTTCGCATTTCTCATTTCTAATTTCTCATTCAATCAAGGGGCGAGCCGCCCCAGGGGCTAACCCTGAACCCATCAACCTGAACCTGACAACCTAAAAAGGAGTGGATGACTTATTTCTTCAGAGATAGAATGGATCGGCCTTTGGCTTCTTGTCATCGTGGTCGTTTCCTTTATCAATTACAACAATACGATGGTGAACTTTTCCTTCGCTCGCATGCGGAAGAAATACATCGAAGACAATGACGAGCAGGATCCTGCGCTTATCGAAAAGGTGGCGCCTTTCTACCGGCGCACCTCGCAGATCATCGGCGGCACGCAGGTCTCCTTCGTGCTGTGCAACGCCATGCTGGGGATCTCTCTCCTGATGCTGGTAAGCCATGCGCTCGTCCTTCTGGAATCACTTCTGGGCGGGGCGCTCTGGGCCGAATGGAAATGGGGCGTGTACATCCTCATCGCGCTCCTTGTCATGGGGCTTCTTCTGGTGTACTGGGTGGGGACGATCCTTCTCCCCGGGGCGCATGCACTGGTCGATCCGCTGCCCATCCTCGCTTCGCATACATGGGTCATCCGCCTGAACCGACACCTGTACCGGCTCTTTGTCGCGGCAGGTCTTTTTGTGACGCATCGCATCTTCCGCTTGCGGGGGATCCCCTTCCGCAATGAAGTCAATTTCACCTACACCGAGGACGAGATCCGATGCATCGTCGAAGAGAGCCACCGAAGCGGCCGCCTGAATGCCCTCGAAAATACGCTCATCAAGAATTCATTCGATTTCTTCGACCTCATGGCGCGCGATGTCATGATCCCCAGAAATGAGATCGTCGTCTTCCACTTTGACGAGGATCTGTCCGAAGCGATGCGGCGCGTGCTGCCCAAAAGCCATCACACCTGCTATCCGGTCTGCATCGAAGACAGAGACCAGATCATCGGCTTTATCCATGTGAAAGACCTTCTGCAGGGGTGTCTTTCGGGCCAGCTGTCTTTGAAGAAGATCAATCGTGAGATCCTGACCGTGCCGGAAGTCATGCCCGCGCCGGCACTGCTCCAGCTCATGAAGAACCGACGCATCTACCTCGCCGTCGTCGTAGATGAGTACGGCGGCACTTCCGGCCTTGTCACATTGAATGACCTCGTCGAAGAGCTCATCGGTGAGATCCCGCAGCCTGCGGAGAATGTCCCCTATGAGATCGTCCGTCAAAAGGACGGGACATATGAATTTGACGGTACCGTCATTCTCGAAGATGTATCAGACCGGCTGGAGATCGATCTTGCAGGAGAAAATAAAAGCGCGACCATCGCCGGCTTCGTCTTTTCCAATCTGGAGCGTATCCCGAAGGTGGGCGACTACGTCGACTTCTCCGGCTGGCGCTTCACCGTCCTGCGCCTCTCCGGCTTCCGTATCGTCCGTGTGAAAGCGGAGAAAGTGACTGGGAACTAGTGACTAGTGACTGGTGAGTGGTAGCTAGGGATGCGTGGCTAGGGATGAGCAGCTTTCTCTCCTTGTCATTTCGAGCGAAGCGAGAAATCTTTGTCATTCGCGGTCAAACGAATTATGTCAGAAAAGCGTAAACGGGAAACCTGCTCTCCGCAGACCTTTGGGCATCGCCTCTACAAAAAAATCGGCGCGAAGCGCCGCACCATAACCCTGAAGTTTGAATGCAGGGATGAGTGGCTAGGGATTGGGGATTAGGGGTGACTGGGATTCTCCGGCATCGTCATCCCGAGCGCAGCCGAGGGATCTTTACTGCATTGCGGGAATCAGTGTGTATGCGCCGAGGGGAAACGATGTCCTGGTGCTGCCTCATATCAGGCGATGAACGTTCTGCAATAAAGATTTCTCGACTACGCTCGAAATGACGATGCGCGCGAAGCGCTATCAAAACTTCACGGCGCTTCTATATTTTTATGCGCCGCACCTTTATTCCTAATTCCTCATTTGAGCAAAGCTTTCATCCAAGGTCAAGGGACAACACGTCCCATGGGCTTCCCCCGAACCCTGAACCCTGAACCCCGAACCCCGAACCATCCACGCAGCTATTATGTAAAGGAACACCCGACTATGCCAACACCCCAAATCAGAAATTTAGAAGGGATCGTCCTGCGTGCGTCCAAAGGCGGCAAAGGCGGGCGGAGCCTTTCACTCTTTACCCGCGAGATGGGACTCATCCATCTGACGCTGCCGCGCGCCGTGATGAACCGATGCGGGACAGGCATCCTCCTCTCCTTTGCCTGCGTCCGCCTTTCGGCAGCGATCTATCCCGAGTATGGTGTCATCAGTCAGTATGAGGGCCGCCTTCTTTTCGACATGATGAAGCTTTCCTACGAAGACATGACCTGCTGGTACTATGTGATCGAGTTGGTGCTTGCCCTCTATCCCGTGGGGCAGAAGGAGGATGAAGCCTATGACATCCTCATGGCCGCTGCCCGCGCGGCGGAAGAGAGGAATCCTCGCGTCATCGCCTTCATTGCCTCCATCAAGCTACTGGCTGCGGCGGGTTATGATCCTACGGAAGCCATAGAAGATCAGACAGCACTTTCCGAAGGAGCGAGAGACCTCCTTTTCCGCTTTCGCGGCTACCGCTGGGGAAGCCCCTTCGAAGGCTCGATCTCAAGAGCCCTTTTCACGGAGTGTGCCCGCTACCTCGACCGCTTCCTTTCGACCGTCTGCGATACGGAGATGAAGACGGCAGGGGCGTTCTTGGGAAACGCTGATTAAATCGAATTCTGTGATTTAATCGGCGTTTCCTTAAGCAAGTAATACACATAAAAACGACCGCTCGTAAGAGACGGTCGTTTTTGCGTGGGATGGATGAAGAAACGAGAATACCGTTTTCCCAGCAACGCCTTTCCCAATAGGGAAGGCAAAGAGAAGGCGGCTTCGCCTCCAAAAAAAGGAAGCCAACCCCGTCTCGCTGCACTCGGCAGCCCCTTCCAAGGGAAGGGGCTAGCGTGGACACTCCCTCCTTCCATAGGAAGGAGGTGCCCCGAAGGGGCGGAGGTTGGATTGGGGGAAGCGGGGTGAAAAAGAGGGGGGGATCATCTCAGGTCGATGATTCACGAAAGCACCCTCTGCAAGAAAACAACTTATAAAACCTATCTATAGTTATAAGAAGAGAAAATCTAATGCTGTAAATGATTTTAATGTTATTTACCGATTCGGATATCGATAAGTGCAAGAAAAATCAGAGACTGCGCATTTTTATGATTAAAAAAGAAGGAAAGAAGATTGGCAAACATACATATATTTTATAGAAACATGAGCTGAAACTATCCTTGAAGCAAAGTCGAAAGTATGATACTCTACTACTAGACCTGAGTCTAAGCTTCGGGCTCATGGTCCAAAGGAAACAGACATGAAAAGCAAGCAGAGGAAACACGGTCACTCGAGCGGAGCTTTCATGGACGTCGACTTTGAAAAGAAGAAGCAAAATTTTTTCAAAGGGAGATCACTACTATGAAAAAGATCCTCGCACTGGCTGCTGTAGCAGCACTCACCGCTGGCGTATCCGCTTACGCTGCAAATCCATTCTCCGATGTTACCGCTGATGACTGGGCTTATCAGGCAGTATCCGACCTGTCCGCTCAGGGCGTCGTAGAAGGCTATCCGGACGGCACCTTCAAAGGCGAAAGAAACATGACCCGTTACGAACTGGCTCAGATCGTAGCTCGCCTCATGGCTAAAGAAGACCAGCTGAACGCTGAACAGCAGGCAACTCTGGACAAACTCGCTGGCGAATACGCTGACGAACTCGCAAACCTCGGCGTTCGCGTTTCCAACCTGGAAAAGAAAGTCGGCAACCTCTACTGGTCCGGCGACGCTCGTATGCGTTATCAGACCAAAGATAATGATACCAAGGAAGATTCCTGGAATGGCCGTATGAGAATCAATGTTAAAGGCCAGGTCAATGAATCCACCTATGTCAACGGCAAAATGGCTTACGACATGGACTTCAAAAAAGATGACGCTAAAGACGTTTACATGCAGCAGCTGTTCGTCAACCACAACTTTGGCAAAAACGTAGCAGTACGTCTGGGCCGTCAGCCGATCGTATTTGGTAACCAGGGCGGCTGGCTGTATGGCGATGCAAATGGCTATGATGGCGCTCAGATTGCTTACAACAATGGCAAACTGGCTCTGACCACCGGCTTTGGTCAGCTGAATGCTTCCGATATCGCCGCTGTAAAATCTACTGATGTGTACTTTGCTAAAGGCGCTTACGACTTCGGCTTCGCAAAACTGAATGCTGACTACATCGCTGACAAAGATAGCGAAGCTGATGCTAGAACAGAAATCTACGGTGTGGGCCTGAATATTCCGGTTCAGCAGTTCAATGTATTCGGTGAATACTGGAACAATACCACTGCTGGCGACTATGACACCGCTTGGAACGCAGGTCTGTCCTATGGCAAAGCTGACTGGAAGAAAGCTGGCACTTGGGATCTGACTGTTGCTTACAACGATGTAGATGCTAATGTTTACTTCGGCGGCTCTGGTCTCTCTACCGATATTCTTAAAACATTTAAAAATGCTAGCGCTACAAACCTGACCTTCTGGAATGCTCTCGCTAACGTAACCCTCCAGAAGAATGTACAGCTGCATGCTGAATACGCATTTGCTGGCGATGCTGAAGGAAGTGCAGATCCGGAAGATGCATGGACTGTTTCCCTGAACTACAAATTCTAATTTGTGAGTTCTTGCAAATAAGCCTGAATCCAAAAAGGAAATCTCAGAAATGGGATTTCCTTTTTTATTGCCCGCTTTGCGTTTTGCTAAATGCATGATACGAGAATACCGCATCCCCGTATCGTCATTTTGAAGACGCCGCACCCCCGTATCGTCATTTCGAGCGAAAGCGAGAAATCTTTTTCGTTCGCGATCGATCAGGAAAAGTGAGGACAGCGGATAACGGGAAGCACCGTAAACCAAGCGAGAAGGGATCATGGTGAATCATTCGTAAGACGCCGCGCCCCATGTTGTCATTTCGAACGGAAGCGAGAAATCTTCTTCGTTCGCGATCGATCAGGAAAAGTGAGGACAGCGGATAACGGGAAGCACCGTACTCTCTGCGACGTGGGATCTCGGTGCTTCATGCAGACAGCATTACGAAGGGAAAGGGAAACGGGAAACGAAAAAGATCCCTTGGCTGTGCTCGGGATGACGATACGAGGGAAGGCATATCTCACATTCTTTTTCAACCGATAGCGTGAGCGAGCTTCCGTCCCTTCGGGGCACCTCCTTCCAGAGAAAGGAGGGAGATACGAGAATGCCGCTTTCCCCGTATCGTCATTTCGAGCGGAAGCGAGAAATCTTTTTCGTTCGCGATCGATCAGGAAAAGTGAGGACAGCGGATAACGGGAAACACCGCACTCTCTGCGACGTGGGATCACGGTGCTTCATGCAGACAGCATTACGAAGGGAAAGGGAAACGGGAAACGAAACAGATCCCTCGGCTGCGCTCGGGATGACGATACGAGGGAAGGCATATCTCACATTCTTTTTCAACCGATAG
>OCPX01002161.1_pt1 | contig 12962 bp, 9 predicted proteins | sample 1538771 | NCBI WGS metagenome assembly OCPX01 (sample SAMN04571725, study PRJEB22368) | human gut metagenome | biome: human gut; material: stool | host: Homo sapiens | place: Luxembourg | collected 2012-11-01 | reverse complement strand
TCAACTTATAGTCGGGTTAATGTAAAATCCATTCAACTTTTTTCAGGAAGGTACACGCTACCCTGGGTAAGAAACCCACCAACATAGCAACGCTGTAAGTGTTGCGATTTCACAGCCCAGGGTTGCGGGCGAAGACCGCTACCCTGGGTAAGCTCCCCCCACTAACTTTGCTACTCTGTAAGAGTTGCGATTAGCCGCAGGCGTTAGTACACAACTGGATTGTATTGCGGGCAAAGTCCTGCCGGAGTAACGCCTGCGGCTAAGCGCAACACTTACTGCGTTGCTACCTTTTTTTATTTGTACCCAGGGTAGGGGCGCTGCGCACCTCAACCCTGGGCTGAGGAAACGCAACTCTGACAGAGTTGCCAAGGGTGCGCACCATCCACTATGGACTAACCAAAATCCATCATCGGGTGCATACCATCTGCCACAATCCCCTACCAAGAGCCGCGGAGGGCTTCCTCAAGCAGCAGCAACTCTGTAGGAGTTGCGATTTCCCAGCCCAGGGTTGCGGGCGAAGACCGCTACCCTGGGTAAGCGCCTCCACTAACTTTGCTACTCTGTAAGAGTTGCGATTAGCCGCAGGCATTAGTACACAACAGGAATTGCAGATTAACTGCCGGAGCTGACATTTGAAGGCTGGGATGGCGATTCTCTTTCCCCCATCCCCATAAACAGCGAATGGGTCAGACTTCACAGCCTGACCCACTCAAAACTAAATAAATCTAACTTAATAGAAAATTTGGTTACCCAAATGCAATCTTATATTGTTTAATATTCTACTTAAAGCGCTATGCAGAAGTAACCTGTATTGAGGTAATCATCCTTGACGCAAGAGCAGATACCCCAGACACGAGAACCGTCGTTCTTGATGATTTCAACATCAACATCGAAGCTCTTCTCATAGTTCATGTTGTAAACAAAGGTACCAGTACCCTTCTTGCCTACAGTGGCATCACCAGTCCAAGTACAAGTCATATAGTACCAGTTATAGTAATCCCACTTGGCCTGCATCTTGCCATCACCGAGATCTTTCACGGTATAGTCACCCCACTGGTAACCATCCTGTCCATTCCAGTTGACTACATTCTTGGTAATAGCCAGAATAGCAGCCTTTTCATCTTCTGTGAAAGGAATTGTAGTAGTTTCAACCTTCACTTTGATAGTCTTCTGCAGACCCATAAGGTCGGTAACAACGCAAGTTGTCTCACCAGCATTGATACCCTGGAATGTGATAGAAGTCTCTGTCTTGGCAATTACACGAGCGATTGTCTCGTCAGCAACATCAATCTTGTAAGAGCCGTTACCCTCAAGTACGTTAAGAGTAGCCTTGCCATCAGTGTGACCGAGCTTCATGCCGATGAAGAGCTCTTCCTTGTCGAGGTTGAGATTCATGTACATAGACTTCACGATAACACGCTTGTAGTTGCCCTCGGCGTCAGAGATTACGACGCCGGTAAGACCCATCTTCTGAGAGTTGAGGGTTACAGTTGTTCCTTCGAGAGTAGCTGTAACCACGTCCTCGTTCTCACAGATTACCTTGTAATCGCCACCACCTTCAAGGATGTTGAAAGAGGCAGTCTCACCAATACCGATCTTCACAGTATCCATGTCACACTTGAGTTCGGTCTTGGTGGCAGGCTTCTGTTGCTCAGTATTGCCGTTATTGTCATCATCGTCGCAAGACGCCATACCGAAGGTAAGGGCCATTGCCATCATGATGGTATAAATATATTTTGCTTTCATTGTTGTAATAATAAGTTTGTTTTATACATTACCAGTCTTTAGCATAGCTGCCAGTCTGAACGGTCTCCTCTCCATAGAAAGGAATGGTGATGTTGTTGAAACGATATACATAACCATTATTGGGGTTGAGCGAGAAAATCATGGTACCACCGTAACCGTCTGTTACAATCTGACGGGCACGGCTCTCAGAGATGATGCTACCACGAGCAAACTCAGAAGAAGCCTGAATCATACCGCTCTTGGGCAGACCGGGGTAATCTCTTTCGAGGTCATAATAGCGGCCGTAGTCCTGGATAGCCTGAGTTACAAACTCACCAGGCTGCATACCATCAACAGGGCCACAAGAAGAAGTTCCGCTATAAGCGTAAGCCTGAATCAGAGCATTAGGCATAGCCTTGCGAACCTCGTAGCAGAGACGAGAGAAGTTGTTGTAAGTAGTGAAGCCAGGATAGTCGCCACGGTTACAGTACTCATCATCGAAGAAAACACCATCGAGTTCATAAGCCTCGAGTTTAGCCTTCAGCTCACGGGCAAACTTGCGGGCGGCCTCGTCACCAAGGTGTGTACAGCAAGCACGGTCGTGGTTACACAGGATACCCAGGATAACCTTTATACCCTTCTGCTGCAGAGGTACGAGATACTTCTGACGGTTGTCGAGCAGATGCTGCACGTTCTCGTTGTTGTAGTTGTACACCTCACCGGTCTCAGCGTTGTAGTTGATGTTACCAGAGAAGAGGATAACCTGGTCGATAACCAGCTTACCAGACTCCTTCAGAGTATAGCAGAGGTTGTGCAGGGGGTTAGCGTCGTTAACCTCCATACAGCTTACGACAATCTGGTTCTTGTTCGCCTTGTGACAGTTGGGCATACGGGTGATGTCCTTTACGAGGAAGATAAACTCGCCCTTCTCTACAGAAGCCTCGGCGAGTGAGTTGCCCTTAACAGCCAATGGGATGGCGTAAGTACCGAGGTCCTCAAGAGCGGCGTCGGTCTTGTAGCCTACCTTAACGGCAGAAGACTTGGCCTGGCCGGCAGCTACCACAGCAGTACCCTCGATAGTTACGAGAGCCTCGGGCATTGCCTTGTAGTCGGTACCATTAGCTATGTTATACTTGTTGAGCGCAGCAGCGTCGTAAACTACAGTGAACTCAGCATCCTTGGTCTGAACCTGAGTCAGGTTGACAAAGAACTCAGTAGTACCCTGCTCGTTGAACAGCAGCGAGTCAGCATTGGTCATACCAAACTGGTCAGAGAGGAACACGAGGCTCTTCTGAGAAGGAGCGAAGGGCTCCTCACCAATCTGCTGTACATTGATGGCGTCCTCACATGAAGCCATAGCTCCAGCGGCGAGGATAGCCAATGCAAATGTCTTTATTTTATTGATATTCATAATTTTCTTTATTGTTCTTGTTGATTGAATGTGGATTATTTCTCGGGCAGAGATACATTTCTCCAAGAGAGAGCGCCAGCGGCTACGGCGTCGTTGCCATGACCGGTAGCGTCTACTACTCTGTAAGCGCTTGTGTTGTCATCCATCTTCCAGTAACCTACGAGGCCGGGAGTCTGGGGGTCAACATTGTAGATGTGAGAAGCAATCTCTTCCTGAGTACGAACTACGTTCCATACGCGAACCTCAGACATATCACCCTCAAACCAGCGGTTGTCATCGTAAGACTTACCGATAAGGAAGTCACGGTCAGAACCGTTGCCCTGGATGTCGATAGCGGTCATGCTCATAGTGCCTTCACTCTGCAGTCTGCCGTTGATGTAAATCTTGTACTCGCGAGTAGCACAGTCTACGGTGAGGGCTACGTGCTGCCACATCTTGGTCTGCAGACCCTTGTTAGAGTCGGCATCGGGGAAGTTGCCACGAGCGGTAGCAATCTGAATCTGGTTGTCGGGGAAACCGGCATCACCGATACGCATCAGGAAGCGACCCTCAATACCCATTACGGTAGAGATTAGTTTGCCGAACTCGCGGGGATAGAGCAGAGCCTCCATAGTAATCTGGCTCATATTGGCTACCTGGCTCTTGTCGGCCCACTGCACGGTGAGGTAGTTGCGGCTCATGTTGGTAACCACGTTGATGAGGGCACCTGCACGGAATACGAAGTAGTACTTGGAAGCAGAGCTTACAAGGTCGATGTCAGCAGTCTGAACCTCTACGGGGAGTACATAGATGAGCTCACGGTCAAGATTACCCAGGTTGGTGAACTCAAATGTAGCATCGGTACTCTTTACACTACCTGCGTCTACAGTCACCTTGTTGTTGACTACATTGTAGCACTCTTCGGGCAGGATTACTGCATTGGCACCATAGCACTTGTTATAAGTGCTTACCAAAGAGGGAGCTACATTGAAGGTAGCGTTAATGGTCTTCTCGGCGGGACGGGGCATGGTGATGCTGAGTGTCTTAACCACATCACCGGCATCGCCCTTGATGATAGTCTCCGCTCTCATTTCCTGAGAATTGATTGATGCCTTGTTGCCGAAGTTCTCTTCGTCGTTGTCCTGACAAGAAGCCAGAGCAAACACAGCCAGCATCATCGGAATATATTTGAAAATCTTCTTCATTGCTGTTTAGTTTTTAGCATTAGGATTAATGATAGAAATGGCTGAACGCACATTGGGATAAGTGAACGATGAGTGATAGTAATCATTGCTCATACCCTGGATGGCGATACCGGCAGGAACGAAGCCCTGATACTCGGCGGCAGCCCACTTGGCGGCACCCTTGATGGCAACTTCCTTGCCCCAGTAACCGGTCTTGGTGTCTGTGGGGTCGAGTGAAGGTGCGTTGACGAGGGCTACAAAGCGGTCAGTAGGCACACCCTCTTCGAGGGCCTTCAGAGCCAGGTAAGTAAGGGCAGAGGCTGAAACCTCGCTCTGTGCGGGCAGAATGAGATACTTGGCCTTGTCAAATACCTCCTTGGTGAGGATGTTCTGAGGCTTACCCATCAGGAGGAGCTCCTTGTTGGCGTGACGCTCAGCCCAGTCGTTGGCGATACCGATGAATACGTTCTGCTGAGCGATGAACTCTGCCTTCTCGGCTTCAGTCATGAAGGTGGTAATCTTACCGTTGAAGGCCATGATTACACCGTCATAGTTGTACTTCTCTACGAGAGCGAGCTTGGCGCTTACAGTATCAACGAGGTAACTGTTGAAAGCGGGGAATACCTTTGTGGGGTCTTCGTTTGCAGCGTCAAAGTCCTTCTTCTCTTCGTCATACTGTACCTTGATGTTCTCGTAGTTGATTTCGAATACCACCTTGGTACCCTTCTTCTCGCGTATTTCGTTCATCTCGGCGAGCTCGAAAGCAGCCAGGTTGTCGGGGTTGGTCAGCACGATGTAGTCCAAGCTGTCTGGTACAGAGTGGATGTGCTTGCCCTGAGAGTTGGGAGCCTTGTCGCTATTGTCAAACCATCCCATAGCCACCTTATGAGAACCCTTCTTGTAGTTTCTCAGGTGGGACAGATAGTCCTGATAAAGGCCGGGGTTCTGGTTGTCTACACCCGGATTGTTGATGTCAATAGACTCTACATCGGTGTCGCAGCTTGCCACGAAGGCTGTTGCGGCGATGCATGCCATTGATAATCTGATATATTTTAAGATACTTTTCATAATTGTCTATATTATCTTTGAATGTTTTACTTTGCCCACCACAGATCAGTAGCCATATTGTCGGCACCACCGAGGAGACCTACAGCGTTAACATAGTTTTCGGCGTTGTTGAGACGCTCCTCCTGAGGATAAGCCAGACGACGGGCACCACGGGCTGAGTTTACTACGCCAGCACTGTTGTTGACAACAACGGGCATCAGCATAGGATAGCCGGTACGACGATACTCTGCCCAAGCCTCCTGACCGAGGGGGAAGTTGGCAAGCCACTTCTGGGTGATGATGCGCTCGAGGCTCTTCTCGAAGTCACCGTCTTCCCACTTGATGGTAATCTGTGAGGTAGCACCAGAGTAGGTGTTGAGCTCAGCGGGGTCCTTGTAAGAAGCGGGCATGCTGGTGTTGTCAGCCAGATAAGCGTCGGCACCATTGGCACCCCACTGTGCAAATGACAGCTTTACACCCTGCTCGTAGAATTCCTTGGCAGTACCGCCCATGTTCCAGTTGCGCAGAGCCCCCTCAGCCTTGAGGAAAGCTACTTCGGCAGCGTTCATCCACATGAGCTTGCTGTCGGTGGCTACGATATAGTTACTGTATGCGTGAGCGATAGAACCGCCAGGGATGGCGATACCGCTACGGATACCAAAGTAGCCGTTGTCAACGAGACCGCCGAAAGTGGTCTTGGTGAACATCTTCTCACGACGGGGATCGTTGTAACCATTCATATAGGTTGTGATATCAGCGCTTACGCGAGAGTCACCACCATTGTATTCGTACATGATAATCTCGAAGGGGTTGGTAGAAACGAGAGTCAACTCGGCGTTGTCGTCGTTAGAGGTCATGGTACCTACCTCGTGGTTTACAGCCTCCTCAGCCATCTGCTGAGCCTTGGCGGGAGCCACCTTAGAGATACGCATAGCCATACGCAGCTTGAGAGAGTTGGCATACTTGATCCACTTGGTCACATTACCACCATACACACGGTCAGCCTTGTCGCTGAAGTCGGCAGTACGGTTCTGGGTCAGCACGTCGATAGCCGCGTTGAGCTGCTCAAACATCAGGTTGTACACCTGCTCCTGAGAGTCATAGGCAGCGGTAATCTGACCGTCCTTACCTACCTGAGAGTAAGGGATAGGACCGTAGCAGTCTGTAACGCGCTGGATACCTGACACCTTGATGATAGAAGCTACGGCGTTGGGGATAGGATCGTCGGTAGCACGGGCTACTTCGCCACAGTAGATGAAGAGCTTGGGGATGACATCCTTGAACATTACACGGCTCCATCCGTTCTCAGGGCTGAACTGACCGAAGTTCTTGCCAGCGAAACCTGTGTTGGAGTCAGCAATGTAACCACCGTAAGAACCACCCATCAGACACTCGGTGAACTGGTTGGTGTTGACATCGGTAGGAATTACCCAGCCTTCGAGGTTCAGCATGGCTGAACGCATAGCATTGGCGTCGCGCTGGGTTTCGTCTTTGGTGACGCCGTTGGGGTTGCGGTTGAAGCTCTCGTAGTCGTTAGTACAGCTGGAGAAGCTCAGGCAGAGACCTGCAGCAACCGCGCTCATTATGATATTTTTAATCTGTCTCATAGTTACTCTTAGAATTTGAGTTTGATGTTGAAACCAAGGTTGCGTGTGCTTGGTGTCATGAATTTGTCAATACCCTGATAGTAGTTACCGGTGGTAGCTGTGGTCTCAGGATCGAAAGGTGCCTTGCAGTAAAGCATCAGCAGGTTGCGACCAACGAGAGAGAGGCTCAGGTCACCGATACCGAAGAATACGTTCTTCTTGAAGGTATAACCAAGGCTTGCCTCCTGCAGACGAATGTTGGTAGCGCTGTAGGTATAGTACTGGGGAATACCGTCGGCAGCACCGATAGTGGTGTACCATGTCTCAGGATTCACGCGGTCTTCACCGTTTACGAGTACATAACCCAGGTCGCGGGCGTCGGCAGTGTTCTTAGACACACCGTAAGCGTCGAGGGCAGCCTGTGTAGCTGAGTAAACGATACCGCCAAAGCGTGCAGCAAACATGAAACCGAAGTTGATGCCCTTGTAGCTGAAGTCGTTGCGCCAAGCCATGTTACACTTGGGGAATACGGAACCCAGCTTGATGTCACCTACGTTGGTGTCCTTGTACACCTTACCGTTCTCGTCAACATATACACGGCCTTCGCTGTCGCGTACTACGTCGGTGAGCGAGTAGAGGTCACCCAGCGTACCACCTTCCTTGAGCAGGAAGTGAGCAGAACCCATACCGTTGAGGTCCAGACGGTCCTTGTTGATGATGGCGCCGGTCTCAGGGTGAACGAAGTTCTTTACGAGCTCGTTGATCTTGTTCTTGTTGGCAGAGAATGTGTAGTTAGAAGACCACTTGAAGTTGCCCCAGCTGTTGTCATAGCCCAGAGCCAACTCGATACCGTTATTGCTTACGCTACCGGTCTGGATGTACATGGTGCTATAACCAGAAGATACTGATATGTCGGGGTTGAAGGTCTGGTTGTAAGTCTTGGTCCAGTAGAGTGTCAGGTCAAGGCTGAAGTGCTTGAACAGACGGGTCTGCAAACCGAACTCCCAAGAGTCTGTGGTCTCAGGCTTCAGGTTGTACATAGGATAAATGGTCTGGCTCTTCCACTGACGGTTGGCCTCATCCCACTCATATACAGGGTTGGCGTACCAACGTGGGAAAGGAATACCTACAGAAGCGAATGAACCGCGAACCTTCAAGAAGTCAATCTGCTTGGGCAACTGGAATGTCTGTGATACAATCCATGATGCACCGATAGAGGGATAGAAGAATGAAGACTTGTTAGACTTGGGACCAGCGAGCATAGAGGGCCAGTCGTTACGGCCGGTAAGAGTCAGGTAGTACTGACTGTTCCATCCGATTTCAGCGCTCATGAAGACAGACTTGGTCTGGTCGTGGTAGCCACCGGGCTGACGCTTCTCGCGGTTGGGGTCAATCTGGTACTCGTTGAATACGTTAGGAATGAGGTTGTCATTGATAGGACCATCGATACCAGTAACACCCTGCTTAACATCAGAGATGATTGCACCGAGGTTGGCATTGACAGAGAGGCGGTCCTGGAAGAAACGCTTGTCAAAAGTCATCATTACGTCGCCGTAAGTCTGCTTGTCATCGGTCTTCACGAGAGCGTACTGACCATTCTCACCAGCGAGAGTCTTGTTGGTAGAAGCATAGTACTTCTTCTCGAAGGTATTGGTGGCGTTGTCTACGCGGATACGTGCAGCAAGGCTCAGATAGTCGGTGAGCTTATAGCTGGCGCCGAGGTTGAGCATATAGCGATACTTGCGGTTGGTACGTACGTTGCGGTAGTTGATCCAGTAGGGGTTCTGACCTACGAACTCACTTGCGAGGTCGTTCCAGTTCTGAACGTAGAGGTTACGCTGTGTATCCCAACGCTCAAACATCTTGAGGTCATCGATAGAGTTGCCGCGGGGGTAGAGGTATGCGGTTACCAGTGGGTTACCATATACACCCTGGTTGGTCATGTTGCGGTCATCCTGGATAATGTAGCTTGCACCGGCGTCAACAGTCAGCTTGTCGTTGAGCATCTTGGCTGTGTTGCGGATGGTGAAGTTGTAACGGTTGTACTCGTTGTTGGGGATTACACCACCTGAGTTGAGGGCACTGGCAGAAACATAGGTCTGGTTCTTCTCAGTACCGGTAGAGAGGGTGAAAGCCTCGGTAGTAACGACACCTGTCTTGAAGTAGTTGTCTACAGGGTCATAGCCACGATAGTTGGTCTCGTTGAGCTTGGCACCCCAGCTGTAAGACTCACCACCAGCGTCGCGCAGTGTGCTGCCTGTACCGTAAGCGTTCTGGAAGTCCGGAGTACGGAAAACTGAAGAGAACTCAGTGGTCTGGCTTACAGTGACCTCGGTCTTGCCTTCCTTACCCTTCTTGGTGGTGATAACGATGGCACCGTTAGAAGCGCGGTTACCGTAAAGAGCGGCAGCGGCAGCACCGGTAAGCACTGACATAGACTCGATATCCTCGGGGTTGATGTCGGCGATAGCCTCGGTAGTACCGTTAGAACCGAAACCAGAGTCACCGTCGGAGCCGAGGTTGAACATTGGAATACCGTCAATCACATAGAGCACGTTGCTTGACTGCTCGATTGAACGTGTACCACGCATCACAACCTTAGAGGCACTACCTGCACCGGCAGAGCTGGCGTTGATGTTCACACCGGCAACCTTACCGTTGAGGGAGTTGATGAAGTTGGCATCCTTGTTGGTGAGGAGGTCTTCACCGCTCACCTGCTGTACGTTGTAGCTCAGAGCCTTCTCAGCACGCTTGATACCGAGGGCGGTAACCACAACTTCGTTGAGCTCCTTGGTACCTGAAGACATAGACACGCTGTACTTGTCCTTGCCAGTTACCTTGAGAGTCTGGTCGGCATAGCCGATGTAGGTAATCTCGAGCTCTGCGCCTTCGGTGGTGTTGAGAACGAAGTTACCGTCTACATCAGAGATTACAGCATTCTGAGTGCCCTTCTCCTTGATGGTGGCACCGATGATGGGCTCACCGTTCTCGTCGGTGATAGTACCGGTTACCTTTTTCTTGGGATTGTTGGCCTTGGCGGTAGCCACGGTCTTACCCTGCTTCTTTGAAACGACGATGTTCTTACCCTTAATCTCGTAAGAAACACTCTGACCACGGAGGATCTGCTCCACAGCCTGCTTGACATCCTTCGCGTTAACACTGACTACCTTGGCGGTATTCACGTCAGCTGACTCAAACACGAACGAATATCCACTCTTTTGTCTCAATTCTGTCATTGCCTTCTCTACAGTGACTCCCTTGAGCTGCATCTGCAAGCTCTGTGCGAGGGCACTGAGGTTCATGCACAACAGAAACGCGCCTACCAAGAGGCCTTTTTTTCTGATATTCATTACTGTACTAAATTAGATAATTATATTTATTAACTCTTATTCGTAGGTTATTGTTTACGTTGGTGGGGCTTGTTCCCTGGCCGCCATCAGGGTGAGCCCAGGCACAGTCTTTATGACCGTGGGGCTCGTGATAAGGTTCTTTTCTGTTTTGTTTTTGTTGGGTGTCTGAGGTTAAAGTTGTAAAAGTAAGTTATAAAGTCGGGGAGTGCCCTTAGTATATTATGTAAGTCTTTCCTTGCAGTTTGTATCTGATGCGCCCGGTAGCAGAGAGGGCGTCGAGAATCTGAGTGAGCGTCTGCTCGTCGCGGTTAAAGGTAGCATAGAAGTTGAGAGTGGCGAGCTGCCTGTCGGCAATCACGATGCGCTGGTGGTAACTGCGAGAGAGCGTAAGGGCTATCTCGCGCAGGGTGGTGTCATGAAACATCAGTACTCCCTGGGTCCACTGGCGTGACGCTTGGGCGACGGAAGACTGGATGGTCATGTTCTTGGAGCCTTTCTCAAAGACGGCACACTCGTTGGGTTGCAACTGGTATTCACGGTTGGCAGAGTCGGCATGGCTGCCTAAGGCTACGCGACCTTCGACGAGAGTGACCATAGCATTAGGGTCGTCGGGGTAGTCGCGGAAGTCAAACTTGGTACCGAGCACGCGCAGCTTGAGAGCGCTGGAGTTGACATGGAAGGGGAGTTTCTCGTTATGGGCAACTTCGAAGTAGCCTTCACCCACGAGCTTCACATTGCGTTCGCGAACACCGAAACCCTGAGAGTAGGTGATGCGTGAGCCGGCATTGAGCCAAACCTGTGTGCCATCGGGGAGGGTCATACGGGTTGTGGAACCTAAGGGGGCTTCGACGCTGATGTCGGCGAAGCGAGACTCTACCATATCCTGTCCCTTTATATAAAAGAGGTAGGAGAAGACACCCACGGTGACAAGAAGGATGGCAGCGTAGCGCATCATATACATCACGCGGCGATGGCGACGCTGACGCTGATGAGCATGCACGCACTCCATAAACTTTTTGTAGGCAAGCACTTTTTCATATTTAGCCAGCTGCTCCATATTGGGAATGGACATCCAGATAGTGTGAAGCTGTCTGAACAGGCGGGAGTTGGCTTCGTTGGCATCGCGCCACAACAGGAGTTCAGCGACCTCCTCAGTACTGAGGTTGTCACTGAAATAGCCTACCATCAAGTCGTAAAAATGTTCGTCTTGCACGTCGTTGTCGATTTGATATACATCAATAAGACGAAAAATATCTTAAATGGGGTAGTCAAAAATGCGATTTTTTTCAAAAAAAATCAATTTTCCACCATTTTCACCGATATTTTTAGCCAAAATTAGCACTTTGGGGATGAGAGAGGGGCTATTTACACAAGGAATAAGGACTAGGCAGATGATGCTGACACTTTATTACTTCATGTTTACCACTACACCTTATTATATATATAGACTTACTGCTCCATAAAAAATAAATACAAAAAGCCTCGGCGTCTTCTGAAGGCTCCGCCTTTGTGGCGATAGACGCAGCCGTCAGCCGGAAAACAATTTTCCTTCGTGCCGCCAGCGCCATCACCACCGTCATGCACAGCATGACATCAGAAGACGCCAAGGAACAAAAAGCGGCCTGCGGCCGTAAAAAAAGTCCAGCTTACGCCGGTAAAAAAACAATATCTTGGAGGAGGCCCCTCGACTGCTCCCAAAAGCCCCTCTCTAACTCTCCCCAAGGGGAGAGAAAGCCAAAGCACCCCAGATTAACGCATTAAGATAGAACTCCTTTCCCTAAGGCAAGGCTGGGATGTTGCCCGCATTAAACCTGTTCCACTTGGTGAAGGTTGGAATGCGCCCCTATTAAACTCAATCCACTTGAAGAAGGTTGAAATGGTTGACGCTGAGCTCCTTCCCCTTGGGGAAGATTGGGATGGGGCTTATCCTTGGCAACTCTGTAGGAGTTGCGATTCCCCAGCCCAGGGTTGCGGGCGAAGAACGCTACCCTGGGTATCAACCAATCTAATCATAGCTACTCTGTAAGAGTTGCGATTAGCCGTAGGCGTTACTCGCGGCAGGAAATGCGCATGCTATTAGTGCGAATTGTTACCCACAGCAAGCCATTTATTGTTTATCCATTAAATTGCAAATGTCGCTGCCTCCATTTATATACGCGCCATGGAATGAGATGGCGCAAATAATGTATTCATTTTTTGTTCCGGCGAACAGCCGGGCTTTTTTTACCGCCAACGGCGGCTTTTTGATTTTGTTCCTTTTCAGCCTGCCATCGGGCAGGCGCGGCGGTGGGTGTTGGCAGATATCCGAGAGCGGGCTCTCGGGAATATCTGCCACCACACGCAGACGCATAGGGCATAGCCCTGAAAAGGAGCAAAACTTTTTGTATTATTCTCGCGTCCTACCATGATACCCTGGAAACTCCAATGCGCCTCTCCCCGCACCTCTTAATGAATGACAAGATTTTCACCGTTTACATGAGTTCCCGCCCCTTGGCTAATACTGCCTCGGGGCTTACATTGGCGGGCGCGGGGATGGCATTGGCGGGCTCGTATCATTTGATACGTGAGCTCGTGACATTTGACACGTGGTCACGTTTCGTACGATACGTGGCCACGTGACTTCCGTCACGAGCCGCCATCTGTGGCTGCGGGGCGGCTGCCATGGGCTGCACGGGCAAAC
>OCPX01002133.1_pt1 | contig 13126 bp, 6 predicted proteins | sample 1538771 | NCBI WGS metagenome assembly OCPX01 (sample SAMN04571725, study PRJEB22368) | human gut metagenome | biome: human gut; material: stool | host: Homo sapiens | place: Luxembourg | collected 2012-11-01 | reverse complement strand
TATCGTGCAGCGCTTCGTTGTGACGCACTGGGTAGGTGGGTGGTCCATGTCATTAGGGCGAAGGACCGGGTTTGTCGAAATGCACGTCAGGCTTCATCGGGTCGTACCAATAAAGCACGGGTTTGCCGTCGGCATCGGGCTGTGCGAGCTTGACGCCTGCGGGCGTCTGCGGGGCTTCAGAGGCCGAATGCGCTGCTGATGCTGGTGTCGATTCAAGGAGCCCGAGCCGCTGCGCGAAATGTTCGAGTGAAGACTGGTGCCGCCAAACGGCATACCCGCCGGCAGCTGCGCCGGCGGCCAAAGCGACAACCACAGCAAGCACCGTGAGCACCGGACTGCGGCCGGTCTGAGTCGATGGGGAAGATGAGGTGGACGGGGAAGGCGACGTCATGGGAACGGTCCGTCAGTCATTTTGTCGATGCGGCGATTGGGCGGCTGACAAAAAAGGGAGAATACGAGGAGAGCCGTCGTCCCGGCGAGGGATGACGGCTTGAAGGTCGGGCAAGCAGAAACTTGCGGGCAGAAGCAATGCGGACTGAAGCGCTGCTGCGTTTCGGCCAGAAGCTCGGGGGAGCGGCGGATCAGTGCGCGGCAGAGTCCGGCAGTGCTTGGGGCAATCAGTGTTCGATGCTCTGGAGCACCGAGAGCTGACCTTCCTGCGTAAAGGTGAAGTGAATCTTGTCGCCCGCCTTCAGACCTTCAACGAGCTTGGGGTCCTTGAAGGTAAAGCGCATCGTCATGGCCGGCCACTGCAGGGCGGCAATGGGTTCATGCTCAATCGTGACCTTGCCGTTGGCTGCATCAATAGCCTTGACAACGCCGACAGCCTGAACGGCCGGGCTCTGTGCGGCCATATGCATGGAATGGTCCCCCGCCATCATGTGATGTTCATGGCCGGACATATCCATATTCATATCGGCAGCCTGAACGGCACCGACAGTCAGAACAGCAGCAAGAGCGGCAAACGTGCGAATCATGGTGATCTCCTTTATTGCGTTTTGCATCTGCGGGCGATCCCTGCCGTCTCAGGAAGATGGTCAAAAATCAGGGATAACCCTCAACGGACTGCAAATATACAACCAATACGGAAGATGTAGGGGATTGTCCTATCATGGCGTAATTTTGCCGGCAAGATCATTGTCGGCTGAAATTCCCTCTGCCCCAGTCTTTTGCAGGATTTCAATCAGCTTTTCCGCATTTTGTCTTTGCGATTGGTTGCAATTCTCATTGCAGGGATGCTGATCGTCTTCTGCGTTCTGGGCTCCCCAACATCAGGCGCAGACTATCTGTTATATAAGGAACGGCTTACGCTGTCTATCCCCCTACTGCCGCAGCGGATTTCATTACTTATACGTCAAATGGCCTAATTCCTTCGCATCAATCTCTGAAGGCTGAAATTTTCCCAAGTTTATAAAGATATGCAGGTTGATCTTCTCAGACGTTCAATCGGAAGATACAATGCCGCTCCATAGAGCTAAGGGATAACGTGAGTACAGTCTGCCAAGCTCTTCAGCCCCAACCACCTGCACCTATTCATAAAGCTACATCACGGTGCAAGCCATGAAGATCTAGGAGAAGTTCGTGGCCAGACTATCCGTTCATTCCATCCCCGTGACTGATGCGCGCAACGAAGAAACCATGCATGGTTTTGCTCGGCGCATCGAAGCCACGCCTCCAGGACAATGCGCGCTTGCGCTGCAGCTGAGCCTCCTTGAAGCGAGTGCGCTGCAGACCTGCGGCAAATGTGTGCCGTGCCGGGACGGCCTCCCTCAGCTCGCCAAGCTTATGCGCCGCATCGTGGACTGCGAAGCTTCGCCTGAAGATCTCGGCCGGCTCAAGACACTGGCGGAATTCATCCGCTTGGGCTCGGACTGCGCCATCGGCTACGACGCTGCGCAGATGGTGCTCGAGAGCCTCACCCGCTTTGCCGACGAATTTAAGCACCATACGGAAGAGCAGAGCTGCCAGAAGGGCATCGCTCAGTCGGTGCCCTGCGAAACCTTCTGCCCTGCGCACGTTGACGTGCCGGGCTACATCGCGCTCGTGGCCGAAGGCCGCAGCGCCGAAGCCGTTGCGCTGATCCGCAAAGACAATCCCTTTCCGACTGCCTGCGGCTATGTGTGCGAGCATCCCTGCGAAAAGCGCTGCCGCCGCACGCTCATTGATGCGCCGATCAATATCCGCGCCATCAAAAAGTACGCCTGCGATCAGGCGGCTGCCGACACCGTTCCGACCCCGAAGCGTCAGCCTGATACCGGACGCACGATCGCCGTCATCGGGGGCGGCCCCGCCGGTCTCACCTGTGCCTATTTCCTCGCGCTCATGGGGCACACGGTGGAGCTCTATGAAGAAAAGAAGCACTTGGGCGGCATGATGCGCTACGGCATTCCTGCCTACCGTTTCCCGCGCGAGCGTCTGGACGAAGACATCCGGGCCATTCTCGGCGTGGGCAACATCAATGTCCATCTCGAGAGCCCCGTCGGCACCGACGAAATGAAGACGCTTTCGGAAACTTGCGACGCTGTCTTCGTCGCTATCGGCGCACATGCGGCTAAAAAGCTTCGTCTGCCCGGGATAGACGCCAAGGGCGTCATTTCCGCAGTGGATATGCTGCGCAGTATCGGCGACGGCGTCTACCCGGACTACCGCGGCAAAAAGATTGCAGTAATCGGCGGCGGCAATGTCGCCATGGACTGCGTGCGCACCGCGGTGCGCGCGGGAGCAGCCGAGGTGAATCTGGTCTACCGCCGCCGCATTGAAGACATGACGGCGCTCAAGGAAGAAATCGAAAGCGCCGTTGCTGAGGGCGTCGAGATGCTCCCGCTTCAGGCGCCGGTTTCCATTGAAGTCGATGCATCCGGCGCCTGCACGGCACTCCTGATGCAGCCGCAGATGATCAGCGCCTACTCTCGCGGCCGCCCCGGCGTCGTCAATGCGCAAAAGCCCGTTGAGCGCCTTGAGGCAGACCTTATCGTGGCGGCCGTCGGTCAGGATGTGGTTTCGTCGCCCTTTGAAGCCTTCGGCATGAAGACGCACTGGGGCGCTTTTACGACGGACGAATTCCTCGCTGCCGAAGGTTTTTCCAATGTTTTTGTCGGCGGCGACTGCCAAAGCGGTCCCACCACCGTCATCAAAGCCGTGGGCGCCGGCAAGGTCGCCGCCCGCAATATTGATGAAATGCTCGGCTTTCACCATTACCTCGACTGCGGCGTTTCGGCGCCGCCTCCGCGCATGAATGACCGCACGCCCAAAGGGCGCGTCAATCTGATCGAGCGGCCGGTCAAATTCAGAAAGCGCGACTTCAATGAGGTCGAAATCGGCATGAGCAGTGAAGAAGTGCAGCAAGAATGCGGCCGCTGCCTGCGCTGCGACTGTTTCGGTGCAGGTGCGTCCTGCGGCGGGAGAATCCAATATGTTTGACTTTACGATCGACGGCAGGATTGTCTCCGTCCAAGAAGGCACCACCATTCTCGAGGCTGCGCGCAGCGCCGGTCTTCATATTCCGACGCTGTGCTACCTGAAGAATGTGAGCTCCATTGGCTCCTGCCGGCTCTGCGTGGTTGAGGTCGAAGGCACCGCCGGCCTTGTATCCTCCTGCAACACCCTCGTCAAGCCCGGCATGGTCGTGCACACCAATTCGGATGCGATTACTGCGGCACGCCGCACGGCACTCCAGCTCATCATCGCCGACCACGGACTCAACACCACCCAGTACTGTTTCAGCTGTCCGAAAAACGGCAGCTGCGAACTGCAGGACCGCTGCCGAGAGCTCGGCGTTGAAACGACGCCCTTTGACGTTAAGCCCGCCGGGGGACCGATCCTCGACTCGAACCCCTTCATTGCCTTTAATCCCGCGCTCTGCATTCGCTGCCAGCGCTGCGTAGGCGCCTGCAACAACGCTGCGGGCAACCACACCCTGATCACCGGCCGCAGGGGCGTGCGCACCTCCATTCTTGCGCCTTTCGGCGAAGACTGGAAAAGCACGAACTGCGAGTCCTGCGGCAACTGCGCAGGAGCCTGCCCAACAGGCGCCATCACTATGAAGCGCCGACGCCAATACCGTTCTTGGGAAATCCAGCGCGTGCGGACGACCTGTCCGCACTGCGCTACCGGGTGCCAATATAACCTCGTGGTGAAAAACGGCCGCATTGTCGACACTGAAGCTCTGGACGGTCCGACCAATCACGGGCTTCTCTGCGTGAAAGGACGATCGGCGAGCTTTGACTTCGTTCACTCGCCTCAGCGCCTGACAACGCCCCTCATCCGCAGCAAAATCACCGGCGAACTTGAACCGGCCTCCTGGGATGAAGCGCTCGATCTGGTTGCGCGGCGCTTCGGCGAAATCAAGGCCCGACACGGCGGGAGCGCCATCGCAGCTTTTGCCTGCGCGCGTTCGGCCAATGAAGACATCTACATGCTCCAGAAGATGGCGCGCACGGTTTTTGAGACCAACAACGTTGACAACTGTGCCCGCGTCTGCCACGGACCATCGGTTGCCGGCCTGCAGCGCACGCTCGGCTCCGGCGCAATGACCAATCCCATTTCCGATATCTGCGAAAACGCTCAGGTGATCCTGCTCGTGGGCTCCAACCCCGAAGAGGCGCATCCGGTGATCGGCATGCAGCTTCGCGCTGCGGTCGCCCGCGGCACTCGGCTCATTGTCGTTGATCCCCGCGATATCGGTCTGTCCAAAACGGCCGACCTGCACATCAAACTCAAACCCGGCACGAACGTCGCCTTTGCCAACGGCATCGTCCGTCAGCTTATTCATGACGACTTGATCGACCACGCGTTCATTGAGTGCCGCACGGAAGGTTTCGCAGACCTCAAAGCGATGGTCGAGGCGTATACGCCGGAGCGCGTCGCTCAGATCTGCGCGATTGACCCGCGCGACCTCATTGCCGCCGCGCGTCTTTACGGCCGTGCGGACCGCGCCGCGATTGTCTACTGCTTAGGCGTCACCGAGCACTCTTCGGGCACCGAAGGCGTGATGTCGCTCTCCAACATCGCCATGGTGACCGGCAAATACGGCCTTCCCGGCTGCGGCATCAATCCGCTTCGCGGCCAGAACAACGTTCAGGGCGCCTGCGACATGGGGGCATCTCCGGGCGATCTCACGGGCTACCAGAAAATCGCAGCCCCGGGCATCGTTGAGAAATTTGAAAAAGCATGGGGAACTCAGCTCCCGAGATTCAAAGGACTCTATGCCACGGACTGCTTCCCCAAGATGATCGAGGGCGAAGTGAAGGGACTCTTCATTTTCGGCGAAGACCCAGTGCGCACCGACCCGGACACACATCACGTCATCAAGGCCCTCAAGAACCTTGAATTCCTGGTGGTGGATGAGCTTTTCCTCACGGAAACGGCAAAGTATGCCGACGTTGTGCTCCCGGGACGCAGCTATGCCGAAAAAGAAGGCACCTTCAGCAACACCGAACGCCGCGTGCAGCGCATCCGCAAGGCCGTGGAAATTTCTGGAACGCGCGCCGACACGGATATCTTCACCGATATCATGAATCGGATGGGCTACCCTCAGCCGCATCTCACGCCCGCTCAGATCATGGACGAAATTGCTTCGGTTACCCCGTCCTTTGCCGGCATCAGTCATGCGCGTCTCGACAGCGCCGAAAACGCCGGTCAGGGACTGCAGTGGCCCTGCACGGGTCCGGATCATCCGGGTACGCCGATTCTCCATGTTGGGAAGTTCACCCGAGGTCTCGGCCGCTATTCGACCGCGCAGTACCGCGATCCGAGCGAACTGCCCGACAGCGAATATCCGCTGATGCTCACCACCGGCCGAGTGCTCTATCAGTACAACGCCTGCGCCATGACCGACAAAACGGAAGGCATCAACGAGATTTCGGGGCGCTCCTTCATTGAGCTCAACACGAAGGATGCTGAACGTCTCGGCATCAGCAACGGCGACCGCGTGAAGGTCACTTCAAGGCGCGGCGCTATTGATTCGGTCGCTCATGTGTCCAACAAAACCAATGTCGGCGAAAGCTGGATGCCCTTCCATTTTCAGGACGGCAACTGCAACTGGCTCACCAAGGCGGCACTCGACAATATCTGCAGTACGCCGGAATACAAGGTGTGCGCCGTAAGAGTTGAAAAGCTCGGCGCATCGGCCTAAAAACGTTCGGCCGCTCTAAGGCGACTAGGCGCTCTGAATCCTTTGGGAATCAGAGCGCTTTTTCGCCCTATGAGTCATTCTTTTGCGTTCGATTCTGTGTTTTTCGCGTCTCCCAAGGTGAAGTTGAAACGACAGCCTTCAACAACACCTCCCGCACGGTCAAAGATGAATTAGGCGGCACCTGGGTTGAATACGGCGCCGGCGGCGAAATTCAGGAGAATTGGCGCTGGACCATCGGCGCACGCAAAGTCTTCTAAAAAAACACCTTTATTTCATAATGACCTGAAGCCCGATGAATCATTATTCTTCGGGCTTCAAAATAATGGAAGAAACTGCATTCACTTGTTTTGTAAACTTTATTTCGCTGCCGCTGAGGGAATTCCCGCAGAATGAGCATTCTTCATAAAGCGTGATGCAAAAATGTTCATAATAGATATCACCTTTATAATTTTTAAAAAACAATGCCTCAGCAGCCCACCCCTTCCGACGAGATTATTCCCGCCGCCCCAGCTTCGGTCATACACGAGCTCAAATACATAGACCTTCTGCTCCTCAAAACCCTTGCCGAAACCGAATCTCTCACGAAGACGAGCGCCCGCATAGGCATCAGCGTGGCCAAAGCTTCGCGCATGCTTTCATCGCTTCGCAAACTTTTCAATAATGAACTCGTCCAGCGATGCGGCCCGCGCATGATCGCAACGCCCGAACTTGAGCGTCTGCTTCCGGACATCAGAGCTTCAATCAAAAGTCTTGGAAAACTGTTCGAGCATCCGCTCGCCTTTCATCCAGCGGACATTGAAAGCCGGCTCGTCTTCGCCTGCACGGACAACGCTTATCTGGCGCTCCTCGCTCCGGCATTAAAGCGCCTGGCCGAAGAGGCGCCCCGTCTGCAGATTTCCGTTTCCGAACTTGACGACCAGACACTAAGCAAACTTTCTTCCGGCGACATCGATTTCATTCTTGGTCAGGATTTCTTAGCGCGCAAAAATGACCGATTTCGTCATCAGCGGCTGCTCACCTGTCCGCACTGCGTTGTCGTACGCCGAGATCATCCGATGGCGCTCGCCCATCCGGACGGTCGAATTACCGCCGGTGATCTGCGGGGTTTCCGCCAAGTGCTCCCCATTATTCACCGTCCATCGGGTTTTGAAAGTCCTATGCGGCTCTCTATGAATCTGGCGACTGCTGAAGCCATCCGGCTTCCGTACTTTATTGCCGGATTCTTCACCATTTTGCAAAACGACTGTTTTTTGGCCGCTCCGCTTGCCGTTGCGCAAAGGCTTTCGACCTGGCTGCCCATAGCACTCCTCCATCTTGATGAAGGCAGTCAATTTCTCTGGACGCCGGAAATTCTTTGGCATGAACGCACGGACGCGAGTCCCCTTCATCAATGGGTGCGTTCCATTGTCTGTTCGGCGGCAGCCGCGGCAAACACCCCTTAGCGAAAATAATGAGAGCCGCAGCACAGACGTACTGCGGCTCTCAGCGCTTTATGGCCTAGAGCGGATCAAACCCAGATTAGTTGTCCGTGAAGGCCTTCTTCACGCTGATCGGGAAGGCTTGATAACCGAAGACATCGGTAAACTTCAGCGCAACTGCCGGCTGAGTTTCACCCCAACGGTACTCATAGAGATACGGATGCGGCGAGGTGGCTGCTGCGGCCGTTCCCTTCTTCTTCTGGAAGCTCAATCCAGCCGTCGAATAGAAGACCGTCACAGAATTCTTGTCGGCCTCATAGCCGCAGAGTCCCGTCACCGGACTGTAGTACTCGTGTCCGAGATCTTTGCCCACTTCCCAGATCTGTTCGACCGTCATCTTCTTCTGATCGATCTTATAGATCACGCCGCGCGTGTATTTATCTTCGGCCAATGCGGGCTGCTCCATGCCGCGGGCATCACCGTTGTCGAATACCGTAATGTAGACCGTGTCTTTGTCGGACTTTTCGTCAATACGCCAGGCCGTATGCTGCGTCCAGCTCCAGTCGAAGCTGCCTTCGCACTTGCTGCCTTCGCACTTAATGGGCTTGCCGTCCTTATCCACCGGCGTCAGGACTTTATCAGCCCAGCCTTCGCGCCAGCCTTCGGGAGAAGAAAGAATCCATTTAACCTTCTTGTCGCGGCCGATCTTGATAACGGCAGACTGGTGACGCGACGAAATGATGATGGAATCGTCAGTCGGATCGTAGTCAACCGAATTGACATGCGCCCAGTTGCGGCCCGGTCCCACGCCGGCGACGTCACCGAAGACGCCTTCCTGCTCCTGTTTGGCAAGATCTTCGGCCGAAAGGGTCTGACCGGCCTTGGAAGCATCAATATTGAGGCATACCGCACCCTGATCGAGCGCCTTAATGACGTTGGAACGATACGGGTCGAGAATTTCAGCCAGACGCCAATCATCGACCACGCCGCCATTCGGGTCAATTTCAACGATCACGTCACGCACCGTGTGAACGCGCTTATTGTCGGCGCGGCGGTAGTCGAACGCTGCGACGCGAAGGAGACTGTTGCCGTTCTGGGCGTTGTCAAACGAATGGCTGAAGTCGCTGTAGCCCGAGGGGAGCCGGCGATTGAAGATCTCGCGTCCCATGAGGTCGTATTTGACATACCGCTGACCGAAGCCCCAGGTGAGCGCACCGTCTTTGGTCTGCTGGAAGCCCATAAAGTAGCCCGAGTACCACGGATTTTCCGGATCGCCAATCAGCGTATCAAAGAGCCACCAGCGAACTTCGCCGGCCGTATCGATGATGCCGACATTCGTGTTGTAAGCCCATTCCAGCGCACCGCCCGAGGGATTATTCCAGGTGAAGCGGGCGCCCTGCGGCGCAACGCTGTTCAACTGTGCGTCAACGAGGTAAAGACGGTCCGCAAATTCCGGATCTACCTTCTGAACTTCAACCGTAAAGGGACGCCGCTGATTAGGCATGCCGTTTGAACGGGTATAAATGGACGGCGCATAGAACTGATAGCGGTCTGTGAACTTCTCAGCCTTGCCCTGGAAGGTTCGCGTATAGCTCACTTCCACCGTGTTGAGGTAGTCCTGATACAGACCGAACACCGGAACGCCTGCATGGGTTTTAAGCTGGCGTTTGGAGACTTTGTATTCGATCGTGCGGCCGTTGGGTTTAGGAAGAATTTTGACGGTGACGTCATCGAGCTTATAACCGCCGTCGCGGATCACGGCCGTCAAAGGCGCAACGTTATAGGGATTAACAATGACTTCGCCGATATGACCTTGGACGGGATAAGTAACGGCCGGACCGCTCGGGCCGCCGCTGGCGGCAACGGCTGCCGAAAATCCCAGAAACGCGGCAAATGCCGCAATTTTGCTGAGCTTCATTGATTTCATGATTTTCTCCTTTGGGCTGGATGTTTTTCAGCTGTGACAATCATGAAATCCGGGCGCTTTTCTCGCCATGCGCAGATTTAGCATTTTTTGGCCGGCGAACGCAAAGGGTCTTTGCATATTCTGCAACGGCAGGCTGGCGAGCCGTCCTCCGGCGAGAGAAGCACAAGATCGAGGCCGGCCTTATGCATCTCCCGCCTGACTGGGAAGCCGCCGCAGCGCCTTCCCAATCGCCGAGCGTTCATTATTGAGCTTCGACTTCCTTAGCGGCCTCCGTACCGGCCAGGCGGCCAAGCACCACGGCAATCGTGACGCCAGAACCAAACTGGCTCGCTGTTTCGCCCGCGACATAAAGCCCAGGAATCACCGAGCCGTCAGCCCGAAGGGCACGGCTCTTCGCATCACGCATGACGCCGCCATAGGTCGTCTGCGAGGCGGGCGAAATTTTTTGTCCGTAATAAGGCGCAGTGTCAATTCTCGTGAAGATGGAATCCTTCCGCCCGAAGACGGGATCCTGCTTGGTGTCATAAACCGTATGCCACTCCGTAACGGTTGCGCCCAATGCCTGCGGATTGATGCCTAGTTTGGCTGCAAGATCCGTCAGATTCGGCGCTTCAACAAAGTAGCCGCGCGCTTTGTAGGCCTGCATCAGCGCCGCATGATCAACAGCCTTCTGATCGAAAATCAGATAGGCAGCGCCGCCCGTCTGCTTGGTGATCGCCGAAGCGAGCGCGGCCGTCTGTCCGAGCTCATTGGCAAAGCGCTTGCCCTCTTGATTAACGAGAATGGCGCCGTTGTAGCGGACGTTGGTGAGCGACACCGCACCGTGACCCGTGTCATAAGCCACCGTCTGCGGTCCGGTCAGATCCATTTGCGAGAGTGCTGCACCGGCCTTTTCCGCCATGATGATGCCGTCACCCGTCGCGCCGACGCTCGCCGTCGACGGATATCCGGCCCACTGCGGGCTGAAGCGCTTCACGAGATCTGGGTTCGAAGCAAAGCCGCCGGTCGCCAAAATCACCGCTTTTGCGTGAATCTCATAAGAGCCCTTGGGTGTCGTCACCCGAACGCCGGACACGCGGCCGTCTGTACCGACGATCAAATCGGTCGCCTTCGTATCGGTTCGCGTTTCGATGCCGAGCGCATCCACACGTGCCTTCATGACGGGCACCAGGCTCGTGCCGAGCGCGCCGCCGTCTTTGGGCGTGTGCTGGGAGCCGTTGATCACGCGCGTTAGATCCGCACCCATGCCGATAAGCCAATCCGCAGCGGGGCCGGAGAGATCAGCGAGCTGCTTCACGTTGGCAAGTTCCTGACCCCGTGCGCCTTTTTCAAGTTTGGCGAAATAATCCGCGGCGGTATAGGGTTTGGCGGAGCTCATCTGCACTTTGGACCCGCCGGCGTTGAAGGCTGTAGAAGCCAAGAGCGTTGTGCCGCCCACGAGCGGCAGTTTTTCAATCAGGAGCACCTTTGCTCCGGCTTCCTTGACTGCAATTGCTGCCCCCATGCCGGCGCCGCCGGCGCCCACCACCAATACATCCGTCGAATTATTGGTGGGCAGCGCAGCATCGGTCTGATGCGTCTTTTTCAGATCTGCCGCGGTTCCGCCCGCTTTTTGGAGTGCCGCTTCAACCGCTGCCGTCACAGCCCGCGAGGAATTCGTCGCACCCGAGACCGCATCGACGGCCGTCGTTTGCCGGGCAATGATTTCCTTAGAGATCATAGCAATGGCCTCAACACCCAGGCCTGGCGTCTCTTCACCGCGCACCACTTTGATGGATTTAATCGCCTGCCCTTGGATTTCAACCGAGAAGACGACGGGTCCGTTATTGCCTTTTGCCGATACCTCATAGGTCCCGTCCTGAAGCGCGGCCTGAACCGAACCAGCCAAACCTAAAGCCGCAAGAAATCCAATTGTGAAGAGCTTCCGCATATCTTTTTCCGCATCCAAACTTTCAGACAAGGATCCCTGTGACCCTTGCCGCTGCGTTCCATTATCTGCGTCATTTAAATCCTGCGGACTTATGAAAAACACGGAATATGCACATGTAATACGTTTTCACCCCTTTCGCCGTAGCGCGTTAACAGATCCCCATTTTCCGCCGCTAAAAGTTCTATCGCCGATTGTTACGGTTTTAATGCTTTGCGGCCATTTCAATACTTGGAGAACCGCCCGTTCGAGCTTTAGACTTTGGCCGCTCGCCCGCAGTCTTCGGAGGCCAGCCAACGACTGCGGGAGAAGTTCATATCAAAAAAAGGAGGAAACCATGAATAATCTCTCACGCCGCTCGCTTATCCGCGGCGCCGCCGTGCTCCCTGCTGCCGGATTGGGTCTTGTCAGCACTGCCGATGCATCGTCCTCGTCAAAGCCAAAATTCGACGAAATCTATGATGTAGTGATCATTGGTTCCGGTTTTTCCGGGCTTGCTGCAGCCTTGGCAGCGCGCGAAGCGGGCGCTTCAGCTGCCGTATTTGAAAAAATGGCTTTCGTGGGCGGCAACTCCTCGCTTTCGGGCGGCATGTTTGCCGTACCGGGCTCGAGCGTGCAGAAAGAGCAGGGCATCAAGGACTCTCCCGAAGCACTGATGGCCGACATGGAGCGCATTGGTCTGGGTCTGGGCGATCCTCAGCATATTCAGTTCGTCTGTGAACACGCCGCAGAAACCTTTGAATGGACACGCAGTTATATCGGTGTGGACTGGAATCCAACGCTTACCGGCAAGGGCGGCCACTCCGCCGAGCGCTGTCTCATCACACGGCAGGGCACGGGCCAGGGCATTATTGTGCCGGCCGTCAAAAAGCTCGCTTCGCTCGGCGTCAAGCCCCGTACGGGCTGCTTCATGGAGAAGATCCTGCGAAGCCCCGAAGGACGCGTTCAAGGCGTTGAGATCCGTGAAGGCTATGTCTTCGGAAAGCCTGCCGCGGGCACCGTGAAGCGTATCGGCGCCCGCCGCGCCGTGGTGCTCGCCTGCGGCGGCTTCGGCGCCGACGTGCAGTATCGTCAGAAGCTCGACCCCAAGCTCGGCGCACAGTTTCTCACCACGAACCAGCCCGGCGCCACGTCGGAAAGCTGGCGCGAAGTCTCCCGCATTGGCGCGCGCGTCATTCAGGCCGATTGGATTCAGTGTCTGCCGTCCTGCTCTCCGCTCGAAAAAGGCATGGGGAAAGCCACGCACTTTGCCTCTATTTCCGGCTCACTCTTCGGCTTCTGGCTTTCGAGCCTTACCGGAGAACGCTTCGTCAATGAGTTCGGCGACCGCAAAGTCTGCACGGACGCCATTCTCACCGTCATCAATAAAGGCGGACACGCACTTGCATTGAGCGACAGCGACGGCATCGCACATCTCGAAAAGCTCCGCCCGGGCCTGTTCGACCAGATGATTGCAGAGAAGACCGTCGTCAAGTATGAAGATGCCGAAGCGCTCGCCAAAGCCTACGAAATGGATCCGGAAGTTCTGAAAAAGACCATTGCGCAATATAACGATGATCTTGCCAAACAGAGCGATCCGAAGTTCGGCCGCCGGTTCGATCGTTCGGCCAAGCCCATCGGCTCGGGCCCCTACTTCGTTTCTGAAATGAGTCCCAAAGTACACCACTGCATGGGCGGCGTGGCTACCGCCGTTGACACGGCGGTACTCGACGTCATGACCG